>ERZ1027181.1146-NODE-1146-length-12560-cov-6.798481_pt1 | contig 12560 bp, 12 predicted proteins | sample MGYA00519247_ERZ1027181 | MGnify/ENA primary metagenome ERZ1027181 (study PRJEB26926, sample SAMN06164415) | human gut metagenome | biome: ENVO:00009003; feature: ENVO:2100002; material: ENVO:00002003 | host: Homo sapiens | place: USA | collected 2012 ...
GGTGGCGCAAACCTATCACAGCAATGTGACAAGGCGGTGCTTCCCTACTCCACCATATCTATTGGAACGCCGTCTCGCTTGATTGTAAAAGAAAGTTCAGAGATTTCCGCAGGTCGCACAGAGCTGTAGCACGACTCAGCGACCTTATCTGTACCGAGCATCAGTTGTCGGTAATTGATAAACCGCAGCGTGGCAGTTCCGCTTATAACAAGTGGCACGGCTTTAAGGGAAAATCGTCTCACCGTGAACTTCTTCGTATCGCCATTGATGAAGCTCTGGAGCAGAAGCCCCACGACTTCGATGCGTTTCTTTCTCTGCTTTCGGAGAAAGGGTTCAGCGTAAAAAACGGAAAACATCTTACTTTCGTTCATGCTGACTTCAAGCAAAATATTCGTATGTACACTCTGGGCGATGAGTATTCCGAAGATGCGATTCGTGCAATCCTTAAAGGGCAGAAAGTCCATCAGCCAAAAAAACGCAGAGTTGTGTGGGATGCCAACAGACCGCAAACCATCATCGACATTCGAGCCAAACTTGCCGCCGGCAAGGGCGAGGGCTATCGCCGTTGGGCGACGGTCGAGAACCTAAAGCGAATGGCGAAAACCAAGCTCTATATGGATGAACACGGGTTCAGCTATGAAGCGATGGCTGACCGCAAGGCAGAACTGTCGGCAAAAGAAAAAGAGCTTTCTGCGAAAATCACAGAAGCTCAAAATCGTCTTGCCGAGATAAATGTTCTAAAGACGCATATCATCAATTATTCAAAAACGAGGGATGTGTATGTTGCGTATCGGAAGTCCGGTTACTCTAAAAAGTTTTTGGAGGAACACGAGGCAGACATCATCATCCACAAAGCGGCGAAAAAGGCTTTTGATGAAATGGGAGTGAAGAAGCTCCCGACCGTCAAGAGCCTGCAAGTTGAATTTGCCGACCTGCTCACAGCGAAAAAAGAAGCGTATGCCGAACTCAAAAAAGTTCGTGATGAGCTGCGAGACCTTACCATTCACAAGGCAAATTACGAGGAATTGCGAGACCTTGAGGAACGAGAGAAACGCAAAGAGAAAGAGCACGGTCGTGAATGACCGTGCTCGATTTAGCGTCGGAACGATGCGTAGCCACAGATGAAATCTGTGTTAAAGGGGTTCGGGGATGTTTCCCAGACAAGCGATTTATAAGCTCCTGCTTCGGCAGGGGCTTATAAATTTTGCACGAGTGGGTACCGCCGTGCCCTGCTTGCCAAGTATGTTTTCCTCGTTCTAACTAATTTTGGGCAACCACTTGAGCACCAAAAGGCATTAAGGCAATTCTGGCAAACTTGAAGAATTGTACTCCGAAGGGGATGCCAATAATAGTGATACACCACAACAGCCCTAATAGGCAAGATGTAACCGCAAGCCCCCAACCAAAAATCAATATCCAAATGACATTCAGCAAGAAACTTCCCACGCCATTAGAAAAAATTACATCTCTGCCAAAGGGCCAGAAAACGAATGACACAAATTTGAAGCACTGTATTCCGACCGGAATGGCAATAATTGTGCAACAACAGATTACACCTATAGTTCCCCATAGTATGGAAAGCAATAGACCTCCGAATATGAACCATAATATATTGCCTAACGTCCTCATACCTCTGCTCCAATCATCCTTAGTAACCAGCTTATACTCAGCGAGTTATTTGTTGTTTTTTTCAGACGAAGCAGAATGAGAGTCATCGTTGGGTACGATATTTCCAGTAGGCATCATAACCTTCTTAATACGTTCTCGTGTTTTGCCAGTCTCGTCTATATAGGTTTCTTTAATCTGAACCTCTTTTTTCTCAAAATTTAATTTCTTGATTTCCATTGTGTCATCTCCTTACTTTCACAAGACGTGGAATACTTTGATTATACAATTCAAATAGGCGATTTGAAATATTTGTTGCCAGAGTTCTGCAATTAGGGTTATTACGATATTCCGACCACCCTTCGGCAATAAACTCGTGAATGCTTTCTCCTGCGTAACCAGACAGAGCTTCGCCTCGTTGAGTGCTATCCAAAGCCATAAAGTCAGAATACATTTCTTGAATAACATCATCGTTATGAGCATTCGTTAATCGTGCAATTTGATGACCGAGTTCGTGGTCAACAGTTGCTCGTGGAGTATCGCACCCTGCAGGTTTCCATTTTGCCTTAACATCGCTTCTTCTCACAGAGGTGAAATGATTATAGTCTCCACCGTAGCTCTCATTTATTGAGATACCATTAAATCCCGCAATTACATCTTCGCCGTATGTTTGAGGAGCCTCAATAAACAGCGATTGTGCAATAGTCCGTTCGCCGGGTTCAAACCCATTCATATCTTCGGCAACTTGTTGTCTTACAAAAGGCATCAAATCTTCATCCGAGGCTGTGGGATAGTGTCTACGATAGGCATCAAGATACATTGTTTCGAGGCTCTTTTCGATATGCTGGTTTCGAGATTGTACAGAACCGACGAAACGCAAATCAATATCAGGAAACATCTCTAATGTTTCTGAGACCGATTTTTGAATGTCCTGTGCTGTTCTGTTGTCGAGCTTTCCAAAATCTGCTTGACGAACAAGACCATCAATCATCATCGCTGCGGCTATTTGGTTATTGTCCGAAGAAAAAGTCGGAGAGGAACCGCTAATGTATGTTGCTTCGCTACTAACAGAATCACTTATTCCTTCCACACTCAAATCATTTGGGGGTGAATCGCCGGAAAACATTTGACTTGTGTATGAAGCCAATTCTGTATCTCCGCTTTTAAGCGCACTCCTATGAGCTTTGGCAATGCCAGACTTAGTGCCCGGAAAAGTTTGCGTTTTTCCACCAACACTCATACTGATAGCGTTCAAACCATTTGCTGCGGCAATAACGCCAATAGTGTTGCCGAGCTTGCTTTTGAATGTGGAGCCAGTTGCTCGTTGCCCGCTATTGCTATTTGAACCTTGCATTCCTGTGGTGCTAACCACACTACCAGAAGAAGTTGAACCGCCATTAGAGCTTACACTTTCTCCCGAATCACCATATAATGCACCTTGGGCTTTATCCATAATGCTCATATACTCACCGAGGTCACTATTGCCATTAGTGACCAACCGTGAGAAAGAAGCCATGCCATCTTCTATACGATGCGCCTGTGATTCAAGAGCAGGGGCGTTTCCGTCCCATAACTCAGAAAGTTTTTTCAAGTCTTCCGAGGCTTTTGAGTAAGCGATAGAAGCTCTTGAATATTCTTCATCTGCCGCAGCTCGCATTATTTGAGCTTGTCGCATTCTCTGCATTGCGGCATTTTGGGCATCTTCGTCTTCGGCGTTTTCAGCAGCTCTTCGTGCTGTCTCATATTCGAGTTCCGCACTTCGCCGCATACTTTCAGCATTTTCCACTTGGTTGTATGCTCTGTGTGCTACTTCTTCAAGTTTGGTATGTATGCGATTGTATTGCTGCTTGCAAGAATTATAGAGGTTAAGGCTTTCGTCTTGTCGGCGATGCATTTGCTCCCCAACGGTACCTACTTGGTCCATATATTCTTGCAAAGCAGCTTTATCATATCCTACTTCCATAGGCTTAGTTCAAAGATACTCTGGCTTGGTGCACCTGCGCCATATACTCGCCCATATCATTGATAATGGTGTTAAGCTCTTGGTAGGCATTATTCAATTCACCGGACATAATACGTACAGTTCTTGCAATCGCATCATAGTCGTCTCCAAGTGCAGCCTTTAAGTTTCCATTTTGGTTGTCAATTTCAGCAACTAACCCGGCAATTTCCTTTAAGTTTGAAAGCATATCTGCGCTTAACTGTCTGCAACCACTTTCATTTACCACAAATTCCATTATTCTTACCTCCCGAAAACGTGTCCAGCACTATCAACATACTTTTTGGACAGAATCAATCGCTTGCTCGCATCATCACTTATAGGAACATTGTTCTTAATGTTCTCAAGATTTTGTGCCATTCGTTGTGCCGCACTACGTCCGCTTTGCTGGTCCATGCACTGTACAGCAATAACAAGGCTTTCTCCTAATTTGTTGCAGAGGGCAATGATTTTTCTGGAGTTTTCCTCCAAGAACTCAGCATACTCCTCCATCTTTTGAGTATTAACGTTCATAATCTACCTCCTGGTTTTATTGTAATTTGTATGGCAGCAGCTTTTTAACTTCTTTGCCGCCATCGCCATAAACTGCGTTTTGACCAATACTTTTTTGGAAATTGCTGTTTCCGAGATACATAAGACAGTCATCGGCACTCATGCTGAAAGCCACCTTGTGTCTACACATATCTTTAATTTTAAGTATCTTGGAAAATTGTCTATACACGCTAACTTCGGTAATGCAACGAATGCCATTACGAGCACCCGACGAAAACAGTTTATCAATAATCGGAGTGGCATTAAATGCCTCGCTTGTTTTGTCCTGGGCTTGCTCAACTATCGTATCTGTCCCGGCAACAGGTGTTGCATATTTACTGATTGTATCAAGGAAGGACCGAGAACCACCAGAGCTATTACCGTTCTTATCGGGCAAGCGGCTCAGCTCAACATTGGCAATTTCCAAACCAATAAACACACAGATAATGTCTTCGGTATTCTTTCGTTCATCAATAATGTTGCCAAGTTCATCGAGTTTAGCACACCATTCTTCAAGAGTTTCCAACAATTCTGCTCCAGGTGTCTCTTGGCACATACGTCTAATATCGGGAGCGAAGTCACTCATAAGGTCGGAGAACTCAGCCATAAAGACAAGCAGCTTGTAATTTTTATATTTACAACTTCTCATTATAGAGGCGAGAAGCTCCCACCGCTGATATGCTGTACCACCGACAATAGCCAAGTTCTCATCCGGCTGCCGTCCCATATCCAACCCAAAACAAGGTCTTAGCGTAGCAGAACGTCCCAAATACATTCTGATATTCGGGTATCTCAAAGGTTCAAGACTATCGAGACTCATCGGCTCTGCATCGTCCCAAGAAACCTGTTCCTTAGTGTTCACATATAGTAAGCTCTTTTGATACTGCCCCCGATACAAAGACCGGAGAGCTTTGCTGATTGGTGCAATATCATCACCCTTGGTAAACAAGCCTTTGAACTTTTCAAGTTTTATGTCTGTCAGCTCACCTCTGGAGTTGCGAACATATACCTTCATAATAAATTCGCCTTGGCTCATTATAGCAATAGTGCGTTGCATACTATCTGAGTACAAAGCTCTGTCCACTTCGAGAGTATCCTTGATTTCTTGTGGAGAAGCTTCGTTTCTCATGGCAATTCTCAAGCCAATCTGATTCTTGGCAGCAGATGTAAGTCCACTTAATCCGGTACTAAATGTTTGGTCTGCCATAAGACAAGTAATACCTTGTGCACGATACTCACGCAGAATGTTTTCCAATTTGTCTTTGTACTCCATTTCGGTAGAAACAAACTGACTCATTTCGTGGAACTCGTCAATCACAATAAACAATCGAGGAATATTAACATACCCAGGTTCATCTTTGTGTTTTCGATATTCCTCCAAGTTTTGTGCTTCAAAGCGGTTCATTAACTCGGTGCGTCGATTCGCTTCAATTTCGATTTTATCAAGCAGGCTAAACGTGAAATCGGGAGTTTTACTTACACCAATCAACTTAATGTGTGGCGGAGTTTTTTTCTTGTACAGATAAAACTCTGTTTGTTTATAGTCAACAAGCCATATTTCCAAGTCGTTTGGATGATAGTGCAAGCAAGCACTTAAAATAATCGTATGTAGCAGAGTGGACTTACCGCTGTTAGTACCACCGGAAATAAAGCCGTGAACGCTTCCTTCACCGCCCAATTCCAAATCCACAAGACGCCCTCTACTGTCAAGCGCCATTGGAATGGTAAGCTTTTTAGAAGCATCCCGCAATTCTACACCTTTGGTTGCAAACACGCTGTCAATTCTGTTGTTGATAGAGTCTCCTTCGTCATAATACTTCTTTAATGCAGTCATAAAGTTGTATATTTGGTCGGAGCTTGGTGTACCTGAACCCAGGTAATCTATTTGTACACCGTCCTTTTCGCAGATAGCTTTGTCAACATCTATGTGCAAAACGGGGGTTTGGGTATATCTGCTTGCAAGTTCTTTGATTTTGCTATACCCATTAGGTGTAGTCACAAACATAAAGGAATAACCGGCAGCAGGAGCATTTACAAGAAGTTCTTTTATGTCATCAAGCAATTTGTTGTCGGGTGCATCGGGAAAATTAAAGTCGATATACCAAGTGAACGGAAATTCAAAATCTCCAGACTCCTTGTTATATTCAAACAAAGACTTATTTCGTCCTGCTGTAAACTTGATGATTTCGGCAGGACGAGAACGAAGATACTTTCTTCTTTCCGCACACGAAACAACCTTTGCATCGCTTTCATCACTCGTGAACAAATCAAAGTTCAAATCGGTTGTACCAACGTTCATTACGTCAATCAACCGTTCAAGGCTTGCGCCTTTGTGCAAAGAATCGAAAATGGAATAGCTACAGTATTCCGGTGGAACAGTTTTTAACATTCTGGCAAGAAACTTCCGCACAAACTGTTTTTCCTTACAATCCGTTGAGGACGTAGAGCCAGAATTGGATGTAATCACAATGATATTGCACTCATAAAGGTTAATCCACATCGGCAATACCATATTTTCTTCCACACCATTTTTGTTTGGTAAGGTAATTTTTGCATCACATAACAATACTTCTTCCGGCATTGCAGCAGGTGCGGAGTATTCGCCCCACACACCACAAGAGTTCTCAGCATCAACTTTCATTCGTTCCAACTTCATGTGCATATTTTGCAGTTCAGCAGAAGTGTCAAAACGAGAAAGTGCTATCAATGCTTGTTCCTTTTCGTCTTTCAGTCTTAACTCTTGATTTTTTCTTTCGTTGATAAACCGTTCGTTTTCCGCAGTTATCTTACGTCTTGTTTCAGTTACTTGGGAACTACGCTCACGTTCGGCTCTGGATTCAATTTCGTTAATCTTGTCATTGCAATACGCACAGGCATCCTCGATTTTTTGGCAAAGGTCAAGTGCCATTTCAGCTCTGGACGAATAGCCGTCTAACTTGAATGTTCTTTTAATCCAAGCCATAATGCCTTGCTCTTGCAGCATTCTAATTAGCTGATTAAGTTCGGATTCATTTACACGAGCAGGGTTGGGGGTATAGTTTACAAGGTCAGACTTGGAACACCATTGTCTGACCGGCTCAACATACTTTTGAAGGCTATTTTTCATCTGTACATAATCGGAGATTTCTTTTTTTGCACGAGATTCAATAGCAGCTATCGCAGTTTGCCTTTCGCTCTCCAAGTTATTCAATTTTGATGTATGCTCGGATTCCAACTTGTCCATAGCCTTGCGTTGCTTTTCATCCAAGCTCTTTAGATTCTGAGCTAAGCTGCTCCTTCTGCTTCTGAAGTGAGCAGCTTCAGCAAGTAATTCTTGTAGCTTCTTCATAGTATCCCCCAAATGCTTACTTATTATCAATACCTTGCTCAATCAGTTGAAGCTTCTTTGAGAGGTCGGTGGCTCCGACACTAAGGTCGGAGCAAGCCACCTCAAAATCTTCAATTACTTCCGTCATTTTTGTTATGTACTGCTGATGGAAAGCATTGGCGTCATCACCCGTCCATCGAGCACTTAGCTTTCCCCAAATTTCATTGAGTGAAGATGTTATTTCTTGCTTACTGCTCATAACAAACCTCCAATCAAATTATCGAGTATGCCCACTCCAGAATGTCATACATTCTTGTATAAACAAGAAGTTTTATGAACTTACCGATGAAGCAGGCAACAGAAAACCTTATCAAGTTCATCTTTGTGCCGCCAGAATATATACCAACAATATCAAAAAACGGCAATGGCAGCACAGCTAAAATGAATACCAGTACAGTTTGGTTATGGACTCTGCTTGTCAGCTTATCTAAAAGCTTTTGAAACTTGGGCGACAAATCTTTAGTTATCGTACCAAATGCGTAACCGACAAATTCACCCAAAGTTGAGCCTAATGCCGCTGAAAGTGCAACCAAAAACGGGTTCATTATTAGTGCACAACTTGCAGCTATCATTAAACTCGGTGCAGGAAGGAGTACGGTTGAATTTGCTAAGAAACACAACAAAAATAATCCTAAATAACTTACATCGCTTACCTGTCCAATTTTGTCACGCATCAAGAAGATAACAACTGAAAGTGCAACAATGAAAATGACAAATAATATTTCGAGAATTTTTCTGACTTTACTGTTCACATCAACCACCCGAAATCAAGCCGCATACACATGCACCTGCGATAACAACGGCTCCAATAGCAATTACAATGGCAATAGCCCACATAACCAGCATCACAAGAAGGGTTGCCACAAGCACCAATGCCAAAAACATTACAGGACCAACTGTAGCGATAAAGAGGGTAGTGTTTGTAACGGAACAATCTGTTTTGCCCCAAACCATTTTCGCTAAAATGATTTCACCAACAACAGTAATCAACAACCCGATAACACACAGCGTCATAATAGTGTCGCCGCCAATATCCTCGCCACTGATTCCAGTCATAATTTCGCCTGCGGTTCCAAATAATGCCCAAGAGCCAACAGCAGTAATAGCAATAGCAAAGGTAAAGAAAAGGAAGTTCTTTAATCCGTTGATAAAACCACCTTTCAAAGACTCCATGCCATTTATAGTGCTTTCGATTGAAGCGGCTTCTTCGGGAATAGAAGTGCCAACAGAAAGAGGATGACGCCAACCGTTAGCACGGGACTTCATAAATGTATCCTGGTTTGATTTAATGGAACTTCTACCTACACTTACACGGTTTTTAAGCTGTGTGATATTGTTTTTGTAGGAGGAGATTTTTCCGTAGTAGGAAAAACTAATAATCTCATCAATAATCAAAGAAGCAACCAAAGCCAGAGAAATGCCAAAACAGATAAGACCTATCGTGTTATCAACATAACCTCTTATGTACCAGAAGAAAACACAGAACGCCACAAGCCAACAAACGGTGCCAAACATAGCTCCGACTAAGCTGCCAGTTGTCTTTCCGTTCATTCTTGTTTGGAAGCTGCCTTCAATTTGAGAAAGTCTGCTTTCACTTTCATTGAATTTTTGATTTGCAGAATCAGCATATTTCTGCAAAGAAATGTTTTCGCTAAAAGTCATTATTTTGTACCTCCTTTGGCAGTATCAATAAATGCACTAAAGCCGAGAGGAGCAAGTCGCTCGAAAATGTTGAAAGCAAAGCATCCAATAAGGTTTGTGCACATTACACCTTTGCTCTCATATACACCAGTAACAACACAGAACGGGTTATCAATCAAAATTCTTCTGAACTTATCCACACTCTCAACGAGAGGAGTATACGCCCTAAAGAGTTTATCTACCGTACCGGAAGTAGGCTCACGGAAGCCGGTGATTTTAGAAATAGCTTGTTTGCCATCTGCATCCATAGGTGTATAGATGTTATCGTTTTGTACAAGGAGCTGCTTGGTGTATGTAGCAATACCAACAGGACCATACTTCACAAAGAAGTTTCGGATAATCTTCGGGTCGGCACCTGCCTTGACAGCAATATTATCCATCATAGAGATAAGAAGGCTTGTCTTGTTGAACATATCACATTGCTTCAAGTGTTCCCATTCTGCATTTACGATTTCTTTATAGCCGAGGCTGAAAAGGAAACCATAGAAATCAGCACCATCCTTACGGTCAAGCATCTTTTTCAAACCGTCTCTTTTGTAGAAAGTAAGTGGGGTGGTGAACATCGCCTCGATAAGCTGCGGAATCGTCGATACCGTCTTCTCGCAAATGGTGAGCTGTCTTTTTGTGGCGAAAGAGTTGCCGAACCAATAGCAAGCAATTTCCGGTTCGCTTACAGACAGGGCTTCAATGTCATCAACCAACTTTTTTGTATCTTCGTCAACGCTGATGCCCTCTGTGTTAGCAAGCCAATGAGAGATACAATGTTTCTGGAGGATTTCGCCGTATGCGGCAGGCGTTTTGGCTACGACCATTTTATTGCCCAATTCCTGCAGACTGCTAAAGCTGTATCCTTTCCAAACAATGTGACCAGGAGCAAACAAGCTCTTGAGGAAAACTGCAAGACCCTTATCTCGGTCATCACCACGATACAGTTCATCGGCTACCTGGGCAGCTCTTGCCAAGTCAGTTCTAAAGGACATGAAGAAGTTTTCAAAGAACTTGCTATAAAGCATATTCTTACCTTCGTTCCAATGCTCCTCATCCTTCGTGATGCCCATAAACAGGCTCTTTTCATCACGGTACTCGCCGTTAAGCATACGAAATGCTTTTGGCCATTCTTCTTCAACGATGCCGCCGGTATAATTGTGGTCTACCAACCAACGGTTGACATCTTCGTATCCAAAACGGTATTGAGGGTCAAACTTACACAAACCATTCAAGAGGTGTTCAAGTTGCTCCCTGTGGGGGTCAACTCTCGTCAAAGGAAGTTTGCCATTACGAACAGAAACCAACATCATGGCTTCGTTCATGTTATCATATACAAAATGACCTTCAAACAGAGAGCCAAGTGTCACACCAAGGGAGTAGTAGTCGCTTTTGTTATCGTAGATAAACGCAGGCGAATCGGTCAAGCCAAGACGCAGCTCCGGTGCGGTATAGCCATCCGTACCAACTACATGACGTGTAACATTGGCTTTTCCATTCTCTGCAATTTTGGCAACACCAAAGTCACCTAACACAACACCGCCATTCATTTTATAAATGTTGTGCGGCTTTATATCTCTATGTAAAAGACCGAACTCGTGGATACTATGAATTGCCTCATTCAACTGCTTTGTCAACGCACAAATTTCATCAAAAGAGAAAGCTCCGTCATCAGAAATATCACCGTCAACAACAAAAGGCGTGATTTCAAAATAGTATTTGCTGTTTCCAAACTCAACTAAACCAATTTCGGAAACTGCAAGAGTGTATTTCTGTCCTTCGTCTGTTCCCATATATTCCAACACACGAGTACGAGCGGAGATAGAGGAACCGGCACTATTAACGGACTCATAATAAACCTTAGCGACCACATCCTTACCGTCGGGGTCGGAACACAGCAGAATAATTGATTCGCCACCGGAAGTAGAGATTGTCTTTTTTACAGGATATACATTATTAGTGGAAGAAGTCAGATGCGGAAGTTTTGCAACCGCTTCTTGGAACTCTTCAAGAGTCGCAAAATGGTTTGCGGTTGCCTTGTTCATAATGTTGGCAGGGTCTAACATCTCTGCTGCAGCATTACGCCAACCTTCATCGACAACGGTTGCTTTACGACCGCTGTACGAACCTCCGGCTCTCCAACCTTCATCAACCTCAGTTGCTTTACCTTTATTGGCATTACGCCAACCTTCATCAACTTCAGTTGCCTTGTGTTCTTTTTTTGCAGATTCGGTTCTCCAACCTTCGTCTACTTCAGTCGCCTTGCGACCGCTTGATGAAACATCGGCTCTCCAACCTTCATCAACTTGAGTGGCTTTACGTTCGGTAGCCGTTCTATCGGCTCTCCACCCCTCATCAACTTGTGTGGCTTTACGCCCGTTCATTTCAGAATCCATATTTGCTTCTCCTCTCTTATTCTAAAACAAAAGGTTTGCTTTCGGTGATAGTAGCATTTCCACGAGCAGCACAAATGCAAACGCTGATATTGTCATCGCTGCCTTGGTTTAGTGCAGTCTCAACCAATATATCCACCATTTCATCAAGTGGAATATCTCTTGCTAAAATTCCTTTTATTTGTTCTGCAGGAACGCTTTCCCATAAACCATCAGAGCACAATAAGAATTTTTCCCCAGGCGCAATCGCTGTGTTTGCAACATATATTTCGGGGGGTGGGCAAGAGGCTCCAATACACCGTGTAATCACATTTCTATTGGGGCTTGTCAGAGCTTCTTCTTCTGTAATTTGTCCCATGTCAATCATCTGCTGAACAGCAGAGTGGTCAATAGTCATTCTGGCTAATCCCCATCCGTCATACCGATATACTCTGCTGTCACCGGAATGAAAGAGTACAATGGAATTACTGAGAAAAACGCAACCTGCAACTGTTGTACACATCTTTGAATATGATGGCATTTCTACTTTCTTTTCAAAGACTGCTTGTGTGCAGTTATCCAATACTTGAGCAAGATAATTTGTATCTTCCAGAGAATCGGGCGTTTCATATGAAAGAAATTCCAAAACTGTTTGGGCTGCAATTCCGCCGCCATCGTATCCCCCACAACCATCACATACAGCAGCAATAGTGGGAAGCATTAACTCTCCATCACAGGAAGTCATATCAAGTATTTTACCGTCTATTAGGACTCTATCATCATTGGTTTCCTTTGTACCTATTTCTACTCTGGCAGCGTAATCAATCTTCATTCAACATCACCTCGAATTCTATGCCGTTATCAGTGGTATGACATTTTAGTACAGACGGCATATCGGGCAAAGTGCAGATGTAGCTTGCCAGAGGGTTTAGGAACTCTCGCTCTAACATATCTGTCTCTTATACACATCTCCGAGCCCACGAGACATGCGCAGATCTCG
>ERZ1027181.1147-NODE-1147-length-12554-cov-13.192975_pt1 | contig 12554 bp, 10 predicted proteins | sample MGYA00519247_ERZ1027181 | MGnify/ENA primary metagenome ERZ1027181 (study PRJEB26926, sample SAMN06164415) | human gut metagenome | biome: ENVO:00009003; feature: ENVO:2100002; material: ENVO:00002003 | host: Homo sapiens | place: USA | collected 2012 ...
CCCGCAGGCAGGACATTGAGATTTATTACAGCTTTGTCGGCAAGATTGACTTGCCAGAATAACCGCCCGACCTATCCGACACAATGGCCAAGTGCCGGATAGGAACGGCAAAATTTTTTACACTTCTATTACTTCTTTATCGCACATAAACAAAGAGTCAGGGGATGAAGCAGCTCATGGCTGGCGGCGGTGTTGCCCTGATTGGCGTGACCCTTGTCCCGCTGCTGTCCGGGCTGCTGGGCTAAGCCCTGCATCGCTGTCCACAATTTTCCGAACGACTAACACTTAAAATCCTACTCCGCGCTCTCCCTCTCACATGGGAGGGCGCGGGAAAGGAGGTATCTTTGCTTGATTAGTGAGATCATCGAGAAATGGATAAAAGGCATTTTGATAGATGGCATCACGGGCAACCTCTCCGGCCTGTTCGATAACGTGAACGCCAAGGTGGGCGAAATCGCTTCGGATGTCGGCTCTACCCCGCAGGCGTGGAACAGCGGCATTTTCAATATGCTGCGCAGTCTTTCCGAAGCGGTAGTGCTGCCCATTGCAGCGGCTATCCTTGCCCTTGTGATGTGCCATGAGCTTATCCAGATGATTACCGAAAAGAACAATATGCACGACTTTGACACTTCTATGTTCTTCCGCTGGATTTTCAAGTCTGCCTTTGCCATCCTCATTGTCAGCAACACATGGAACATCGTCATGGGTGTGTTCGATGCCACCCAGAGCGTTGTCAACCAAAGTTCCGGCGTGATCATCGGCGAAACGTCCATCCACTTTGACCGCCTGATACCCGGACTGGAATTTCAGCTGGAAAGCATGACCATTGGCAGTCTGCTTAGTCTGTGGTTCCAGACCCTTGTGGTGGGCCTGACCATGAACATCCTGTCCATCTGCATCTTCCTTGTGACCTACGGCCGCATGATCGAGATTTACGTTGTGACCGCGCTGGGGCCTATCCCGCTTGCCACTATGGGCAGCAGCGAGTGGCGCAGCACCGGGCAGAATTATTTGAAGTCTTTGCTGGCGCTGGGTTTCCAAGCGTTCCTGATTATGATTGTCGTGGGCATCTACGCGGTGCTGATACGCAACATTTCGGGCGCGGCGGACATTGCCGGGGCCATCTGGGGCTGCATGGGCTACACCGTGCTGCTCTGCTTCTGTCTGTTCAAGACCGGCAGCATCAGCAAGTCCGTATTCGGTGCCCATTGAGAAAGGAGCGTTTGAATGGCGTATGTGACCGTTCCAAAAGATTTGACCCATGTAAAATCCAAAGTCTTATTCGGGCTGACCAAGCGGCAGCTGGTCTGCTTCGGCGGTGCGCTTCTCACGGGCGGGCCGCTTTATTTTTTGACCCGGAACTATCTTTCCAACAGTGCAGCGGCCCTGCTGATGATTTTTGCCATGCTGCCGGGACTGCTGTTCGCTCTGTTCGAGCGGCACGGCCAGCCCCTTGAAGTGGTGATTCAGCAAATGATTCAGTGCTGTTTCCTGCGCCCCAAGGAAAGGCCGTATCAGACCAACAATGCTTACGCCGCCCTTGTACGGCAATACCAAATGGAACAGGAGGTAAAGGCCATTGTCCAGAAAAACGATACCCCGCGAAACCGAAAAGCCCAAAAAACTCACCCGCGCCCAGAAAAAAGAAATTGATGCCGTTATCCGCAAGTACAAGGGCGACGGCAAGCCCCGCACGGCACAGGCTACCATCCCGTATGAGGCCATCTACCCGGACGGTGTGTGCCGCATTGAACGACGCACATTCTCCAAGTGCATTGCCTTTGAGGACATCAGCTATCAGCTGGCCCAGCCGGAGACCCGGACCGCCATCTTTGAACACCTGTGCGACCTGTACAACTATGTGGATGCCTCCATCCATGTGCAGCTTTCGTTTCTCAATCGCAAGGTTGACCCGGTGCAGTACGCAAAAAGTTTTGAGATCACACCGCGGGGGGATGATTTTGACGACATCCGCGCCGAGTACACCGCCATCCTGCAAAAGCAGCTTGCCAGCGGAAACAACGGCATTGTCAAAACCAAATATCTGACGTTCACCATCGAGGCCGACAGCCTGAAAACTGCGCGGGCTCGGCTGACCCGCATTGGCCTTGACCTGCTGGGCTACTTCAAGGCTATGGGCTGCGTGGCGCACGTCATGGACGGGCAGGAGCGTTTGGAGGTGCTGCACGGCATCTTCCACCCGGACGGCGAACCGTTCCGCTTTGAATGGGACTGGCTGGCACCATCCGGCCTCTCCACTAAGGATTTTGTGGCGCCGTCCTCCCTCTGCTTCGGTACGGCCAAGACTTTTGGACTGGGCGGCAAATATGGAGCTGTGAGCTTTTTACAAATCCTTGCGCCGGAACTTTCGGACGAAATGCTGGCCGACTTCCTCAAAACCGAAAGCGGCATGCTCGTCAATCTCCATGTGCAGGCCATCGACCAGACCGAGGCCATCAAGACGATTAAACGAAAAATCACTGACCTTGATGCCATGAAGATCAATGCAACACGGCTGTTTTCGGTGCTGTACCACAAAACCCTGACGGTAGGCCGGGTGCAGACCCCGACACTGAAAATGCTGGTGGACCGGGATGCAAAAATCCTGCGCTTCCAGAAAGAAAAGTATTACACGGTCGGCATCCAGTCCGGCAGCCTGAAAGCGGGCAGCGGACGCATTGCTAGCATGGACGAGGCCGACACTTTGAGAAAAGCCTGTGCCGGGGCATCTGCTATCTGTTCTTCTGTCAAGCGGGAGAAAAAGACAGAACAGCCGCCCAAGCTCTATGACCTGACCACCTTGCAGCGGGAAGCAAACCGTCTGTTCGGTTTTACCGCAAAACAGACCCTTGATTATGCCCAGCAGCTTTACGAAAAGAAACTGCTGACCTATCCCCGCACCGACAGCCAATATCTGACCGAGGATATGGGCCAGACAGCACAACATCTTGTGTCTGACCTGCTGGAGCTGCTGCCCTTTGCCCAAGGGCTTGACTTGACCCCGGAAGTGGGCCGGATTCTGAACAGCAAAAAGGTATCAGACCACCACGCCATCATTCCTACCGCAGAATTTGCAAAGCAGGGGTTCACCGGCCTTGCGGAAAGCGAATGCAAGCTGATGAACCTTGTCTGCTCCAAGCTGCTCTGCGCGGTGACTGCACCCCATGAGTACGAAACCGTGACTGCGGTATTTTCCTGTGCAGGAAATGAGTTCACCGCCAAGGGAAAAACGGTGCTTGTCCCCGGATGGAAAGAGATCGACCAGCGGTTTCGTTCCACTCTGAAAGCAGACGGTGAAGAAGAAACGGAAAACCTGAACACCCTGCCGGAACTGACCGAGGGACAAAGTTATTCTGTTGTATCTGATATTTCGGAACATTTCACGTCCCCGCCGAAAGCCTACACGGAAGATACACTCCTGTCAGCAATGGAGCGGGCAGGGGCCGAGGATATGCCGGAGGACGCAGAGCGCAAGGGGCTGGGCACTCCGGCCACCCGTGCCGCGATTCTGGAAAAACTGGTGCAAATGGGCTTTGTGCAGCGCAAGGGCAAGCAGCTTGTTCCCACCAAGGACGGCGTCAATCTGGCGGTCGTTCTGCCGGAAAGCCTGACCTCTCCCTCTCTGACCGCCGAATGGGAGAATCGTCTGACCGATATTGCCAAGGGCAATGCAGACCCGGACGAGTTCATGGCCGAAATTGAGGCGCAGGTGCGCCAGTTGGTCAAGACCTATTCCTGCATCAGCGCGGACAAGCAAAATCTGTTCCAGTTAGAACGGGTTATCATCGGCAAGTGTCCCCGGTGTAGTGAAAACGTCTACGAGGGCAAGAAAAACTTCTACTGCGAAAATCGTGGCTGTCAGTTCGTGATGTGGAAGAATGACCGCTTCTTTGAGCAGCGGAAAAAGGCGTTCACCCCGAAGATCGCCGCCGCTCTGCTCAAAAACGGCAAGGCAAAGGTCAAGGATCTCTATTCCGAAAAGACAGGCAAAACCTATGATGCAACGGTGCTTCTGGCAGATACGGGAGGCAAGTACGTCAATTACCGGGTAGAGCGCAAAGAGTAAGGCAAAAATACGAGGGCCAGTTATGGTAAGGTGAAGCATTCATTTTGCCATAACCGGCTCTCTCTATCCGTAGGATAGCAAAAAGGAGTGTGACCAAATGAGCGAATTATTTTCCATCCAGCTGCAAAATCGGCAGCAGCAAGGCAGGGATGGCATCTGGCTGGACCTGCCCACTACAACCGAACAGGTACAAGCGGCCCTGCGGCAAATCGGCATTTCGTCCGATAATCCGCAGGGCCTTTTCATTTCCGGCTATTTTGCCGAGGAAGAAAAGCGTTTTGCCATCCCCTACAACATGGTGCTGGCATCCAATGTGGACGAACTGAACTTTCTGGCATCACGACTGGAAACACTCTCTACCGGGGAACGCGCAGAGCTGAACGCCGCCCTGCAAGCCCCGCAGAGTGAGCTTTCCAGCATTGGGAGAATCACTGACTTTCCCGAAAACGTGGACTACTATGTGCATCTGCCGGATGTGCACGGGCCTGCCCAGCTAGGAGATTACTACCTGAATCGCTCCGGCATGGTGGATATGCCGGAAGAATGGAAAGGCGGCATCGACACGGCGCAGTTTGGCCGGTATGTGGCCCAGCAGGAGCAGGGTGTGTTTACCGAGTATGGCTACCTTGTCAAAAGCGGGGATGCGTGGCAGAAAGTCCACGAGGGCCAGCCCGTGCCGGAGGAATACCGGGTGCTTTCCCTTCCTGCGCCGGAAGTCCTGCGGGATGCAGCCAATATCCCGCCGCCTGTTCAACCTGAAACAGAACCGCAGAAAGTTATTCCCATTATCCTGAACGGCAAGGACAGCGCAGAGCGAATGAAAGAAATTACGGACCGGCTGGAAACAGGGATTCAAGAGCTGTTCGACAGCGACCGCTACAAAGCCTACCTCACCACGATGGCGAAGTTCTACAATTACAGCTTCAACAACACCTTGCTGATTGCCATGCAGGGCGGCCAGCTGGTGGCGGGCTTCAACAAGTGGAAAGACACGTTCCACCGCACCGTAAAGAAAGGCGAAAAAGGCATCAAGATTCTTGCTCCTGCGCCCTACAAGGTCAAGCAGAAGATGGAAAAGCTGGACGATCAGGGCAAGCCGATTCTGGACAAGGACGGCAAGCCGCTGACCGAGGAAAAAACGGTACAGATTCCGGCCTTCAAGGTGGTGTCCGTGTTTGATGTCAGCCAGACCGAGGGCGAACCGCTGCCCTCTATTGCGGTGAATGAATTGTCCGGCAGCGTGCAGGACTACCAAGATTTTTTCAAGGCGTTGAAGCAGGCTTCCCCGGTGCCAATCGGGTTTGAGGGCATCGAGGGCGGGACGCACGGCTACTTTCATCTGCTCGACAACCGCATTGCCATCCAAGAGGGCATGAGCCAGCTGCAAACCATCAAGACAGCCATCCATGAGATTGCCCATGCAAAGCTGCACGCCATCGACCCGGACGACCCGGAACAGGCCAACCGCCCGGACAGCCGCACCCGTGAGGTGCAGGCCGAGAGCGTGGCCTATGCCGTCTGCCAGCACTATGGGCTGGACACGTCCGAGTATTCGTTTGGCTATGTAGCTGGGTGGAGTTCGGGCCGGGAACTGGCCGAATTAAAAGCCTCTCTGGAAATTATTCGCAGCGCGGCCCATGAGCTAATCTCTGCGCTGGACGAACATCTGGCAGAACTGCGCCAGCAGCGGGAAGCAGACCTTTCCGCCGCACAGGAAGCCGCATTTGCGCTGGACAACGACAATATTTTATTCATCCAGACCTGTGATTCCGGCTATGACTATACACTGTATGATGCGGACAAAAAGGCTCTGGACGGAGGCCAGCTAGACGCGCCCGGTCTGACCCTGCCAAATGCCGGGCAGGAAGCACTTAATCTGCTGGGGCAGACAGCCGCAGTGTCGGAAGTCCTATTGGGCGACAAGCTGGCGGCGTTCCAAGAGGCGGCGGAAAAGGCCAACGAAATTCCCGCACCCGTTAAAATTCCAGACCCCGCCGCAGAACCTACGGTCACAATTCTTTGGAGCGAAAGTGACAAGCTGCAGGACGGCAAAATCATGCCGCTGTCCGTGGCAAACCGCGTCTTTGAAGAACTGGACACCGCCCAGCACACGGACCGGGAAAAGGACGGCTACACGGGCGGCTGGTACGACAAAACGGCCTTCCGCATTGACTTTACCCTGAATGGCCAGCCGGATAACTACGAGGGACGGCAGGATTTCGGTGATGGTGACGGCTCTCTGATTCAGCACATCCAGAGCTACCATGAATACTACGCTAAAGACGAGAACTGGAAAAATTTTGTTCTGCACAACAAAGGCCCGGAAGCGTGGGAGCAGGACAAGGCGGAGCGCAAAATGGTGCTGACCGAATTTATTCCATACCTCAAACAGCATTGCAATCTTTCGGCTATGGAGCAGACGGCTACCGCTGCTTTGCGGGAGGAACAGAACGCTTCGTCGGAACAGACTGCGTACTATAACGCCGTTGTGACCTATGTGCAGGACTGCCGCCCGCTGCTCAATCAAGGCCAGTATGACTTGCCGGAATCGCCCAAGCTGACCGACTTTGACCAGAGCTTGCAGGACTATAAGGCACAGGTACAGGCCGAGATCGAGCAGGAAGCGGCCGCTGCTGGAATGACCGTGGAGGAATACGCGGCGGCAGGCTTCGAATCACCGCAGCAGGGCAGTTTTTCCATCTACCAGCTGCGTAATGAGGATTCCACCCGTGATTACCGTTTTGAACCTTACGACCGCCTGCAAGCCGCTGGCCGGACCGTGGACAAGTCCAACTATACGGAAGTGTACACCGCGCCGCTGACTGCTGGCACCACGTTGGAGGACATCTACCGCACGTTCAATGTGGACCATCCGGCAGACTTTAAGGGGCATTCGCTGTCCGTTTCGGATGTGGTGGTGTTGCATCAGAACGGGCAGGATACCGCCCACTACTGCGACAGCGTAGGCTTTCAGCAGGTGCCGGAGTTCTTGCGGGAAAACCCGCTGCGCACCGCAGAACTTTCCACCGAACAAAACGAAAATATGATTGACGGCGTGCTGAACAATGCGCCCTCTTTAGGTGAATTGGAGGCAAAAGCAAAGGCCGGAGAACAAATTTCTCTGACGGACCTTGCCGCCGCAGTCAAGGCCGAGGAAAAGGCACCAAAAGCCAAGAAGTCCCGCACAGCCAAACCGAAAAAGCCGTCCATCCGGGCACAGCTGGATGCCGCAAAAAAGGAGCAGAGCAAGCAAACACAGCCACGGGAAAAGTCAAAGGAATTGGAGGTGTAAACCGTGCAGAAATTTGAAAATATGGATGTGATTGCTGCGCTGGAAGCTATCATGCACCAGAACACCGCATACTACCAGAGCGATTTTGCCTATGACATCAAGATGCTGCGGGAGGCCGCCCGCAGCGACCAGCCGGAAGATAAGCTGCTGTTGTGGCTGTCCCGGCCCTCTGGAACATTCTGCTTCCGGGAACGGGATGTGCTGCTCAAAGATACCCAAGCCTACAATACATGGAAATTCTGCGGTGAACAGACCCATGACAGGATTCTTTCCTATGCGGTGGAGTTGACCGGTGCGGCCAATGGAACCGTGCAAGGCAATCTGTATGAACTGGACTACCAGCAGCATTTCCAGCATATCCGGGATGCCGCTCTGCCTGTGGGTGCCAATCGCCTGATCTACGAAAGTGGGATGCGGGAAATTGGCCCCAAAGAGCATTTCAACAGCCGCTCGGACAAATATTTTGGAGAGTTCGTGCGGTATGAAATGCAGCCCCGTGACCCGGAACTTCTACAAGCGGCCATCCGGCAGGAGCAGCGCAGTCGAGAACCGGCACGGCCCGGTGATTTCAAAGAACACCTTGCGGCATTGCACACCGGGCTGATCGAGGCCGAGGCACAGCGTATCGTAGCCGATATGAAGCGTCTGGCTGCTCCCAACAGCCCGGACAAGAATCATTTCATGGTAGAGGTATCGCCCTATTTCACCAAGCTGGCATCCAGCCGGGACACGGACCAGCTGCTTGCCATGCTGCCGTATAAATCTTTACATCTGTCCAGCGTAAAAGACCGTTTTGGCATCTACGCGCTGGTTGACAAAAACGAGAACCGAGATAAGAACATTCGCAAACCCCGTGCTTCCGTCCGCAAGCAGCTTTCCGAAACAAAGCAGGCCGCCAGCCCGAAAAAGGCAGCGGCCCGCAGCAAACAACACGAAATGGAGGTCTGACCATGAATTTCAGCGTAGAAGAAGAAAATTTGATCTGTATGTACCACACCTCTGACCGCCGCCGCACGATGGCACGGATGCTGGCCGCCCTGCCGGATATGGACACGGAAATGCGGCGGCTGGCAAACGGTACCATTGCAAAGTTGGAGCGTATGACCGATGCTGACTTTGACGGACAGAGGTTTGATTTTACGGGTGAATAATACCGTCAGCTTGACAATGACGCATTATTTTTAATCAAAGTAATGTGTCATTGTCAAAACGAAAATAGCCGGACACGGTGGCCTTGTGGCTGCTGTGTCCGGCTGTTTTTCTGTCAATCACTTTCTGATAAAGCGAATGATATTCCCGTGTACCGAAATGTATTTTTCTTTTTCCAATGTTTTTATATCGTTGTCAAAACTCGCCGTTACGCCTTGAATTACGCCGGGCTGCTCAGGCGGGAGGTATCGTTGCTTTAATTCTTCATAAGAAATTTCCCCTGCCGCTGAAATAAGGGCTAAAAGTCCCAGATTATAGGGTTCAGTCATTTTCATATTAAATCCTCCAAATCTTATTATTTTTCTTTCTTTTCGGCAGACTGCTCCGGCAGTTCGGCGGCATCTTCTACAATGTCGGTCACAAGCTGCTGGAAGTCAAACGCATTCTTTTCTGTAATAACGGGCTTGCCAGTTTCTGCTTCAAGAGCCTGCCGTGCAATACCGGCTACCTTGCCGCCGCGTTTAGCAACCTGCTTGTTTTCTTCAAAGGTCTGCGGCTTTGCAGTCTTGGAAATATCCGTGGTGGAGGCTTCGGCCAGCATGGTCAACACAAGTTCCAAATCGGTCATGTTGTCCCGGAGATTTTCTTTTGTCAGACCTTTCAGCCGCTTGTACTGCCCCGTGGTCATGCCGGACCATGCGCGGGAGATTTCATCGGTCAGGATGGCGTACTCCTTGCCCTTTTGCACTCCGCGCTTCTTCCATTCGTCCGTTAGTTCGTTGCGGATGCGGATTGCCAAAAGCCGCTGGTGAATCCATTCTTCGGAGTAGCCTTTCTTCAAATAGGTATCAAGCGCACGGTCAATAGCCTGCTCCGGGTCGATGGTTTCTTCGATACGTTCCTTGCCCACCATTGCCAGCCATGCCTTGAACGGTTCAGCTTTCGGGGACGGGATGGACTGGATGATACGCAAAAGCTGTTCGGTGTTGGCGACATCTGTCTTGTACCGTTTTCCATCAGAGGACAACATTTTCAGTTGTACGATTTTTTCGTACAACTCATTTGCCCCCTCAGCTTTCAGCTTACGCTTAAGGTCGCTCCAATAACGCCGTGGATTGGCTGTTCCAGTTAAAACAGAAATAACATCAATAATCGAAAAATACCATTCTTCCTTTTCTGCATCCCATGCAGTACGGATTTTCTGATCTTCAAAAAGCTGGATAGAGCCGTTATCGTTCACTTCTGCCATAGAGGGTTCCTCGCTTTCGTTGTCTAAGTCTATTTTACACGATTTCGGGCGGAAACGCCACCCGGTCTAAGCGTTTGGGATTCAAAAATCCGAACAATATTTTGTGCAGATTTACCGTTCCTGCATCTGCTCCTTTCCCGGTGTTGTCCGTAGGATGCCGTCCACATTCTGCTTGATGATGTCATATTCCTGCATCTGGCGTTTGGCTTCGGCGTACCGCCGCTGCAGCTGGTCTTTCTGCTCGGTCAGTTGCTTATACTCAGCTTTCAGGGCGCAGAGGTCGGGTGGCTTTTGAAAGCCCTGCTCTTTCAGGGCCTTGGCCGCCGCTTCATAGAGAATCAGGGTGCCTTCATGCTTGCGCCGGAACTGCTTTTTGTCAGCGGACCGCTGATACTCCTGCACCAACGGGCGCAGCTCCTTACAGGTGGTGACATCCTTTATCAGCATGGCCATTTCTGCAAGCCGGCGTTCGGCCGCTTTCAGCGCGGCGGCCGCTTCGGTGCTGGCGGCGGTGATCTCGGCCACTCGGCTTTCCAAATCCGGGTAGCTTTCGATTTTATGCTCGGTCAGGAAGTTCAGCGTCCGGGCAGCCTGTTTCAGATTGTGGAGTTTTGCCCACTTCTCATACCCTGCGGACTGCTGGGCCTTGATGCTGTTCTCCAAATCAATCCGCAGCGAAATTTTATGGTTTTCTTTGGGCTTCCGTTCCACGGACCGTCCTTTAATGCGCTCGGTAATAGCTTCCTCGGTATAGGCTTCTCCCAGTGTTTTGCAGCGGGTGAACCGTTCCTGTCCGGGCGCACGGAACGAAACATACTTGCCACGCTTTACCTCGTAGCCCTGCTCCTGCAGGAGCCGCAGAAAATCGTCAAAATCCTTGGCCTGCGGAATGGCTGCATCTATGGCGGCTTTCAGCTTCGCCTTCCAACTCGTGCCCTTGCGGTGCGCGTCCCACTCGGCATAGCTCTTGCCCCTGTCTTGGCCGGGCATTACCACGGACAGGCCATGTTCCTTGCACAGCCGGTCGCTGATGCGCCGGATGTAGGCATAGCTTTGTCGGTTGGAAACATACTTTCGCTGATTCACCATGTCCACAGCACAGAAGATGATGTGATTATGGACGTGCCCTTTGTCAATGTGGGTGGTCAGCACATAGGGGTATTTGCCTTGCAGGACTTCATCTGCAAGCTGCCGGCCAATCTCGTGGGCCCGCTCCGGCGTGGTTTCGCCCGGCGCAAAAGACTGTATCAGGTGGTGGGCCAGATTGTTGCCTTTCTGCATGGCTTGTGATAGCAGCAGTTCAAATTCGATGTCGGCGGTTTCATAGGAGCAGGCAAAGGAGGACACCAGCATTTTTTCATCCGTCTTGGCTGGATTCTCGATGTAGTCCAGTGCCTTTTTCAGCGTTGACTTGATAGGATGTATCTTTGTAACTGCCATATCTGTGCCAGCGCTCCTTTGATGTCCGCAACATCTTGTGTGTACAGCGGCCCCATGCTGTTCAGCCGCCGTGCAATCTGATTGACATTGACACCGATCTTCTGCAATTCGGCGGTCTGTGCCCGGATGTCAGTGGTGTCGATGTGGACAACATAACCATCTATCAGCATCTTCCGGGCGTAGGCAGAAAAATTCCGTGTGTGCAGCAGAGCCATCTTCTGCCGGATAAGTTCCTGTTCCTCCGGCGTCACGGGAACACGCAGAACAATTTTTCGGGTTCGGTTCGTCATAGTTTCACCTCGTTTCTTGGGGGTCTGGGGTACTCCCCAGCAAGCATTTCTGCCGGGAGTGGCTACACTCCCTATGCTTGCTACGTTACCTTTCCCCACTACTATGACACCACAACACCCCCGTTTTGCCCGCAAAATACAAAAAAATAAGAGGACGCTTTTTGCATCCTCTCAATGACCATGTGTGGCAATCAGACACACGCGGGCTCTTTTTCCTGTTCATGGATTCGCAGGGCACCGTCAATGGCACCTTCTACGATGGGTAAGTATTCTTCCGGGCAAAGCTGCAACTTGTGGCTGACCCGCTGACGTTCCGCACTTTCTTCCCGCATGAGTTCCGGGTTGAAGTACCGCTCCACGGGCAGACCACATATTTTTATCAGCTGAATCACCACCGGCAGGCTGGGCAGCGTGCCTTCGTTTTCGATGTTCGCAAGATACCGGCTGTCACAATGTATCATGTCAGCCAGCGCACTGCGGGAAAGTTGTTTTGCCTTTCGAGCTGCCTTGACATCCGCTCCGAACGTTTCAAAGCCGGGACAGTCCTCAATTTTCGCCATTCTGCATCACCCATATACATTTTATAGTTCATGGGTGATTGGCGAAATGATGCAAAGCGCATTGTTGCTAAACTTTATTGTTCATAGTTTGAGCATTGTATTGTAAAGTGGGCTATCCTATAATAAGGAAGAAACCCTTTTTTGAAAAATCCGTCCGCTGTAACATTTCGCGGACATTTGCCTGTTATACTATCTGCAAAAAGCAAAGGAAGTGAGGATATGAAGCAGATTTTAATTGTCGAGGACGACATTTTTTTGAATAAGATGGTGGCCTATAACCTGACCGCAGATGGCTACGGCGTGACTTCTGCCCTAAATGCCAGAACCGCAGCCGAAGCTATCCGCCAGCGGGAATTTGATCTGGTGCTGCTGGACATCAACCTGCCGGACGGGAACGGTTTTGAGCTGTGCAAGCTGATAAAGCCCCAGCACCCGGACACCATCGTAATTTTTCTGACCGCCAACGATCAGGAGAGCGACCAGATACGGGGCTATGAGGTGGGCGCGG
>ERZ1027181.1161-NODE-1161-length-12427-cov-22.287666_pt1 | contig 12427 bp, 9 predicted proteins | sample MGYA00519247_ERZ1027181 | MGnify/ENA primary metagenome ERZ1027181 (study PRJEB26926, sample SAMN06164415) | human gut metagenome | biome: ENVO:00009003; feature: ENVO:2100002; material: ENVO:00002003 | host: Homo sapiens | place: USA | collected 2012 ...
CTTTTCAGACTTACAAAGCTATATGCTTAATCCCCCTGGTTTATCGGGTGAGCCATTTTTTTAATAAGTGGTTGTGATTTTGGAATAATATAAAAAAAGTTGAGAGCTTAGAGCCGTTCTGACTCAAAACTCTCAACATTTATTTCTTAATTGTTTGAATTATCTAACCACCTTCTTCGACTGCTTTGTGCCGTCCTTCATAGTGATGGTGCGGATGTATACGCCCTTGCCCGGACGCAGAATCTGGCGTCCTGAGAGGTCGGTGAATGTGATTGACTCCACCTTGCTTTCCTCTGGAGTTGTGGTCTTGATGCCAGTCGGATCAGAGATGTAGTACTCTGTGATGCCTGACGAGTAAGTTACGGGCTTGCCGTCCACTTCGTCCACGTAGAGAGCTTCCATGCCCACCTTCACCTTCGGCTCGTGGAAGTAGTAGAGGCGGCGTGTGTTGTCGTCAATCTTGTAGAAGTGGAGGTCGTCGTCGAATGTGTAAGGCACGAGGTCCATCTCCTTCTCCACGTTCGGATATTCCTCCGGTGTGAATGTCAGCATCTCGCCGTCGATGTAGAAGCTGTAGTAGAGCTTTGACGGGTCAAGGTAATTGCCGTCCACTGAGTAATAGCTCAAGAGGAACTCCACGCCACCGTATGCAGGTGTCACGCCAGTGTACCAAGGCATATATGAAGAGAACTTCGGAGGCAGCGGGCTGTTAGGCTTCTCCACCCACGGGCTGATCAGAGGCACGCGGTAAACGTCGAAGATGTCTGTGCTCTTCAGCGGCTCACGCTCGCCGTCGCTCTGATGGATGCCCATCTTCTGCTTTGAAGAGAGTGTGTTGGCTGACGGGTCGTATGTGAATACGAGCGGCTCCTTCACTATGTAGGTGCTGTCATAAGCGTCGCCGTAGGGAGTGTAGGCTGTCTTATAGTCCACGCGTGAAGCATAAGCGTAGCATACTGTGGTGGTGTCGATGCCCACGAACGATGTTGACGGGAATGTCGCTTCGTTGTTCTTCATCGTACCCTTAATCCAGTAACCCTTGAGGTTGGTGGAGAGGTTGCCGAGATATACGTCGTCACCGTCGATGGCGTACTTCACGGGCCACTGCTGTGCCTGGTCGTTGAGGTCGAGGTAAAGCATCAGACCGTCATAAACCTTTGCGTTCTCGGAAGGCTTGGTGGTGTTGTTCTCGATGTTGATGCCCTCGAAGTTGTTTTCGCCGTAACCGGTCCATCCGCCGGTTGGCGTACACATACCGCAAGCCATACCATCGCAAAGGGTCAGCTTGCCGTCCTTCCAGAGATATTTCAGAGTCTGCGATTCCTCGTCTCTTACGTAAGTTCCGTACTTGTCGGTTTCCTCCACAACCATCTTGTAGAGCTTGCCGTAGCTGGTGACGTCGTTGAAGGTCTCTTCCCAGATTACCTGCGGAAGGTCGAAGGCGATGGTGTCGCCCTGTGCCTTGTAACCCTTAATCCACGACTTGCCATAGAGGCTGCTGATGGGGTTCTCCAGCCATACAGCTCCGTCCTCGGCGAATACCATACGGGTCCACTCGCCGTGGGAGGTATAAGCTTTGGCGTTACCAAAGAAGCCGTAGTAGCCCTTCGACGAACGGTAAAGATCTACTACTTCACCTTTTGGCTTTTCGGTGAAGGGCTTCTCATCCTGTGCCGACACTGAGGTTAATGAAAGTGCGGCAAGACATACGGAAAGTAAAGTTTTTTTCATGATGTCTTCTTTTAATGATTACTTATTATTTATAACTTATTATTTTTTTATTGAGACTCTCAATTCTCAACTCTCAACTGTTAAAGCATCGCTTTCACAGTATGAGCAGTTCCTCCCTGCTCCAGTCTGAACACGTAGACGCCGTGGCTGAGCTGTGAGAGGCTGACGGTCTGTCCGCTGGCTGTGATTTTCTTGGCTGCCACCTTCTGTCCGGTGGTGGTGTAGATGCTGAGTGTGGCGTTGCCCTTGGCGGCGTACATCACCCGTGCGGTGCGTGCGTTGCGGTCTGTTGTGATGCTGAACAGCTGTACGTCAGCCTGCGTGTCGCTGATGCCGGTCTTGCCGGCTGCAATCTGCAGACCTGCGTAAGCGTCGATCTTGCCTGCGCCCCACTTGTTGCGGTCGCATGAGTCATCGCTGCCGGTGTTATAGTCATGGCGTGACGAAGCGTTCAGAATGGAGCGGATGTCAGCCGGGGTGAGTGTCGGGTTGGCCTGAAGCCAGAGTGCCACGGTGCCAGCCACGAAGGGTGACGACATTGACGTACCCATGTTCACGTCATAATAGTCGTTGCCGTAGCTGCTCTTGTCCACCGTTGTCAACGGGAAGAAGCCCTGATAATACTTTGATGTAGCTGAAACGATGGCGCATCCGGGAGCTGCTACGTCCGGCTTGTAGCGTCCGTCTGTAGTAGGACCGCAACTTGAGAAGAGCGAACGTTCGCCGAGATTGCCCACCACCTCAGGATTGAGGTCGTACACGTTGCCCATGAAGTTCTGATAGCTGTCTTTGGTGTTGTACGATCCTGCCGTGATGACGTCAGGACTGATGCCGCCAATCTCTGCTATGGTGTAGTTGGCATCGCCGTCTGTCCATCCTGCCTTGCCCTCGCTGAGGAAGTTGCCCGTCACGTCACAGTTCCACATGTGCACGGTGCTGCCCTCGCTGCCGGTTACCACCAGTCCGATGCGGAGGTTGTTTTCGAAGCTGGATGTGCGATACAGCGCCAGCACCTCCGGGCGGTCGTTGTGCGAGTCCACCTGCAGAGCCATCTGCACGTTGCCTTCCACGCCGCATCCGTCAGGGAACGTATACTTCATGTCGGCAGCGCCGTCCGTAGCCACCTCTGACGATTCAGCCAGAATGCTTCCGTCGTTCGTGTCCACCACTACAGCCTTCACCTTCAGCACAGCGTCCTTGTCGCTCCAGATGTCGATGCGGGCTGTCTTGGCGCCGGCAGAAGCGTCGTTGAAGCCAATCATGGTCTTCATCATTGTGTCGCCCTCCTTGAATGTCTTCGAGGCATGCACCTGCGTAGCGCCCTCGTTGCCGGCAGCGCCCACGATTATTCTGCCCGGACCCACCAGCTCTGCCAAGGCGCGGTCGGTGGCTGATGTGCCGTCGTGCGGACCGAGATGTGTGCCCAGACTGATGTTTACGACGCATGGCTTGCCCACGCTTTCGGCATAGTCAAACACATACTTGATGCCGTCGATGACGCTGGTGTTCTGCGATGAGAAGCTCACCAGCACGATATCTGCGTCAGGAGCCACACCATAATATTTAGACGACTGGTCAGAACCTGCAGCAATGCCAGCCACGTGAGTGCCGTGGAAAGTCTCTGACATGTCACAGCGTTGCAGCTTCATCTCCTTCAGTGTGGTATACTCAGCGCCATACCCGTATTTCTCGGGTGCTGTGCCACTCGTGGCTGACTGGTCCCAGACGCGTGCCACGCGGGTTTCCGTATAGTTGTTCTTGAGAAAGTCGGCGTGAGCATACTCAAAACCGTTGTCCACGATGCCCACCACGACGCCCTTGCCGGTGTAGTCGCCAAGGCTTTCGGTGGCTGTATGGCAAGCGTCCACGTTGGCGTCAGCGCGTGCGTTGTCCATGAGGAGGCGTGCTTCCGTGCCGGCCTGGATGTTCGTCACGCCGTCAATGGCTGCTATGGTGTTGATGGAGGAAATGGGCAGCGATGCCGTTACGACGTCACCAAGGACCGAGCGGACCGTCACGCCGTGCTTGCGCAATTCGTCTGCCACCTTGCTGTCGTCCACGCTGATAAATGCCGATACCATTCTGTCGGCTGGGGCATTCATTCCGTTTTTCTGTACAGCTTCCTTCTTCTGTGCTTCCCAATCGTTCAGCATCAGGCTTGTGTTAGGCGAAAGCTTCTGTGCCTGAGCATGGAAGGCAGCTGACAGTATGACTGCTATAAGTATTTTTCTCTTTTTCATTCTCTTCAGTTTTGTTTAGGGTCCTATTATATATATAGGTTAGTAAGTTTGGCGATTTCACTGCTATCGGGCGCAAATTTAGGGAATTTTTCTCAGACTCACCATTCTTTTAACATTAATCTTTTTCTTTTTTTCTCAAATTTCGCAAGCGAAAGGAGTTATTGGAATAAACTGATATAAGCAAGAACCTGTTCTGTCAACTTTTTCATTGACGGAACAGGTTCTTGCTTATAAAGATAGAATCATTGAGTCCGTTAACGTCGAACTCACGATATATTACTAATTTTTCTTCTTGCCAGTCAGTCGTGCGAGATATTCAATACCGTAAACTGGCCACATCGGTACTTTGCGTACATTGGTTCGTACGGCAGGAATGTCCAGTGCCATGAACAAGAGCGTCATGATGCCGCTTATCCAGATGACAATACCATATATCTGCTTTATGGCCACGTTCATCATGCTTGGCATATAACTGTTCATGAATGCTGTAAAGTCAAACTGCTGCATGTTTATGTGAGTAAGCGTAAGCTGCTGTCCGTAGCGTGCAATATCATCATTCATAAACGTGGAGAACCAGTGTGTGTAGATGCCATAACCGGCGGCTCCTGCCAGATACATGTGGAAGATGTTGAAGACAAACAGTCCCATGAAGAATTGTTCCAGGTCGGGAACCGACTCGTCGAGCGACCACATCAGTGTGGCTGCAAGAATGGAGTATGCTGCACCACGACAAATGATAGGCAGACGGAATTGCTCGATATTGACGCCCATATCAAGGGTGAAATACATCAACAGGGCATATGCAAGGATAAACCCAAAACCAATGGCAAAGAGTTTCCAGACTTTCCATTTTAGCACTTTGAGCCACAGCAGGTCGATGGCAATGCCGATATAGAAGCCGGGCAATGCCCAGAGAAACAACTCTTCCTTGGTATGCTCTTCGAGTTTTAGAACCTCAGCGCAGAGTATCTCCTCCAGCGTATGTTCGCATCCAAAAAGAAATTCTCCGACAGTCACAACCACCATGATAAGGAGCACATTGCGCAATCTGAATATCTTAAGATCGACGTAAGGATTGCTCACTCGCAGCAAGCGATGTATCAACACGCCGGTCAGAAGAATTGCAACACCCACGAGAAAACGAAGCTCGCGACTGTCCATCCACATCTTGTAGTCACCATATACACATATATAACATACTACCAACATGAGTAAGCTGATGAGCAGTCCGCTTGGCAAATCAATCCCCTTGAGGCTTAAGCGTTGTGGCATAGGACAGAACGGTCGGCATAGCACCAGCTGGACAGTCATAATCAGGCACATGAATCCCACAATGAAGATGTGCATCATCTGCCAAGTGAAATGATAGCCAAACCATGCTGCAAGAAATGCACTACCCTCGATGGAGGTGAGCAGCACGATATGTAGCACAGGAAAGAATACTGCAAAGTCGCGACGAGGCGTAATCCACAGCTGTATGTTGCTCATGTGCTCGAAAGTGCCTTGCAGTTTTGCCATTCCTTCGATGAAACACACTACAAGCAGCAGTGGCATGAAGGTGGTGTGGATGGTGACGAGATTGCACACCGAGACCACTATGGCTGATCCGATGATGAGCTGTTGGTTGGTAAAGCGAAACTTCATGCGGAAAAGCATCGGAAAATAAATCGCCATACCTGCAAGATTGGCATAGAGCAATATCATCAGGTCTTCAATCATAAAATTGGTGGAACCCTGTATGTCCTCAAGTGCACCAAGATACATGCCGCCAGAAAACTGAAAGCCAAACACGCAGAGCACATATATCCACGGCTGAATACATTTAGGTACCCAGTCGCGAAACATAGGCATGGCAAAACCCATGCCGGCTGGAGGGGGAGGAGGTAATGGAAGCATAATCTTCGGATTAGTATTTTACCTCACATTCCAGATTATAGCCGGCACGGAGCTTCTTCATGTCCTCAGGCTTGTTGCCGTCAAACTTGATTCGCACGGAGACACGCTGTTCCACCTTAACGAAATTGCCGGTGGCATTGTCGATTGGCAACAGCGAGAAAGCACTGCCCGTGGCGCTGCTGATACGCTCAACATGTCCTTTGTATTTAACGCCTGGCACCGCATCGGCTTTCATCTCCACCTCAGCTCCTTCATGGATGTTAGGCAGCTGGCTTTCCTTATAGTTGGCTTCCACCCAAATGCTGTTGGCATCTACGATGTTTACCAGCGTCTGACCTGGCTGTACAAGCATGCCTTCCTGAATGTCTTTTGTGCCTACGACGCCATCACACGAAGCGATGATATAGCAATATGAAAGGTTCAGACGGGCAAGACGGAGTTGTGCTTCGGCTACACTCTCGCCGGCACGACTTTGTCCAAGGCGATGCTTCTGCTCGTTATTGACCACAGCCGTCGCCTTACGGGAGGCTGATGCCTGCGACAGTCGTGCCTGTGCAGCGCGATAGCGGCTGACAGCCTGTTCAAACTGTGTTTTCACATTGTCAAACTGCTGTTGGGTTACAGCTCCTTTCTTCAGCAAGGCAGCAAAGCGGTCATAGTCTTTCTTGGCATTGTCCATACCTTCTTTAGCCTCTGAAATGCCGGCTGTTGCCACTCGCATACCTGCAGCAGCCACCTGGACATTATTTTCCACAGTATTCATGCTGGCACTTACAGCTGACGAACCAGACTGCTGACCTTTGACGGCTGCTTCTGCCTGCGCCAGTTGCAGACGAAATTCTGCATCCTCAATCACAACGAGCGTATCACCCTTTTTCACATGCTGAAACTCCTCGAATCTTACTTCCTTGATAAATCCCTGTACACGAGTGTTCTGAGGTGTGACATGCTGTCTCACTCGGGCATTGTCCGTAAATTCCACATTGCCAAAGTGGCTGAAGTTCATAATAACAATGATTGCTCCGATGGCAATCAGACAGATAACAAGAGTGTTGTAAGCGTATTTCTTGATATTTTCCATTTCTATAATTTATTATAATTGTCCTGTGATATATTTCATTTTGTAATATGCGTATGCGATATTTATACGTGCATCCACCTCGTTCAGTTCAGCATCCAACTTCATATTGCTGGCGTCTATCATGTCTGTGATGAGTGCCAGCTGATTGAGATAACGGTTGTTTACCACTTCATAGTTTTGCTGAGCCAGTTGCACATTCTTCTGCTGGGTCTCCAGTTCCACATAGCTCTGCAGATAGTTGGTATGTGCAGCCTGAACATTATTATTAAGCTGTTCGGCTGCTACAGCTTTCTGTTCTGAGGCTGCTTTACTTTGAAGTTTGGCTTGGTTCAACTTTTTATTGCTCTTGAAAATCGACGACAGTTGGTATTTTACGCCAATCCCCACATACCACACATTGAGATTCTTGTCGATGGGAGGCAGTTCGAAAGTGATAGGACCGTTCAGATTATTCTGAGCCACCACAGCCACCTTGGGTAACAGTTCGCTCTTGGCAAGCTTTTCCTGCTGTTTTGCCATTTGTTCATTGACAGCCACCATTTGCAGTTGAGGGCTTGTAGCCTCTGCTGTCTGTTGCCAATAATCTTCGCTGTCCTTATTAAATACTGCTGTGGCAACATCATCAGTAGGGTCTATCTCTTCTGTCTGGTCAATGCCGAGCGTATTGCAAAGTTGGTGATTCAGAATCTTACGAGTGTTCTGCAGCTTGGTAAGATTCAGTTTCAGTGTCTCCATTTGCAGTTCATAACGAGTGATGTCGTTTTTGAGAGCCACACCTTGCTGATGCTTCTCTTTGATATTCTCAATAAGTTTCTGAGTAAGCGCGATATTGCTTTTGAGTACCTTCTCACGATTGGCGATTTTCTCCAAGTCAAGATATTGCCCCAATGCTATAAATCGCTGATTCTGTTCGTTGAGCGTCAAGTCTAATTGGGCTTGCTTAGCTCTGAGTTCTGACATACGTATGCCAGCATTGATAGCTCCACCGGAATATATTGTTTGCTGCACATCCAGCAGAAACTGATTTCCAAAATGCGGTGAAGTGAGGTTCTGTGCATTGGTAAAGTCACGGTCTGTCATTAAGGCATCGCCGATGTAGCTTGCACTGAGTTGGGCACTGATGTCTGGCAGTCGTTGGCTCTTTGCTGCTTTGATGCCTTCTTGCGCAGCGTCTACGGAAGTCTTTCCGGCCTGAATGCTGGTATTGTTTTTGTCTATCAGTTTAAACATTTCTTCGATGCTCATCCTGTGTTGAGCCGAAGCTGATAGGGTAGAGGCGAGAAACATCGCCAAAATCATTCTGTTATTCATATTCTCTTTGAATTATCGAGTGCAAAGTTACAGGTTTTTGGAGAGCGTAGACTTACAAAAATGTAGTCAGAACTTGACAATACGGGAAATGTAAGGCGTTTTCTGTCAATTACTACATCTATAATTGATACTATTTATTTGCTGTAGTATTCTCTTTTTCTTAACTTTGCAGCGTGAACGAAACAGAATTTATAATTTTTGATAAATCAGCGATAGATAAGGAAGTTCATGCGATCGACCATGGTGCTATCGTCTATTCTCACTCGGGTAATGCTCGAGTGCGAATCAATTTTGAGTATTGGGATTTAAGTAGTAAGGATGTCCTTATCTTCTTTCCTGGAGATATGGTGAAATGGGAAGTCGTAGATGATGACTTTTCTGCATATGTTATCAGATACAGTAGTGATATCCTACGTTCAGCAAGCATGAATGTGGAGCATGCCGTCTATGATTCACTGAAGTCTGACAGGCGCTGTGGGTATGAATATCTGATTAATGAAGTGGTGGACAGCATGTTCCGTATATTCAAGTTCTATTTTACAGTAGAACATTACTCCATGACCGATCGTATAGTAGCCTTGCAGTTGCAGGCGTTTTTCTTGGGCTTTTACGATTATCTTCTCTCCAATCCACGAGAAGACCTTCGAAGTAAGGGCACTCAGCGCAGTGATGAATTGTTCAATAGATTCATGGATTTGCTGGAACATGAGTACAATAAGGGGCATGAAGTGAATTATTACGCTGACCGTATGAGTATTACGCGAAGATATCTTGGCATTATCGTAAGAGGCAAGACAGGTATGTCTCCAAAACATATTATCGACGAATATATTATTCTGAGATTAAAGTTGGTGATGCGAACGTCCAAGCGTAGTTTGAAGCAGATATCCCACGACTTCCATTTCTCAGATCAGACAGCACTAACACGTTATTTCCGTACACATGTAGGCATCTCTCCACAGCAATATAGATTGAAATAATAACTGAACTTGCGCAAGCGAAAGGAGTTATAGGAAGAAGCGGATAGAGGAGTGGTTGAGCTAAGAAGATGTCCTCGTCACTCGACAAAAGTGTATCAATGCACAAAAAAATTAAGTCATGGAGATAAAACGCGACATACTCTATGAAATCTTCCGCAAGCTGCGGAAGATTTGCAACCAATGAAGCATAGAGAATAAAAACCTGTCTTCATGTCTTCCTGTCAAAAAACCTGTCTTTCTGTCAAAAAAACGATTTATTCGCTGCTGCCGAATAAAAAAGTCGGTTTTTGTTTTGTGGCAGCGAATAAAAAGCATATCTTTGTAAGAAAAGTAAAGACATGGATAAGGAATTGTTCAGAACGATAATCTCTGAGAATCAAGAATATATAGGAAGCATACCATTGGTGGAGCGTCCTCTTGACTTGGAAGAGTATGGCAACTATGTGTTTGTGGGCGTAAGACAGGCAGGTAAGTCCTATTTGTTGTATCAGCGTGTGCAGCAATTATTGGCAGAGGGAAAGCTATTGGAGGACATTGTTTATGTCAACTTCGACGACGAGCGACTGCAAGGTATGGTTGCTGCCGACTTCGACCTTATACTTCAGTCTTATCACAGCATGTATAGCGGTCAGCCGATATTCTTCTTTGACGAAATACAGAATGTGGACGGTTGGGCTAATTTTGCACGCCGTCTTGCCAACTTGAAGTATCGTGTTTATGTGACGGGAAGCAATGCCAAGATGTTGAGCCGTGACATTGAAACCGTTTTGGGAGGCAGGTATCTTAGTGTGAATGTCTTTCCGTATAGTTTCAGCGAATATCTTACGGCTGTCGGTGTGAATCTTGTAGGAGGATGGCAGTATGGCAGAAAGGCAAATGTGTTGCAGCGTCATTTCAGAACTTACTTTGAATGGGGTGGATTCCCAGAATTGGTCAACTTCCGCGAGAAGCGCATCTGGCTCAACAGTTTGTACAACCGCATATTCTTCAACGACCTTATTGTGCGCCATAAAATCAAGAATGAGGATGCCCTGCGTCTTTGTGTACGTCGCTTGGCAGAAAGCGTGATGCAACCCTGCTCTTTGAACAGATTGAGCAATTTGGTTAAGTCTACTGGTGTCTCATGCAGTCCGTCCACTATAATGGAATATGTGAGATATTTGCAGGAGTCTTGTCTGTTGATATCATTGGACAACTATGCCTCTAAGTTCACAGAAAAAGAAACTGTGAAGAAACATTATTTTGTGGACAACGGACTGTTGCACCTCTTCATCAACAACCCTGACACTCTGTTGCTGGAAAACCTATGTGCCATAACTTTATACAAGAAGTATGGCAGTTGTATGTATTATTTCAACCGCAATATTGAGGTTGACTTTTATGTTCCTGACGAAGGTCTGGCTGTTCAAGCCAGTTATAGAATGAGCGACGAATCAACTTTGGAGCGTGAGATAAAAGCATTGGTAGCCCTTAATTCTTTATATCCTCTGAAAAAGGCACTAATTGTCACATACGAGGACGAGGGAATGATGGAGCGTGATGGGTTGAAAATAGAGATAGTGCCTGTTTGGAAATGGGTGCTAAATGATTGAACTGGCTGAAGTCTCCTGACTTCGTCAATGCGCCACCCAAAGCCACCCATAAATTTGACGTAACTCATTGATATTCAATCTGCACTATGTGGTGACGCAGAAAAGTGATGAAGTCAGGAAATTTGTTAATCATTGATCAAATAGACATTATCTTATTTTTTTGATCGTAGTTTTGTGCCAGTTTATGAGGTACAACGTTACGATAAAGGAAGTGCTTGCAAGAAGTTTGCAGGTGGAAGCCGATTCTGTCTTAATCGGTTGATAGAAGCGAAACATATTCTCCCTCCAGAGAATCCTATTTTTGTCGCAGACGAATCAGGAATGGATTATGGTGTTCCTTGGTTAGATTGATCTGTCTGCAGTATTAGGCAGGGCTTTAACAAAAAACGTTGGTTACCAAATAATGTTAATTGGCTACCATTCGATTTGTTGTTTCAATAAAAAGACGTATCTTTGCAGAAGAAAGGCGGCACCTCGGCAATTGAAGTGAACTTCATTGCACTCGGTTTGCACTTTCTTTGCATTGTAAACAATATATTGAATTATGGTTGTAGTTAGCACAAGAGACTTTCGCACTAATCAGACAAAATATCTGAATTTGGCAAAAGCAGGAGAGCACGTAATCCTAAAATCACGTGCTGGCAATTTCCGAATCTCCCCAGATGACGGAAGTAATACCATTGACGCACCGCGTGACTTGATGAAAGAACTCAGAAACGCTTTAACCGAGGTAAAGGAAGCCATTGCTGGAAAGCGTAAACTCCAATCAGCAGAAAGTTTGCTCGATGAGTTGTAATCAAAAAATATACGCAAAATCCGTATGGCAATCAAAGCTAAAGGCAAGGGAAAATCTGGAGGAGCAAGGGTCATTACCTTCAATGTCCTTGCAGATATAGAAAACGGTCATGTAGTTTTTCTTCTTCTATATGATAAAGAGGATGCTTCAACTGTCAAAGTAAATGTTGTCAAGCAACTTGTGCGAGATATGGGATTTGATATTGAATAGAATCTATATGGAATTGCTGGGCTATAGTGAGATCCGGTATTCCCGTGTGTAGTGCTCATCTGTGCTATCTGTTGGAGACACCATCTGCAGCTTGATATTGTTCTCCCGCAGATATCACAGATTATTTCTTTTGGATTACGGATTTTTCTGCAGTTCTCCGCACGCTACATCCGTGTGATCTGAGAAATCCGTGTCCTCCTCCTGCGCACCCACATCCGTGTGCATCCGTGCTATCTGTGGGAGAAACAATCTGCAGCTTGATATTGTTCTCCCACAGATGCCAGCAGATTTATATATCCCACATCCGTGTGCATCTGTGCTGTCTGTGGGAGACTCCTCCGCATTCCACATCCGTGCTTATCCGGGCTGTCTGTGGGAGCCACCATTTGTAGCTTGATATTGATTCTCCCACAGATGCCACGAATTATCACAGATTATTTCTTTTGGATTACGGATTTTTCTGATTTTACTGAAGCAGCGCCGTTGATATATCCAGAAATCTGATTAATCTGATGTCAGACATCAAGCAGCCAATGCAAACATAGGAGGCTATGGCGTCTCGCCGTAGCCACGCAGCCTACCATAGCAGA
>ERZ1027181.1162-NODE-1162-length-12427-cov-4.356612_pt1 | contig 12427 bp, 5 predicted proteins | sample MGYA00519247_ERZ1027181 | MGnify/ENA primary metagenome ERZ1027181 (study PRJEB26926, sample SAMN06164415) | human gut metagenome | biome: ENVO:00009003; feature: ENVO:2100002; material: ENVO:00002003 | host: Homo sapiens | place: USA | collected 2012 ...
ATCTACACAAGGAGTATCGTCGGCAGCGTCAGATGTGTATAAGAGACAGATATACCATCGCTCCGATACGTCCGTTACCGATAGGAAGAGCTTCTTCCCATACGGTAGCCGGAGCGTTATACCAAAGCTTGTATTCTTTTCCAAACGTTAATGTCGTGGAAAGGAATATACATCCTGAAAACCATATACTTCGTACCTTCATATTCATCGTCTGCTATTTTTTATTCGTCCGTAGATTCTCATTCGTCAGCTATTTCGAATGCTTTCGCGGTGTTGGATATTAATTGGATTGCGGGCAGTTTCTCTTTCAATTCCAGTCTGACAACCGTAGCTATCTTGTCAGGAGCCTGCGTGGGAACTTGTATCGTAATGCCGCCGGGCGTTTTAGTAAATTTCAGTTTCGTACCGTCGGCCAGCAGCATTGCTTCCTTCACTGTATATTTCGTGTCGAATGCCAGTTTGCCGTCTTCCGGCCATTGAAAGACGGAGAGATAATATACGGAGTTCTTCTTTTCGTCTTTCCGGATACATTCGCCCCAGGGAGGAAATATTTCGCTGCGCTGTGTTGCGTAAATCGCTTCACCGTTCACCCGCATCCATTCGCCTACTTTTCTCAGGCAGTCCAGTGCGGGAGCAGGCACAACACCTGTCGGGTCGGGGCCGACGTTGAGCAGGTAGTTGCCGCCACGGGCGGCAATGGTATTGAGATTACGGATAATTGTTTCCGCACTTTTCCAGTTCTTCTCCCAGCTTTTGTATCCCCAGGAGCTGCCGATATTCATACACGTCTCCCAGTCTACGCGTTCGATGTCCTTTGCGTGGGGGATACGTCCTTCGGGAGTCTTATAGTCGCCGGGAAAATCGGGACGGCGCAACCGGTCGTTGGTAATTACCTGCGGATACTTTGCGAGTTCGGCAGTGATTTCCGCCGCTGTCTCTTTGCTGATACGGTGCGGGGTATCCCACCACATGACGGCTACGTCACCATAATTCGTCAGTAGTTCTTTGATTTGCGGGATGGCTACCTTTCTGAAATAATCATCCAGAGAGGCGGAACGTTGCAGGCAATCCCAACCTCCCAGATTCTCTTGGGTAAAATTGTCGATGGCTACCGAATCAGGGTTTGCCCATCCTTCTTTCATTTCTTTGCGGATAGTGCCGCCGCCGGGGTTGCACCAGTCCTGTGTCTGGGAATAATAAAATCCCAGTTTTATATGGTGCTTACGGCAGGCTTTTGCCAGTTCGTCTACGATATCACGTTTGAACGGGGTGTAGTCTACGATATTGAATTCGCTGGCATTGCTTTTGAACATCGCGAATCCGTCATGGTGTTTGGTGGTGAATATGATATACTTCATACCTGCATTTTTGGCAGTCAGCACCAGTTCCTCGGCATTGAAGTCCACGGGATTGAAGGTGCAGGCTTTCGCACGATATTCACGTACAGGTATTTTGCAACGGTTCATAATCCATTCCGCACCGCCTCGTCTTTGGTTGAATCCGTTGTATACGCCGCCGTACAGGCAGTAAGGTCCCCAGTGCACGAACATGCCGAATTTGGCATTGCGCCACCAGGCCATTTTCTCGTTATGTTCAAGCTTTTTGGGCAGAGGTTGCGCAAAAACGGTTGCGGAGAGAGTTAGGGTGAGTATGATTGATAGAATCTTCTTCATGGTTATCTTTATCGGTTGAAATATTTATTGTACTGTGGTTCGTCCATTACTTTCTTGAGTGCCGACTTTCCAAGGCGGTCACGTAACTGATAGTAATACAGGCTCGAAGGAACCACTGTTCCGGCTGTCTGCTCGGTCCATCCGGTTCCGTTTATCGGTTGGTCTTTATATTTCATATCTATCATCGAAGTGTTGACGATGCTGTTGAAGGTCGATTTCGCACCGGACCGGGCTTCTTTGCTATTGTCTACTTCTGTGGCTTGCAGTCCGATGGCAAAGTTCTGTGCCGTAGGCGGCTGCATGACCAAAATCAGCGGGGCGGCACAATTCCAGAATACCATTTGCGCGCCAGCCCATCCGTGTCCCGAACCCATCGATCCCCGGTTGGCTGCCATGAGTGATGCGCTCGGACCTTTCAATACTATATTGTCCCATAAGCATCCGGCCGACCAGCGGTGATGCGGTTCGCTGGAAGCAAAGGTCATTTCACCATAACCGTCTACAAAAGCGTTTGGCCCGGGAGTAGTGGCCCCCAATACAAATTCGTGACGGTGATGGCTGGAGTAGCAACGTTGGAACAGACACATTTGTCCGCCGTTGATGTGGTAAGCATACCGTCTTCCTCCGGTAATCTGCGAGATGGGGTTGATGGCGGAAAGGTCTTGTCCCGTGATATATTTGGTGGCAGAAGTGGTAGTCACACAACAGTCAAAATGCTCTACGCTGACATTGCGTACCCATGCATTCTCGACCGTCCGGAGAGCAACGAATGTATTGGCATGGTTCTCGTCGCAGCAGTATTCGCCTATGCCCCGATAGCTCTTTTTAACCGACTCATCATAGATGCACATGCCGTACAGATTCTCTACGCCACATTGTGTGAAGCGTTTGTCATACCTGTATTTATAGATGGTTCCTCCACCGAACTCCTTCTGCAAAGCGTTCGTCAACGGGATATCCAGTGTGATTTCGTCTTTTTTCACTGATACAATTTTCCGTTCGAACGTCAGATCCTTGCTCCCCGGTTTCCATTGGATCGTTCCGTTCATGTCCGTATCTTTTCCTTCGCGGCGGAAACGTTCGAAAGCCTCCCATGTAGTTTCTCCTTTGCGGGGGCGGGGGGCGATGGAATCCATGCCGATGGTCTGAATCCACGCTGCCGTACTGGGGCGTCGGACAATTACGTCGTCGCCAGTACGAAAATGTTTATCCGCATTCTTCACATGGAGGATACGTGTGCCCGAAGGAACATATTTGTCGATAATTTCCTGTACATCGTTGGTGTTGTATTTGGCTTTTCCGTTAAAGCCGACCTCTATGACATTGTATTTCCTGGGAGAGGTGGCAATGAGTACCGTTCCGCTCTCCTTATTATTCCCTTCGCCGCGAAGCACAATGCCGCTTGCTGTAATCCGGATAGGGCTTGCTATATGATATACGCCTTTTCTGAGCAGGATGCATCCCCTGAATCCATCTTCATCCGGTTGCAATTTTGCTACTTTGTCTATTACGGCCTGTATAAAAGGGGTATCGTCCTCTTTGTTGGGCGAAGGACTGATAGAGGCGGTTACCTTTATATGGGGAATGGCCACTCCACCGCCCTTATAACCGCAGAAAGAGAAATCGGGGAGTAAATCTCCTTTGTCTGTATACGAATGATAAGAGAGCTTTCCCTTCTCATTGATTGATATCAACTTACTTTGTGCACTCGCCATGAAGCAGAGCACAAGTGATGAAGCGATAATGAATGTTACTTTCTTGATGTCCATAGTATTTCCAGCTTTTCGATTTCAAAGTTATCGCATCTTGAGGAAAATTGATTATAAAGGTAAGTCTAATACTTATAAAAACGCCCCTTCCATCGAAAATACCTCATTTTACAAATGAATGACGGAATATTACAAATCTATCGTTTGCCGTGAACACCGTGTCTACAAGGTTTTATTCTCTTTCGCCCTCCGACCTGTTCTTAAACTCCGACGGAGATACTCCGTACAGTGTTTTGAAACTGTTAGAGAAGTAAGCCAGGCTATTATAACCTACGGCACAATATACTTCCGTTATCGACATATCCGTTTCTTTTAGCATCTTGGCGGCTGTCTCCAACCGGAAATTACGGATAAACTCATTGGGAGAGTATCCGGTGATTTGCTTAATCTTGCGGTAAAGGTTCGATTTGCTTAGTCCGAGTTCTTTGCAGAAGGCATCCAGGTTTAAGTCCGAATTGGCGATATTCTGTTGCAGAGTGGCATATAGCTTTTGCATAAACTTCTCATCGACGGAAGTCACGTCGACACCGAGTGATTCGAGTGAGAAGTTTTTGCTATACAGCTCTTTCAGTTTCTCGCGGCTTTGGATCAGGTTGTCTACTCTGATTTTCAGGATGGAGGCGTCGAAAGGTTTTGTGATATATTCGTCAGCACCTGCTGCATAGCCTTCTTTGATATCGTCCGTGCCAGTCTTTGCCGTCACCATAATAATCGGGATATGGCTGGTATTCATATCCTTCTTCAACCGACGGATCAGTTCGATACCATTCATCTTGGGCATCATCAGGTCGGTGATAATCAGGTTGGGAAGCAGATAGACCGCTTTGGCAAGAGCGTCTTCGCCGTTTGTCACGCCCACTACATTGTATCTATCCGCCAGGCAGGAACAGATATAATTGTTCAGGTCGCGATTGTCCTCCACTACCAGAATCGTAGCTTGCTTTCTGGAGGAATTGTCCGGTTCGTAAGCGGCGTCCGGAAGCTCAACGCTGAAAGATACGGCTTTATCTTCGGCCGATTCGATTATCATTTCGGGAGCGAAAAGACTTTTGTCGACCGGCAGTACAAATTTGAATACTGCACCGGAGCTTGATAAGCCTACACCGGACATATTCGCTCCGGTTGCGTTTTCTGCCCACACCACTCCGTGATGCATCTCTATAATTGCCTTGCTGAGGCTTAGTCCGATGCCGGTTCCCGATTTGGAATGTTCGTTCTGAGCCACTTGGTAGAATGGTTGGAAGATCTTCTCCAATTCATCGGGAGCAATGCCGACACCATTGTCCTGGATGGAAATGGTGAGATATCGTATCTCCGTATTCTTATATTTATTCAGTTTGGCAGGCAGGAAGAAAGTAAGTTCGGAATAGGGCTTGACGTCCAGTTCTACGGATACGGTTCCCCCGTCCGGCACATTCTTGAAGGCATTGGAGAGGAAGTTGAAATAGACTTTCTCCAACAAATTCCAGTCGAACCATACAGGTTGGCAGTCGATGGAATGTTTGAACTTCAGATGAATGTTCCGATATAATGCTAAGTCCTGGAAAGAAGAGACAGCTTCGTGCGTGAATTTTATCATGTCGTTCTCGGAGACTTGCAGTTTCATGGTTCCGCTTTCGTTCTTTTGCAGGTCCATCAGATTGTTGACAATGCGGAGCAGGCGCTGGGCGTTGCGTAGCATCAGTTTCACTTTATAATGAATATCATCCGTCAGGTCGGTGCGTTTTACGAACTCTTCCAACGGAGCCATAATCAACGTAAGCGGTGTCCGCAGTTCGTGCGAGAAATTGGTGAAGAGACGATTGCGTTCCTGATAATATTCTTCGTGAACTTCCGCTTCCATCTGTTTGAGACGGATGTTGTTTTGCAGACGTTTCTTTTCGGTGAAATAGCGGATAATGAAAGCGATAAGAGCAATAGCCACCACTGCATAGAAGAGGTAAGCCCACCAGGTCTTCCATAGCGGGGGAAGAACCACGATTTCCAATGTCGTGCCTTCTTCGTTCCAGATGCCGTCATTGTTGGAGCCTTTCACTACGAATTTGTAAGTGCCCGACGGGATATTGGTATAATAGGCGGTACGGCGGTTGCCTACTTCATTCCAGTCATGGTCGAAGCCTTCCAGCTTGTAGGCATATTGGTTCTTGTTGTTGAAGATATAATTCAGTGCGCAATATTCGATGGTGATATTGGTCTGATTGTATTTCAGTACGATTTTCTTTTGGGTGGAGATGTTCTCTTTCAGGATGTCGCCTTCATCGCCGGCTTGTATGAGGCAGTTGTTGATATGCAGTTTGTCGAGGATGATGGGCGGGACATTCGGATTGGTGATGATGTCGTTGGGATTGAACAGTGTGAAGCCGTTGTTTCCGGCAAAGAAGATGCGGTTGCCCGATAGGTGCAGGCCGGCGCATGGAGAAAACTCCTGCACACGTATGCCGCTTTCCTTATTATAATTGGTAATGCCGCGGGTACGCAAGTCGAGGTTGGATATCCCGTTCAGTGTGCTGAGCCAAAGGGTGTTATCGTTCCCTTCTACGATTTTGCAGATCTGGTTGTTCATTAATCCGTTTTTCTCGTTGTAGGTGGTGAACTGTCCGGTGGAAAGAACAAGCTCACTCAAACCACCGTCGATGCTGCTGATCCATATCCTTCCGGAATGATCTTTCAGTATGCTGCTGATATATTGGGCGGCGAGGCCGTTTGTCTCGTTGTAGGAGAGCAGCGTGTGGTTGATCTTGTCATAACAGAACAGTCCGTTGTTCTTCGTACCGATTAGGAAAATATCGTTGTCGACCTCACATACACAAATCACATGAGAGAAGTGGACACCGCCTTTCCCTTTGACGGGAAATTCAGTTTGTATGCTTCGTTGTCCGTCGTCGGAGATGAATACCAAGCCTTCCGTCACACTGATAGCACCGATAATCACTTCTCCGGCGCGGCTTCGGCTGATATGGTAAATCGGTCGCCGGTCGGTAGTCTGGTAGAACAGGGAGAATTGACGGGTATTCAAGTTGAATTCATATACTTCACCTTGGCTCGTCCCGCACAGGATGCGGTCACCGTCCAGATAGACAGTCTTGAAGATATTTTTCACCGAACCGTCAGCCTTGTGAGGTAGGGTATATTGCCGGAAGGATTGTTGAGCAAGGTCGAAGGCAATCAGTCCGCCGCCTTCCGAACTGATATAGAGTGTTCCGTCATATTCGACGGCGGGGCCCAGAATGCCCAGATTGGCGTTCAGGATGGTGGCGGGATTGTAAAAGTCGAACAGGTGGCCGTAAGGATTGTAGTAATCAACTCCACCGGCATAGGTTCCGATCCAGATGGTTTGCATCCGGTCGAAGAGTATGCTGTACACCGAATGATGGCTCAGACTGCCCTGTGCTCCGTGTTTGTAAGAAGCGATGCGGCTCGTCACAGGATTAACGATATTCAGTCCGTCGAAAGTACCTATCCACATTTCTCCTGCAGGAGATTCTTTGATGCAACGGATATCGTTGTTGGACAGTCCGTTGGCGGTATTGTAATATATCACTTCCGATAAGTCATGCCTGATGACGCAAACTCCGTCTTTGTAGGTTCCTATCCAGATGTTATCTTTCTTGTCGATATATACATCTTTAATATAATTGGAGGGGATAGGCAGCGTCTTCGAATCTTTGCGGTACGAACGGACCACCCGGTTCTTCCGTGGATCGTATATCACCAGTCCGCTCATACTCGAAGCGATATAGAGAAGGTCGTCTTTCTCGATGATAGTACTTATGGAGTTGTTCGCCAGTTCTTTCAGAGGGATCTCCTTCAAGATGTCCTCCTTTGCATCAAAAACATATAAGCCGGAGATGGTTCCCACCCACAACGTGCCTTCCTTATCGGTGAAGAGGGATATGATTTTATTGTTGGCGGCATTAGCTTCAGGGTCGAAGTAATACCGTTTGAACCCGTTTCTGCGTTTATCGAGTTTGTTCAGTCCGTTTTCCGTTCCGAACCAGAGGTTGCCTTCCGCATCTTCGGTGATGCAGGCGATGGTATTGTTGCTGATACTGCATTCGTCGTCGGCATGATTCCAGAAAGTTTCGAAGTTATTGCCGTTGAACTTGTTCAGTCCGTTGCGGGTGCCGAACCACATATATCCCAGCCGGTCCTGGTAGATACAAGTGACATGAAGCTGTGATAGTCCGTTTTGGACTGATAAATTGGAAAAATGGTATCGTTGATTTGCGAAAATGATTTGTGGAAGGATAAAAACCAGCAAAATACATATCAGCTTCTTCATAAATGAACTATATTTGGGGTGTATGCTTTTCGTCTAGCAAAAATAATAAAAAAAGGGCAAAAGCAGGGCTTAACAAACTCATTTTATAGTATCAACACATCTATGGGCTATTTTTACAAGCTTTGGAAGGATTATTGCAAATGGAGAATCTTCCCTACAACTCTTTGACGGATTCTGTAAATGCCTTCTATCTTGTTATCACTATTTTTGTAACTGGAAGAATGAACCGAAAAACTTTCTCCGGCCGGGAAAGAATCGTTTTTGTTTTTCCGCGAACGTAAATATGAAAAACATTGTAATATGAAAAGAATTCCTATCTTTTTGATAAGTACCCTCTTCATGGTATTTATAGTTGGAACTCCCGCTTTGGCTTTTTCGCCCGGTTTGGACGAGGCGCAACAGAACACAGTTGTCGGCGGAGTTGTAGTCGATAAGAATAACGAGCCTCTCATCGGGGTATCGGTTATGGTGGAAGGGTCTTCCGGCGGAACGATCACGAATATGGATGGTAAGTTCTCCATCAGCCTGCCGAAGAACAAAACATCATTGAAATTCTCCTATGTAGGTTTCGCCACCCAGACAGTTTCGGTAAAGAACAAGAAAGAGGTACGCGTAGTGATGCACGAAGATTTGCAGCAACTGGACGAAGTAGTTGTGGTGGGCTATGGTGTGCAGCAGAAATCTCATTTGTCCGGTTCGGTGACAAAAGTCAATATGGACGGTATCGAAGACGTTCCTACCCCTCGTCTGGATCAGGCGCTGTTGGGTAAGGTGGCCGGTGTGCAGATTCTGAACACCACTTCCGAGGTGGGAGCCGATCCGGATATATCCATTCGAGGTACTTCTTCATTCAGTGCCAGCAGCAATCCGCTGATTATCGTCGACGGCTTCCCGGTGAGCGACGGTCTTGAATCGCTCAATCCGAGTGATGTGGAAAGCATCGAGGTACTGAAAGATGCCGCATCGGCGGCTATCTACGGTTCGCGTGCAGCCAACGGTGTTATCATGATTACAACTAAAGGCGGCGTTATCAGCAAACCTAAATATTCGGTGAAAGCCAAGTGGGGCGTAAAGTCGAACTATAAGTTGCATTCCGTGCTGAGCACGAAAGAATATCTGGATTTACGCATCAGGGAACATAATTTGTTGGGTACATCATTGTCTTCACAAGAGATGGCGTATGCAGCTATCAATAATAATACGGACTGGCAGCAGGAAGCCTTCAACGACAATGCTTACTATTATAATGTAGACTTCTCCGTCAGTGGTGGTAGCAGTGGTATCCGGTATTATATTTCCGGTGCTTATAACAGCGACGAGGGCATGATGCTGAAGAACTATTATAAAAGGTATAATGTAAAAGCGAGAATAGACGCCGATTTGTCCAAGCGCGTGACGGTAGGTATAAACATCGCTCCTTCCTATACCGAATCCGAACGTCCGGCAACCAACTTTACGGACTTTGTGAGAACCCCTTCCTGGATGCCGGTGAAGCATACCGAAGAGACATCCGCCATTACAGGTGTTCCGGTAGGAGAATATACGAGAGGTTCGCATTTTAATGGTAAGACCTATACAACTATTGATCCGCAGACGGGGCTGGAAAAGACCGTGACAGCTACCCCGTGGGGATCGACGAACAACAATCCCCGTGGAATTATCGATAATGTTTTTAGTCCGAAAGGGCAATACCGTATGCAATTGCAGGGATATATCGATATCAAGTTACTGAAAGAATTGCGTTTCCGCTCTTCCAATAGTTTCAATTTCAACTTTACTGAGACGGATACTTATCAGAATGTAGGGGCGAAAAGTGCAGGTGATTCCAATCGTGGATATTATACCTCCAGCAAGTCTATCAACCTGGCGTCGGAGAATACATTGAATTACAGTAAGAAGTTCAAAGGTATTCATCAGTTGGATGGGCTGCTGGGAGCCTCTGTCTATAAATATACGAATAAGAGGACGGGGATTCTGGGATTCGATTTTCCTACCGATTACATTCATTACTTGAGTGCGGCAGGAAGAATAGACCAGTACGAAGGTACCACCCTGCGTACCGGCACATGGAAGAATGACAATGCGATGGTTTCTTATTTCAGCCGTGTCAATTATGCATTGAAAGACCGCTATCTGTTGTCAGTGAGTTTGCGTACGGATGGAAGCTCCAAATTCGGTAAAGATAATAAATGGGGATGGTTCCCCTCCGTATCGGCAGGATGGAGAATCTCGGAAGAATCATTCATCAAAGAACGGGCGAAGTGGCTGAATCAGTTGAAACTGCGATTGAGCTACGGTGTGACGGGTACGGATGCTATCGAAAGCTATGCTAATACGGACCTGCTCGATTCGGCAGGTTATATCCTTGGCGAGGGCAACGGTTCGGTTGTCTCCGGACTGGCCAACAACTCCGCTTCTCTGGGCAACCGGGCCTTGCAGTGGGAACAAACCAATCAGGCGAATTTCGGTCTGGATATCTCTCTGCTGAACAATCGCATCGGGCTGACTTTCGACTACTATTACTCTATCACGAAAAGTCTGCTCTATCAGAAAACGGTTAACAGCATCGCCGGATATACACAAGCCTGGACAAATGAGGGTAAACTGAGAAACCGTGGTTTCGAGATGGAACTGACTACTTACAATATCAACAACCGACAATTTAAATGGAGCACTTCTTTCAACCTGTCACTGACGCGCAACAGGCTGCTCGACTTGGGCGGACCGTCCGAACAAGTCACGCCGGGCTCAAATAAAGAATACTACATTGCCCGTGTGGGTGATCCGCTGATCCAGTTCTATGGATTCAAAACAATCGGCGTATGGAAGAGTCAGGAAGAAATAGACAATAATCCGCATCATATCAATGACAAACCGGGAGGATTACGTGTAGCCAATACGAACGGTGATGATGTGATTGACGACAACGACCGTGTGCCTCTCGGCAATCCTTATCCTGACTTTATCTGGGGTATGACGAATACGTTGAAGTATCGCGACTTCGATTTGGCATTCACCCTTCAGGGTCAGGTAGGAGGAAAGGTGTATAACACCGACAATAATTATAATGAGTTCCGTATGTGGAATACGAAGTACGTGGCCAACCGATGGTTGAGCGTCGAATATCCGGGCGATGGAAAAACGCCTTTCCGCGACAACGGAATACAGCATTCACTGACCGACTATCAGATTGAGGATGCCGGATTTATCGCGCTGCGTGATGTCACTCTGGGTTACGACTTGCCGAGGAAGGCGGCACGCAAAGTAGGACTTTCCAAATTGCGGGTTTATGTTTCCGCACAGAACCTTCTGTACCTGTGGTCGGACGGCTATCGCGGTATCAATCCCGAAGCCCGCTATGCAAGCGGAGTATACCGGACGGCTATGGCCAGAAATGCTTTGCAGAGAGGAGCATTCCCTATTCAACGCACCTTCAGTGCTGGTCTGAATATTAACTTTTAAAAAAGAGAGAACCATGAAGAATATACTAATTTATCTACCGGCTTTATTTTTGCTGTTCGGCTGCGAGGATTTCCTGAACAGGGCAGCCTACGACCAGATGGACAGTGAGAACTTCTATCGGAACGCAGAAGAAATCAACGCCGCCGTGATGGCTTGTTACAATGGCATTCACGGAACATTGAACAATGAATTCTTTTTGACCGAGGTCCGTTCGGACAATACCAGGCATGAAGGACAGGGATCGACTACCGGGACTAGTCTGGAGATTGCCAATCTGGACCTTTTCAAGGTGGAGCCTTCCAATACGATCAATAATGCGTATTGGGAAAAGGCTTATCATAACATTGCGAATTGCAATACAGTGCTTGGACATTCGCAGGTGGTGACGAACGTGACGTTGAGAGAACAGTATGATGCCGAAGCCCGCTTTATCCGTGCCTATCATTACTTCAATCTGGTTCGCCTGTATGGACCGTTGTTTCTTGTGACTGAAAGAATCACGGCCGAGGAAGCTAAAAATTATGAGCGGAGTACGGTGGATGCCGTCTATCGGTTGATTATTGACGATCTGGATTATGCTTCCAGAAAACTGCCCGTTAAATATGACAGCAGTAATATCGGACGCGTAGACCAATGGGGAGCAAAGACGCTTCTTGGAAAGGTATATCTGACACTTTCCAAAAATGGAATGGACAAGGAGATGCTTACTCAGGCCAAACTCTTGTTGGAAGATGTGGAGAAGAACAGCGGATACGGACTGGTGACAAGCTCGTATGCGGATGTGTTCAGTATTTCGAATGAGATGAATAAGGAGATGATTTTTGTGTCCCGCTATCTGTCTGGAGGAAACGGACTGGGGTCGCCTTTCGCCAATTATTTCGCTCCGGTGAATAGTGAGAATATGATTTTGACCGGTAGCGGAAACGGCTACAACTGTCCGACGGAGGATTTGATCAGCACCTATAATTCGGAAGCAGGTGAGACTCGGAAAGATGTTATATTGAAGGAGTTCTGGATTGACCAGAAGGGGGCAACGCAATATGTGTCTTATGTGACGAAGTATCTAAGTCCGGTAACGGTGCGTTATGATGCTGAAAACGACTGGCCTATTCTCAGGTTTGCCGATGTGTTGCTAATGTTGGGTGAGATAGAAAATGAATTTAACGGACCCACGCAAAATGCACTCGACTATATCAACGCTGTCTCTTATACACATCTCCGAGCCCACGAGACATGCGCAG
>ERZ1027181.1165-NODE-1165-length-12407-cov-8.472474_pt1 | contig 12407 bp, 11 predicted proteins | sample MGYA00519247_ERZ1027181 | MGnify/ENA primary metagenome ERZ1027181 (study PRJEB26926, sample SAMN06164415) | human gut metagenome | biome: ENVO:00009003; feature: ENVO:2100002; material: ENVO:00002003 | host: Homo sapiens | place: USA | collected 2012 ...
CGAGATCTGCGCATGTCTCGTGGGCTCGGAGATGTGTATAAGAGACAGTCTCCGGCAGTATCTCGAGCGCAATTCCGACGAAGCACACCCTGTCACCACAGCGCAGCTCTTGGAGTATCTCGCCTCGGAGGGCATCAGCGCCGAGCGCAAGAGCATTTACAGCGATCTGGAGGCCCTGCAGTCCTTCGGACTGGATCTGATCCGTGTCCGCGACGGGAACATCACCTGCTGGTACATCGGCGAGCGGGTGTTCCAGCTGCCGGAGCTGCGGCTGCTGGCCGACAGCGTGCAGTCCTCGCGGTTCATTACGCGCAAAAAGTCGCTGGAGCTGATCGCAAAGCTTGAAGGGCTGACCAGCGTGCATCAGGCCAAGGAGCTGCGGCGGCAGGTCGTCGTCAAAAACCGCATCAAGGCGATGAACGAATCCATATATTATCTGGTGGACGAGCTGCACACCGCCATCAACGGCGATAAGCGCATCCGGTTCCACTACACGGGATACGACGGGCACGGCCGGCGCGTTCTGCGCCGCGGCGGCGCGTGGTACGACGTGAGCCCCTATGCCCTGCTCTGGGACGACGAGAACTACTACCTCATCGGCTACGACAGCGCCTTTTCCGAGATCCGCCACTTCCGCGTGGACAAGATCTCCGATCTGTGTACCGCCGGAGACGGGCGCGAAGGGGGCAATGCCTTCGCCGCGCTCGATATGAGCGCGTATACAAGCGCCCATTTCGGCATGTTTTCGGGTACGCCGGAGAACATCCGGCTCGAATGCCGCGATACGCTCGCCGGTGCTGTGATCGACCGGTTCGGCACGGACACCATGCTCATCCCCTCGCGCGAGGGATATTTCACCGTGACCGTGCCGGTGGCGGTGAGCGCGCCGTTTTTCGGCTGGCTGTGCTCGTTCGGCGGGGACATAAAGCTCCTCGCACCGGAGAGCGCCGTGGACGCGCTGCGGGAGCATCTCCGGAAGTTCGCCGAAGCGTATCAAATTTAGTTTTTTTGCCGCGCATATCTCATAAAAATTTCTTACAAGGAGGGGTAAACATGAGCGGCTGCATCATTCCCGAGGGGTACACACCCCGGCTGAACGTCTACGAGACGCAGAGAGCCATCGAATTTATCAAGAGGAGCTTTCAGAAGAATTTGGGCTCGGCGCTGAATCTCAAGCGCGTATCCGCGCCGCTGTTCGTGCGCACCGATACCGGCCTGAACGATGACCTGAACGGCATCGAGCGTCCGGTCTCCTTCGATGTTCCCGCCGTGGACGGTGCGGAGTGCCAGGTCGTGCAGTCTCTGGCAAAGTGGAAACGCTGGGCGCTGCGCGAGTATAACTTCTATGAGGGCAAGGGCCTTTACACCGATATGAACGCCATCCGGCGCGACGAGCCGGTGCTCGACAATATCCACTCGGTCTATGTAGACCAGTGGGACTGGGAAAAGGTCATCCGCGAGGAGGACCGCAATCTCGACTATCTCAAGGACGCCGTGCGGCGCATCGTAACGGCCATCTGCATGACCGGCGACGAGCTGGAATGGGAATTCCCGCAGCTGCGCGCCCATCTGAGCCGCGACGTATCTTTCATCACGAGCCAGGAGCTGGAGGACATGTATCCCGATCTCACGCCCTCCGAGCGCGAGAACGAGTACACCAAAACACACCCGACCTGCTTTATCATGCAGATCGGCAAAACGCTCCGCTCCGGCAAGAAGCATGACGGGCGCGCCCCCGACTACGATGACTGGGACCTGAACGGCGATATCATCTTCCGCAACACCGTGCTCGACCGCGCGTTTGAGGTTTCCTCCATGGGCATCCGCGTCAGCCCCGAGAGCATGGACCGCCAGCTCACCGCCGCAGGCTGCGACGACCGCCGCACGCTCCCCTTCCACAAGGCTGTGCTGAACGGCGAGCTGCCCTACACCATCGGCGGCGGCATCGGCCAGAGCCGTCTGTGCATGCTGCTGCTGGGCAGCGCCCACATCGGCGAAGTACAGGCAAGCGTCTGGGACGAAGCCACCCGCGCGGCCTGCGCAAAGGCCGGGATCCCCCTGCTGTAAGCAAAACACGAGAAAAGGCTCTCTGCCAAAACCGGCAGAGAGCCTTTTTTGCATCTCAGCTCCTGAAAAGCAAGCCCACATTTCTCTTTTTGCGGCAGTTCCCGCCCAGCCGCCAGACAAGCCAGGCGTAGAGCAGGTTCATGGCCAGGATGGCCGCACACCACAGCACCGTCTGCCGGGTGGTCTGCTGATAGACCAGCAGGAACGGGTAAGGCCCGGTGATGAGCCGCTGGTAATTGGCCCAGAGGGCCACAGAGCCATAGAGCATCGTGGGAACCAGCGCCAGCGGAACGCACCGCGCAGGCAGCTTTGGCTCCCGTTCCAGCAGGACAAAGGAGACAAAGGCACACAGCGGGTTGAGCAGGTGGTGGTAGAGCATGGAGCTCTCGGTCAGCAGAAACACCACGCCGCCCTGGTCGGCACAGTAGGGCCCCAGCACGAACACCACGGTCAGGAAGGTCATGGTCAGGCAGCAGGTGGCAATGTACTTGAGCGTCTTGACCCAGCGGGGCAGCTGCCGCCCCGTGAACAGGCAGATCACCTGACACACCGCCACCAGCAGGCAGACGAAGAACGCAAAGACATTGGAGTTCTCGGTGTAAAAGGTGAAGGTCTGGCTGCCCACCGCTTCCCAGGTCATCCGGATGGCCACCGGCTCCCACCGCACGATGCAGAGGTTCAGGAAAATGGAACAGAGAATGGCGATCTTCTTGATCATTTTGCGGTATTGATGAAGCTGCGGTTGTCCCACAGGTACTTGATGCCGGAAATGGCGGTGGCAATGGCCACCAGCCAGCACAGCCAGTAAGAGAGGAACACGCAGTCAGCGCCTATCATAATGAAATTGCCCCAGGTCAATGCAGTGCCGAAGTAGTAGAAGATGATGGTCAGCATCTGCAGCACGGTCTTGACCTTGCCCCACATATTGGCGGCGATGACCTTGCCATCCTTGGCACCGGCGGCCACCATCCGCAGACCGGACACGGCAAACTCACGGGCCAGGATGATGCAGAGCACCACCGGGCTGCACACGCCGTCCCGCAGCATGTAGATGAAGGCCACGGTGGTCAGCAGTTTGTCGGCCAGCGGGTCGGCAAACTTGCCAAAGTCGGTGACCATGTTCCACTTGCGGGCCAGATGGCCGTCCAGAAAATCGGTAAAGCTGGCCGCGGCAAAGATGATGCCTGCCACCAGATACCAGGTGGGGTTGAAATCTTCCGTGCCGATCTGGGTCAGGGAAACGAAGACCATGAACACCGGCACCAGAATGATGCGGGTCAGGGTGAGCTTATTGGGCAGATTCATATGGATTCCTCCAATTTGTTATTTTGCAACCGTGCCGTACAGATCGTAAAGGTCACTGTCCTCCACCAGCACATCATAGAACTGGCCGGGATAGAGCGGCTCCTCGCTGGAAACGCAGACATTGCCGTCCACCTCGGGGGCATCGCCGGTGGTGCGGCAGAGGTACAGGCCGCTCTCCTCGTCGATGCCGTCACAGAGCACACGGACGGTCTGGCCCACCTTTTCGGCCTGTTTCTGGGCCATGATGCCGGTCTGGATTTGCATCACCAGCTCAGCGCGCCGGTCCTTGGTCTCCTGATCGATCTGGCCGTCCATCTTTGCGGCCACGGTGTTCTCCTCGGCAGAATAGGCAAAACAGCCCAGACGGTCAAATCTGACCTCCTTGACGAAGTTGCACAGGTCCTCAAACTGCTCCTCGGTCTCGCCGGGGAAGCCCGCGATCAGGGTGGTGCGCAGGGTGATGCCGGGAATCTCGCGGCGCAGCTTGCCGATGACCTCCAGCAGCTCCGCACGGGTGGAGCGGCGGTTCATGTTCTTGAGGATGGTATCATTGCAGTGCTGGATGGGCAGGTCGAGGTAGGGCACCACCTTCTCGTTGCGCTTCATGGCGGCGATGAATTCATCGGTGATGCGCTCCGGGTAGGCGTACATGATGCGGATCCATTCCAGCCCCGGCACCTTGTTCAGCTTGTCCAGCAGCTCACAGATGCTGCCGGGCTTGCCCCAGTCCTCGCCGTAGGCGGTGGGGTCCTGCGCCACAACAATAAGCTCCTTCACGCCCTCACCGGCCAGCCAGCGAGCCTCGGCAACGCAGTCGGCCATATCGCGGCTGTGCAGCGGGCCGCGGATGCCCGGGATGGCGCAGTAGTGGCAGCGGTTGTTGCAGCCCTCGGCGATCTTTAAGTACGCATAGTGGGCGGGCGTGCCGATAACGCGCTTGCCGCCCAGCGGGAAGTCCTTTTTGGCGCCGTAGCTTTCCAGATGATCCTCGCCGTGGAACAGCCGCTCCACGATGGTGTCAATGGCCTTGTTGGAGGCGCAGCCTACAACGGCGTCCACCTCCGGGATCTCTTCCTCGATCTGGCTGCGGTAGCGCTCGGCAAGGCAGCCGGTAACGATGACCTTCAGGTTCGGGTTCTGCTGCTTATAAGCGCAGGCTTCCAGAATGTTTTCAATGGCCTCGGTCTTGGCGCTCTCGATAAAGCCGCAGGTGTTCACAAGGATGACATCGGCTTCGGCCAGATCAGCCACAGTCTCGTGCCCGGCAGACAGCAGGATGTGCACCATCACATCCAGATCCACCTGATTCTTCGGGCAGCCAAGGGAAATACACGCAATTTTCATAAGGGATGATACTCTCTTTCTCTTTTGAGGGATGCTTTTAAAATTTTACGGGAGGGTCATTCCCCCTCCTCCACCCTGCGGATGGCTTCCTTGATGACGGGGTAGGCAAAGCCGCGGCGCTGCAGCGCCGCCACCACAAGGTCGCGGCGGCCGATGGCCAGTTTTTTGCGGTAGCGGCTGTCCACCAGCGCGGCGGCGGCTTCCAGCTCCGGGTCATCGCCGCTATCCTCCGGTGCGTAGACCGCTTCCAGCGCGCCCGCTACCTCGGCGGGGGCAAGCCCCTTCTGGCGCAGGCTCTGGGCGGCGGCGCGGCGGCTTTTGCGGGCAGCCAGCAGACTGTGTGCCCGTGCTTCGGCGTAGCGGGCATCGTTCACATAGTCCAGCTGCACCATCTCCGCCACAGCGGCGGCAGCGGCCTGCTCAGTATAGCGGCGGCACAGCCGCTCATACAGCATATTGGCAGAGACCTCCTGCCCGGCCAGCGTTTCCAGCGCGCTGGCCCGCGCCTTGGCGGGGTCGGCGCACTTTTCCGCATCCGGGCGGGGTCGGCGGCGGTAAAAGGCCATTTAGTCCTCCACCATGATATCCAGCTCACTCTCGCTGCTGCGGGTGGGTGCCTTGACTACCGGCTCCTTTGCGGCGGCGGGATCCGCAGGCTTTTCCGCTGCGGCAACAGCGCGGCCGGACGGACGGCGGGTGGCGTACAGCTTATCGGCGTTGGCGCGGATCTGTCCCTCGATGTCATTGGCGATCTCGGGGTTGTCCTTCAAAAACTGCTTGGCGTTGTCGCGGCCCTGACCCAGACGGATATCGCCGTAGTTGAACCATGCGCCGCTCTTCTGCACGATGCCCAGCTTGACGCCCACGTCAATGAGCTCGCTCATTTTGGAGATGCCCTCACCGAACATGATGTCGAACTCGGCCTCACGGAACGGCGGAGCCACCTTGTTCTTCACGATCTTGGCGCGGGTGTGGTTGCCGATGAACTGACCGGAGGAGTCCTTCAGACCCTCCACGCGGCGGATGTCGATACGCACCGAGGCGTAGTACTTCAGGGCGCGGCCGCCGGTGGTCACCTCCGGGTTGCCGTACATGACGCCCACCTTCTCGCGCAGCTGGTTGATGAACACGCAGACCGTGTTGGTCTTGCCGATGACGCTGGTCAGCTTGCGCATGGCCTGACTCATCAGACGCGCCTGCAGGCCCACATGGCTGTCGCCCATCTCGCCCTCGATCTCGGCGCGGGGCACCATAGCGGCTACCGAGTCCACTACGATGGCATCAATGGCACCGGAACGCACCAGCGCTTCGCAGATCTCCATGGCCTGCTCGCCGGTATCCGGCTGGCTGACCAGCAGGTTGTTGATGTCCACGCCCAGCGCCTCGGCATAGGTGGGGTCCAGTGCGTGCTCAACGTCGATAAAGGCCACCTCGCCGCCCTTCTTCTGGGCTTCGGCAAGGATGTGCAGTGCCAGCGTGGTTTTACCGCTGGATTCCGGGCCGTACACCTCGATGATGCGGCCGCGCGGCACACCGCCCACGCCCAGCGCCAGATCCAGCCCCAGACTGCCAGTAGAGATGGCATCCACCTGCATGGAGGCGTTGTCGCCCAGCTTCATGACGGCACCCTTGCCGAACTGCTTTTCGATCTGCGCCAGCGCCGTAGCCAGCGCGTCCTTCTTGGCTTCCGGCTCGGTCTTTTGGGTGGCCGGTGCAACGTTGTTGTTCTGATTTTTTGCCATAGCCTGCTGCTCCTTTTATCCTTTTGGCCCGCAGAGGGCGGGCTGTCCTTCGCTTTCCTTCTTAGTATAACACAAAATCAAAATATTACAACAAGAAGTTGTTTGTTTTTTCCAATTTATTTTGGGCGGCGGGCAGTCACGCAGCGGTCGTTGCCGCCAAAGTCCTGGATGCAGCGGATGTCTGCCCAGCCGTACTCCGCCAGCAGGGCGGTTACGGCTTCCCGCTGCTGCCAGCCGATCTCCAATACCAGCGCCCCGCCGGGGCACAGCGCGTTTTTGTAGTGCTGCGCCAGCGCACGGTAGAACACAAGACCGTCCTCCCCGGCTTCCAGCGCCATGGCAGGCTCCTGTGCCACCTCGGGCTGCAGCTGCTCCATCTCGGCGGCGGTCAGGTAGGGCGGGTTCGAGACGATGAGCTCCAGCTGTCCCTCCGGCAGGGTCTCCCAGTAGGTGAACAGGTCTGCCTGCACCGGCTGCACCGCATAGGCAGGCTTTTTGCTTGCCCGCAGCGCGTTCAGCGCCGGGCCCCAGTCAAAAGCAGGGGCATTTGCCTGCTCAAGGGCAGAGGGTTCCAGCACATTCTCGGTCTGTCTGCCCTGCCCGGTCAGGGCGCAGCGGGCATTCTTTTCCAGATAGACAAAGGCCGCAGGGCTTTTTTCCACGCAGGTCACCTGCGCGGCGGGGCAGAAGCGCTTGACCCCCAGCCCCAGACAGCCTGTCCCGGCGCACAGATCCAGCACCCGGGGCGCTGCGATGCCCGCAAGGGTCTCGGCGGCGGCCTGTGCCACCACCTCGGTGTCTGCCCGGGGGCAGAGCACCCCGGGACCCACCGCCAGCTCAAAGTCCAAAAAGCTCCAGCTGCCGCAGAGATATTGCAGCGGTTCCCGCGCGGCTCGGCGGGTGCAGAGCGCTTCCAGCGCCGCCGCCTGCTCTGCGGTCAGCGGACGGTCGGAAAGGCGCACGTCCCGCCCGGTCGCCAGCCGGAACAGCTCCCGCGCGTCAAAATCCGCGTCCGGGCAGCCTGCGGCGGTCAGACGCTGCTCCACCTCCCGCACCGCTGCGCGGGGGAGCATTGCTTCGCTTACCATTTGCCCTCCTCCGGGTTTTCAGGCAGCACGGGAGTGATGGCTGCAATGGCCACCTCGATCATACTGTCATCCGGCTCAAAGACGGTGAGGTGCTGTACCCAGATGCCCGGCTGCCGGATGATGCGGGTAGCGATGTTATCCGACCGGCCGCACCACTTGAGCAGCTCGTAGCTGATGCCCATGACCAGCGGCAGCAGCAGCAGCTTACACACCACCCGCAGACCGATGCTGCCCCACGGCAGCACACTGTACAGAAACACGCTGACGATGACCACCAGAATGAGAAAGCTGGTGCCGCAGCGGGGATGGAAGCGGGTGTACTTGCGCACATTCTCCACGGTCAGCGGGTCACCCGCCTCGTAACAGGCAATGGTCTTGTGCTCCGCACCGTGGTACTCAAACACGCGGTGGATCTCCTTCATTTTGGAGATGCCCACCATATAGGTCAGGAAGATGGCCACCTTCAGCACGGCTTCCAGCACCACCTTGCCCCAGCGCCCCAGCGGCAGCAGACGGTTCACCCCGCCCACAAGGAAGGTAGGCAGCACGGTGAACAGCAAAATCGCCAGCAGACCGCCCAGCACCGCCGCCACGGTCAGCAGTGCGTTCTCGGCTTTTTCGCCCAGATGTTTCCCCACCCATTTTTCAAAGGCGGTCTCCTCCTCGGCGGGGTCGTAGTCGTCCCCCATGCTCACCTGTGCCGAATACATCATGTAGCGGTAGCCCACGATCATGCTTTCGATCATGGCAATGGCACCGCGCACCAGCGGGATCTTCATCCATACCCCGTGGGCGGGAGTGGGGTCGAGCTTGGTCTCAATGGTGCCGTCCGGCTTGCGCACGGCGCAGCACATCTGTTTGGGGCCGCGCATCATGATGCCTTCCATTAGTGCCTGCCCGCCTACGCTGGTCTTAAAGCGTTCCTTTTTAGGTTGATTCATTGGCTTCTCCCGATAGCCGCCCCTGCCACTTTGGGCAAAGAGCGGTCTTTTTTATATTTTATCCGGGGCTATGCCCGGGCAAAGCTTATTTTAGCACACAAATGTGACAAAATCTGTGTTTTGGGCGTTTCTCACGCCTTGTGGTACAGCGGCAGACCCAAGGTGACCACGGTGCCGCGCCCGAGGGTGCTCTTGATATCCAGCGTGCCGTCCAGCGCGGTCATGATGGAATCCACCAGCGCCAGACCGATGCCGCTGCCGCGCACCGAGTTGCTGCCCTTGTAGAACTTGGTCTTTACGTTTTCCAGATCCTCCGGCGGGATGCCGCGTCCCTGATCGATGATCTCCACAAAGGCCTTGTACTCCCCTGCCCACAGCTTGACCGTGATACGCCCGCCGGGGGCAGAGTATTTGATGGCGTTATCCAGAATATTGATGAACACCTGCCGCAGACGGTCCGGGTCGGCGTAGACAGGGATCATCTCCTCCGGCTCGGTATAGTGGAGCAGCAACCCCTCCTGCCGGATGCGCGCCTCGCAGAAGAGCACCGCATCGGTCAGTTCTGCCACCAAGTCCAGCGGGCGGCACTCCATGCGGATGCGTCCGTTCTGCAGGCGGCTGAAATCCAGCAGCTCCTCCACCATATTGTTCAGCCGCCCGGTCTCGTTGTTGATGATCTCCAGCCCCTTGCGGTAGTTCTCGTCGGTGGGGTCGTCCAAGGTCATCAGGGTCTCCACCCAGCCCCGGATAGAGGTAAGCGGGGTGCGCAGCTCGTGGGACACCGAGCTAATGAACTCGTTCTTCATCTTCTCGGTCTCTTCCAGTCCCTCGGCCATCTGATTGATGGTGCCGCGCAGCCGGTCCACCTCGTCGTGAGGGTCGCCGGTCAGGGGCAGACGCACATCCAGCTCGCCCCGGGCGATGCCGGCAGCGGTGCGTTCCACCTGCCCCAGCGGCACCACGATACCCCGCACAAAGTACAGCCCGGACATGATCGTAAACAGCAAGATCGCCACCGCAAGGAACACACTGATAATGATGGCGTTTTTGACCTGCCGCTCCACCAGCGCCAGACTGGTGACCAGCCGCAGCGCGGCCACGTCCTCGGCGTCGTAGGGCACCAGCGAGCAGGCCGCCATGACTACCTCGCCCGACTGGGTGCGGTACACCGCCACACCCAGACCGTCCGGGCCGTTGAGCGCCTGCTCAAAGTCCTTACTGCTGACGATGCCTTCCGCGTCCGTACCGCTGGAGGAGGCAATGACGCCGCCGTAGCTGTCCAGCAGCATGAACTCGTATTTATCCTTATCGGCAAACTGTTCCACCATGCGCCGCAGCGCCAGACTGCGGCTGGCAGCGGCGCTCTGGGCGGTATCGCCGGTATACATTTTCAGCTGACCGGTCACCGAGGAGAACCGCCGGTACATGATCTGCTGCACACTGCCGTAGTAGCTGCGGGTATAGCTGTACAAAAACATTGCCTCGGCCAGCAGCACCACCAGTACGGTGATGAGCAGGTTGCCCCGCAGCCAGCGGCGGGTGATACCGCTTCGCATAACAGTGTCCTCCTTTCGGTGAGTATCGATAATAAAAAGATATTTTTTGTGATTCAGGAAAGTCCGTAGGACTTTTCTGAATCACATTTTTATTCTTCCCACCGGTAGCCATAGCCCCACACGGTCATGATGTGGGTGGGGTGGCTGGGCTCGTCCTCCACCTTCATGCGCAGGCGGCGGATGTTCACATCCACGATCTTTACGTCGCCGAAGTAGTTCTCGCCCCAGACCCCTTTCAGGATCTTTTCGCGCACCAGCGCAGTGCCCGGGTTGCGAAAGAACAGCTCCATGATCTGGAACTCCACCTGCGTCAGCTCAATGGGCTGACCGGCCTTCAGCAGCACGCGGCGGTTCTCGTCCAGCACGAACTCGCCGCTGGTCAACGTGCCCAGTGGGGTGTTCCCGTTGCTGTCCTCCTCCTTGGTGCGGATCACCCGGCGGCACAGCGCCTCCACACGCGCCAGCAGCTCGCTGACGCTGAAGGGCTTGGTCATGTAATCGTCTGCGCCGATGGACAAACCGCGGATTTTATCCTGCTCCTGCCCCTTGGCACTGAGGATGATGATGCCGATCTGCTGGTCGGTGCGGCGGATGGTCTCGCACAGCGAGAACCCGTTCATGCCCGGCAGCATCACGTCCAGAATAGCGGCATCACAGCCGGGCTTCTGTGCCAGCAGCGGCAGAGCGGCTTCGGCGCTTTCGGCCTCCACCACCTCCATCCCCGCATGGCGCAGGTTCAGGGCGATCATATCGCGGATATTGGCTTCATCTTCTACAACAAGCACTCGTACCATGCAGCATCCTCCATTCCTTAATTCAGCAGATACAACGCCTTGGAAAGGCGGTAGTTCGTGTCAGAAAGCAAAACGTCCGGGCCCATTCTGGCCTGCACCTGACGGGACGCTACCACGCCCAGCCGGGTCCAGCCGGTGGAGTTGGCCGAGGTGCTTGCCAGCCGTACCGTCAGCACCAGCTGATCCTCGTCCACCGTGCGCAGCTCCACTGCGCCGTCAAATTCCTCGCTGTCGGTCAGCTTCAGGTTGCCCTCCCACTCGGCGGGCAGCTCGATATAACAGTTGGTCTCCTCGTCCAGCAGGCCAAAGCTTTTTTCCGGGTGGCTGCTGGTGTAGTCCATCCAGACGATAAAGTCCATGCGGCGGCTCTGGCTCAGGTTCAGCAGACCCGCCTCGTCCGGCTGAGTAGGGATCTCCACAATGCCGTCCCCGTCCAAGTCCCGGCTGACCAGCGTAGGCACGTTGCGCAAAGAGGCATTATACAGCCGCTGGCTGCTGATCCTTGTGGCTGGCACCATCTGCTGGCTGTTCTCATCATAGCACAGCAGCACCGAGGCCAGATTGTTGCCGGAAATGCCTGTCCAGCCGTCCAGCACCAGATAGTGCCGTCCGTCCGCGCCCGCACCCGCCGCCACCGAAGCGCAGCCGGAAAACTTATCTGCGGAAAGGCCGTTGACTGCCACCTGCCGGAAGCTGCCCTCGCGGTCTGCGGTCAGAAGTTCGATCTGCACACTGCCGTCCTCCTGCGTGGACATCAGGATCAGATCCTGACTACTGCCGCCGGTGATATTTTCCACCAGATACTGCTCGTACTGCTGCTCCAGAATGGTGGACAGGGTGCCCTTCTGATAGGAGTACACCGCCAGATAGTGGTCATTCTGGGCAGCGGTATAGCCCACCACCAGCTGGCAGCTGTCCGTATCCTGCAATTGGGCAAGGCTGACGTTCTCCACCGTTTCGGCAAGGCCCTCCACGCTCTGGCGCACCTGCCAGCTTCCGGCATCATCCCGCTGCAAAATGGCTACGCAGACGTTGGCGGTCTGGGCGGTGGTATACAGCACCGCCGCATCCTGCTGACCGTCACCGTCCAAGTCCTGCAGCACAAAGGGGGAAAGCAGCTCGCCCTGAATAGGATATTTCAGCTGGGCACTCTCCCCCAGCCAGTCGTTCAGGGCAGTTTGCAGCGCGCCATAATCGCCGGAAAGCTTCGGGGCACGCAGCAGTTCCTCTACCTGTGCCTTTTCGTTGGCCGGCAGCACGGTCTGGCAGCTGCACAGCACAAAGCACAGCAGCGTGCACAGCACCAGCCGTAGCCTGCGGGTCCTGTTCATACCGGTCAACCTCCTTCCGGGCATAAAATGCTATTTTCAGTATACCACACTTTGCGGACACAAAAAAGGGGGTGGGACATATCCGGCAAGCTTGCGCGTGGGACGATTTTAAATGGCCTCCGCTGCGCTCTGGCCATATTCAGCGGAATTATTATTTAAAATTTCGCGTTTGGAGCGACCGCGCTTGCGGAGCGTAGCGTAGCAATGAAAGCCCCAGTGGGGCTTTTAAGCGGCAGAGC
>ERZ1027181.1169-NODE-1169-length-12378-cov-9.329059_pt1 | contig 12378 bp, 9 predicted proteins | sample MGYA00519247_ERZ1027181 | MGnify/ENA primary metagenome ERZ1027181 (study PRJEB26926, sample SAMN06164415) | human gut metagenome | biome: ENVO:00009003; feature: ENVO:2100002; material: ENVO:00002003 | host: Homo sapiens | place: USA | collected 2012 ...
TCAGGCACTTATAAATAATGTTAAACTATAGTGTTGCGGAATTAAGGTATTATATTAAATGGGCAAATAATATTATATACTTTTTGAAGTAAAACAACAGAAATAAAAAGAGCGATTGGGAGCTAAATGCCCAGTCGCTCTATTTTGTTGTATATAGTCTTACGGTCTATGCCCAGCAAGCGTGCAGCGGCAGCCTTGTTGCCATTGGTTTGTCTTAGGGCAGCAACTATTCGCGAACGCTCGCTATCTTCGTCGTGCAGCGCCATTGTAGGCTCTGGCTGAGACGGAGGCATGGCTTGCGACAGTTCAAGTGGCGTAATATATTTGCCACGTGTCAGCAATACGGCACGCTTTACCACATTGTTAAGCTCGCGCAAATTGCCTGTCCAGGGGTGCGAGGCAAGCATCTCGGCAGCAGCCGAATCGAATCCTTCCACATCGCGGTCGAGTTCCTCGTTGGCATGACGCACAAATAGGTCGGCAAAGAGAAAAAGGTCGGTGCCACGTTCTGACAGCTTTGGCATGTATATAGTAAACTCGTTGATGCGATGGTATAGGTCTTCGCGGAATCCTCCATCAGCAACAGCCTCAGCCAGATTCTCGTTAGTGGCGCACACCAGACGTATGTCTATGGGTATTTCTTCTGTACCTCCTACGGGTCGGATACGACGTTCCTGCAGAGCGCGAAGCAATTGCACCTGCACGTCGTAGCTAAGATTGCCCACCTCGTCAAGGAATAGAGTGCCGCCATTAGCCATCTCAAAAGCGCCACGTTTGTCGGTATCGGCACCTGTGAAGGCTCCCTTCTTATGACCAAAGAATTCGGATGCCGCCACGTCGCGTGGTATTGCTCCACAGTCGAGAGCAAAGAATGGACGGTCGTGACGCTGACTTAATTCGTGTATTCTGCGTGCCACATACTCCTTGCCAGTGCCAGATGCACCAAGGATGAGCACAGACATCGGTGTAGGGGCAACAAGTTCCACATAGCTGTATAGCTGTCTTGAAGCCTCGCTCTTGCCTTCTATATAGCGTGGCGAATCTTCACGTTTCTGACTCTTGACAGGCTTGTTGCGTACTGGTTTGTCAGGTGCGGCAGGCATGGCAACCAACTGTACCGGCTGTGCATTTGCTGCTGAAAGGGCATCCTTTATCTTCTGCAACAATATGTCGGGCTGTACAGGCTTTGCTATATAGTCGGCAGCACCCGACTTCATTGCAAGCACGGCATTCTGCACTTCGGCATAATTGGTCATCACAATAAATGGAGCATTATTGTCGTGGTCGCGCATCCATTTCAGCAGACGCAATCCATCATGATCGGGCAAGCGTAAGTCGGACAGCACAAGGTTGGCTGCGTTGTCCACAAGCAGTTTTACTGCCGCGCCCACAGATGTAGCCTTGTCTACCTCAAATCCTTTCTTGCGCAACCAAGTCTGCAACATGGTGCCAAAAGCAATATCGTCTTCAACTATTAATATATGTGGCATATATCTACGAATGTTTTGTTTGTCAATGCAAAGTTAGTCATTTTCCACTTACCAAACGCCGTTATCTGCATATTAAACTTGCAATGAGCGCAAGATATCCCTCAGTTTGTCGGCAAGGCGCAAGGCAATATTGGCAATATTCTCCTTGCTTGTGCTGCCTATATGCTCGGGAATTATGGGTGTAAGCCATTCGTTTTCGCCCGGCTGCAACATCTCGAGCAACGGCATAGCCTTATGGGCAGCCCTCGACACATGCTCAATATCCGACGGGGTGGCAAGCAACTCCAGATACTCGGCTACCGAACTGCGTATGCTGTCGGCTATCTGGGCTGCGGCTTCGGTATCACCATCTGCAAACTGCATTATCACGTTGTGCAAGACATCGGCTTCGGCAGCTGTGTCTTCTTCGTGCGCTTCGGTTGGCACATCATCTGGACGTACAAGAATACCAGTTGTCTGACTAATCGTGGCAGCAAGTGTTTGCAATGAAAATGGCTTGAACAGACAAGCATCGAATCCCTCATTGCGCAGTTGTGGCAATATGCTTGGCTCGTGGGCTGTCATTGCCACAAACTTCATAGTCATATTCTCATTGTCGGCAATGCCACGTAAACGGCGCATCATCTCAGTACCGTTTATCTCGGGCATCTCGATGTCGGTGAATACAAGTTGAGGTTTTAGCTTCTGTGCAAGTAGCAAAGCCTCGTCGGCATGTGTGGTTGTAGCCACATCAAGACACAATCCACCAATGCGCGACAACATCTCACGCAGCAACTGTATTTGCAACTGGTCGTCGTCGATAACAAGTACAGCAAGACTGGCAGTAGGTGTATTGTCGATTGTAGAGCGGGTGTCGGTTGGGGGCAAGCAACTATTCTCCACACTCTCCTTTACCATTTCTACAGGAATTGTTACGATAAACTTGGTTCCCCTACCCTTTTGCGAGTTAACCCTTATACTGCCATCAAGCAATTGCACAATCTCGCGGGTTATAGACAGTCCAAGCCCCACACCCTCCTTACCTTGCGCACCGGGCAGACGTGTAAAGGCATTGAATATACGTTGCTGCTCATCGTCGGTCATTCCACATCCTGTATCAGCCACACTTATAATCAATCGGTTGCCATTAAGTACTGAGGTTACGGTTATCGAGCCTTGGTCGGTATACTTTATTGCGTTGCTTACCAAATTGTTTACCACTTGTTTAAGGCGCGAAACATCTGAACGGCACATTGTTTTAGGCGATATACGTATGTCGCCATTAAGCTCAAGGTGCTTTGCCATTGCCAAAGGTTGCAATTCAGCCACACATCCTCCAACAAGCGATGCAGGTTCGAAGCTCGACAAATGTGCCTCTGCCTTGCCATTCTCCAGTTGATGATAGTCGAGCAAGGACGTTACAAGTTGCAGCAGATGCTGTGCCGAGTGCTCAATATTATGCAGATAGTCAACGGCTTTAGGGCGGTCTACATAGTCGGAAAGCAAGCTGATGAAGCCGGCAATTGAAGCTGCCGGAGCCTTGATATCGTGCGTAATGGTGAGCAGAAGTCGCTCGCGTTGCTGCATTATTCGCTCTGTCTCGGCCTTTGCAGCCACGATACGGTCGCGGTCACGTCGCTCACGTCGTATGTCGCGCAAAATATTCACAACCAGTATGGCAGCAAGGATGATGGCAAGCAGACCAAAGGCAAATATCTTTACGATGATAAGACGGTGCGAGCTAACAGTCTGGTCCACAGCCTTGCGCATGGCTTTGTGCTCGTCGGTCTGAATATCCTCAAGCAGTTCGCTTGTTCTTCGTGCCAGCAAAATACTTACACGTTGCAGCCTCTCATTGCGGTTGGCTATCACTATCTGTTGACGGTTATTGGCACGTTGCTCCTCATTGCGTATCTGCGCAAGTGCATTAGCTACGCTGCCAGCAATGTTTAGCCGGTGGTTTATTGTGTCTGTTGGTTGCTGTCGAGCTATCTGCGTAACGCCTATAGTGTCGGAATGTTGACGGCGGAAAGCGTCGCCAAGACGTCTGAAGAATCCGCGTCTGCTCTTCACAATCTCGTATACAGTTTCGTGCTGTTCGTTTCGGCCCGATGTTTTAGGATGGATAACAACCGAGTCGCGTCCGCTGTGCAATGCTTCCACCTTATTATTATAGTATATGTCGCGCTGATCCTTGCCCATTTCGGCAAGGACAAGCAACGTGTTCTCGCGTTTGGCATCGAGCAAGAGAGTGAGTGAGTCGATACGACAACGTTTTAACGAATCGGCTATAAAAGGACGCAACCTGCGCAATTTGTCTTTTGAACTATTGAGTGCCTCATCAAAGTAACGCCACTCGTCTACATCTCCAAGCAGCACCGAACGTTCAGCATTTGCAGTCTCAAACATAGATGCCACAAGCGAGTCGACCAAATCGCGGCGCGCCATAAGTTGTTCGGATGCTTGGTTGATGCCCGACAACGAGCGTGTGTTGTCGTAGGCCATCAACGTGGCCGACAAAAGTACAATGGCAAGCAAGGCATAACCTATTATTATTTTGATGATTGCTATTTTGGCTCTCGACTTATTCATAACGGTTCTGGATTGAGGATGCAAAATACGACAAAATATACGAGATATGCAAGAGGTTTAAGTCTTATTATGTTAAAAATCAAACAGCCTGTATCTTCTTGTCGAAACAAGACGATACAGGCTGCAGCTGTGTACTACTAAATATGTCAGGAAAAATGCGAATTGTCCTTTTCCTTGGGTCTATTAGACCAAGCTTGCTGAGTCTACCGAAGAAGAATCAACCTGTGTAGAATCGGTTGACATCAACCATGCAGTCTCGTCTGAACTTGGGTTCAACTTGGCTGTTGAGTCGGTTGGTTCTTGAGTAGGCTCCTGAGCAGGCTGTTCTGCCGGTGCAATTGTGTCGTTCTCGGTAGAGTCGGTTGCCATTACAAGACCCATTTCTGACTTAGCGCTGTTTGCGAATACACTGCTTACTGATACCATCACCATAGCTGCTATAGCTGCAAAAAATAACTTTCTCATAATCTTTATATTTTTAAGTTGTTAATGTTAATTGTTTACGCCATATAAAATGCAATGGGCGTGCCAACTTTTTACAACATTACCATAACTTACTGATTATCAGACCGTATAGTTATTTTATACAGAAGCGTGCCATATCTTAAAAGCGTGGAAACCTGTGGAACATGTGTGGAATAATTCCACACATTACCTATTGTTCGTTAGGAAACAACAACGCTCTATCACGCTTGGCTGCGGCATCTGTCCATTCTGATGGAACGAAGCGCCAGTTGTTATGTGGAGCAACATCTACCTTACCCTTTGCGCGTACATATTCTATTATATAGTCGCGCAGAGTGTGGTCGCCACGCCAAACAATACGACTCTCTAGCTGGGCTTTCTCTATACCAGCTCCATTGGTAAGCAATCCACCACCGCCTGCAGCACGATAGCTGTTAACAGCCACACGATAATGACGCAATTCGTCAAACGGTGTTCCGTCTGCCATACTTGTTATTGTTATGCGCTGTCCGGCAGGCTTGGTTACATCCACAATATAGTTTATTCCGGCTGCGCTGTCAAGATTGTAGAACGGAGTGGCAAGTCCAAAGAACTTGTCACGACCAGCATCGCCGATGTTTAAACGCAACAGATGATCGTCGGGAGATGTCATTGTGTTGGTCCAACGCTCATAACTATTCTCAAGATAACTCTTTATTTCCTTGCCCGTGAGGTCGACAACGCACAACTCGTTCTCATAACTGTACAGTTTGTACATATCGCTGAGTGTTGCCGCACCAGCCTTTACGGTTACATCAAACGACAATGGACTGGCAAACGACACATCTGCATGGCTAACCGAAAGCATAACGTCATGGATGAAGTCGACCAAAGAACTGTTGCCAAAGTAGCAATCGCGCGATGTCATAGACGATACGAAACTGCCCACCTCGGTGTCTACATATCGCTTAACCTCGTCTATCTGATTAGCGAAAGCCTTCATATAAGCCTCGTCCACCTTCTTCTGCGATATGTCTACAATGTTTACGCTAACCTTCTTGCTCTTTTTGTCAACCACAAACTCGGCATCAGCCACATTCATGGCATTATTGGCAGGGTTGACAATGATGGTTGTAGAGCCATCGCTGCTCTTTACTTCCTCGTAGTGTACAGCGTGGTCGTGACCATAGAATATAACATCAAAGCCTGGCACACGGCGCGCTATCTCAAGGGTAGCATCGTTTAGGTTGCCATTGGTCTTGCTATAATCGTGTATTCCAGTGTGGAAGAGTCCGACAATGATATCGGGACGCTCGTTCTTCTTAATTATGTCAATCCACTTTTGAGCCGACTCAACGGCATCCTCAAAATGCATTCCGCTCCATAATGTCTCCGATAGCCAAGACGGTACACCAGGTGTGATAAGTCCAATAACGGCTATCTTCACACCATCACGATTGAACACCACATACGGCTTGTAATAAGGCTGCGAGGTAGCGGTATTGGTGATGTTGGCACCAAGCATAGGACAATCAAGCTCCTTAACCCACTTGTCGTACACGGCATGACCGGTCTCCACATCGTGGTTGCCCATTGTATGCACATCGTAACGCATGTAGTTGCTAACCGACGAGGCTATGTTCTCGGTATCGGTACGTACATAATTATAATATGTAACCATGGGCTGCCCCTGCAACACGTCGCCTGCGTCCATAAGCAACAGACGGTCGCCATAGATTGTACGCAATGAGTCGACATACGACGACACTCTTGCAAGCGAGCCACCTACGGGTTGCTGACGAATAAAGTCGTAAGGAAAGAAACGGCCATGCACGTCGGTCGTCTCTATCATTCTTATCTTCACTGTGCCACGTGCCTTGTTGCCGGCGTAAGTGGCTGTAGAGACAGCAAGCGACATGAACGCTGCTGCCATAATGTTTGCAATGCTTAATTTCATAATGCAAAGATACAGAAAACTTGTTAGCAACTTTCATCCCATAATGGTTAAAAATGAGGAAACATGGAATAAACCATCAAAAAAGCCGAATAAGTTTGCTGATTTTGTTAAAAAGCTATAACTTTGCAAGTCACCCCTTTTATATATTTATATCAGGTATAACAACAAAAGCATGAAAAAGATTATTAGTGCAGCTATGACTGCCGCAATTGCATGCCCATTGGCAACAAATGCGCAGACCAAGCTCGACACAACAAAAGTGCAGAACATCAATGAAGTGGTGGTTAAGGCTGTGAGAGCCCCCAAGACATCACCATTCGCAGTAGCCAACATCAAGAAACAAGAGTTGAAGCAGTTTGCTACAACTGGCAGAGAATTGCCATTCCTTTTCGCACGCACACCAGGCGTTATTGCATGGAGCGAGAATGGAGTTGGTACAGGTACGACATACATGCGTATGCGTGGCGCAGCTGGAAGCCGTATCAACGTTACTGTTGACGGTGTGCCATTGAACTCACCAGAAGACCAATGCGTTTTTTGGGCAAACATGAACAGCTATGCAGCCCTTGCTGGTAGCGTACAGATTCAGCGTGGTATCGGAACATCTACCAATGGCGATGGAGCCTTCGGCGGCAGCATATCGCTTGCTACTGCAGCTCCATCACTTATACCTACTGTAGAGCTAACGGGGTCGTATGGAACTTTTAATACATGGAACACGGGTGTAAATTTCTCTACGGGCCTCATCAAAAACCACCTTATATTCGACGGTGCTTATCATGAAACAAATACAGACGGATTTATACATGGCACATCAGGCCGTTCGGGTTCTTATTATGGCGGACTGACTTGGCTTGGCAACAAATTCAAGATTTCGTACAAGAACATTGGCAACTTCGAGAAGACTGGTCAGGCTTGGAATGGTGTGGCTGCTTGCAACTATGATGGCGATACAAGTCTGCGCAACTATGGCATGATGAACTACCGCGACATGTATAACAACGGACTCGGCAAGTTCAACTCGCTATACGAGGAGCTTATATTCCCTGAGACAGAAGGCGGCAAGTTTACTACAAAGAGGTATCAACTGCGCGACGGATCGTATTGGGATAAGACTACCGACAACTTCTACCAGAACCACAACATACTAAACTTCACATGGCAGCCAAGCGAGCACTGGAGCCACAGTCTTACAGCTCACTACACCTACGGACGCGGCTACTACAAGGAGTTTAAAACCGAGAGCGAGCTGGGCAAGAAGTATGGACTTAATATTTATGACAACGAGGGCAACCTTATCCAGTCGGAGGCTGTACGCAAGAAGGGACTTACACAAAACAACTATGGTGCCCTGTACAACATTAACTACAAGGACGAGGCTTGGGATGTTATGGGCGGTTTAAGCATGCAGCTTTTCCGTTGCAACCACTGGGGATACCTTACCTATATTGCCAACGAGGATGTGGAGAAGCAATATCTAAAGAACGGCAAGTATAAGTACTATGACTCGGATGCCGACAAAAACGACTATAGCTGGTTTGTAAAGGCCAACTATACATTCGCTTCTAACTGGAATGTTTTTGCCGACTTACAGATGCGCTGTGTAAACTATACTACAGACGGTGTGAACGACAAGTTTATCAAGACCAAGAAGGATGGCAAGAAATACTACGAGCAGCACAGACTCGATATAGACAAGAACTATTTCTTCGTAAATCCTAAGGCTGGCATAAGCTATACAGCTAACGGTCATAAGGCTTACGCATCATTGGCTTATGCCAACCGCGAGCCTGAACGCAACAACTTTACTGACAACGGCAACTATCCTACACCTAAGCCAGAACGTCTGCTCGACCTTGAATGGGGTTATCAGTACCAAGGCAAGCACTGGTATGCAGGTGTAAACTTCTACTATATGGACTACTTTAACCAGTTTGTACAGACTGGTGCAAAGAGTGATATAGGCGAGGCTCTTACTACAAACGTTAAGAGCAGCTACCGCATGGGAGCTGAACTGACTGCTGGATGGAATCCATTGCCTTGGATTTCGTTTGAGGGCAATGCAGCATTGAGCCGCAACAAGATTAAAAACTTTGACGAGTGTGTGGAGAGCTGGAATGCAGAGGCTGACGGCAGCTATACCGTACACAACCATTACGACAACTCTACGCTTGCATATTCGCCATCGGCCATACTCAACGGATTTGCAGATATACACTTCGCAGGTTTACGTTTCACATGGCATACTAACTTTGTAAGCAGCCAATATCTGGACAACTCGCAGAGCACAGACCGACAGCTGCCATGTTTCTCGCAGACCGATATCAATGCTACATATACATTGAATCTTTGCAAGGACATACTCGGCTTGAAGCAGATTGTACTTGGCGCTGACTTCAATAATATATTCAACCGCCACTACGCTGCATCTGGCTATGTATACTACGATTGGTACAACGACGGCAAACGCTCGTCTACACTGGCTTACATACCAATGGCTGGATTCAACTGCATGGGTCATGTCAGTCTGAAGTTCTAACAACATACTTATGACAGAGTTCATATCACAACATTGGCTCGACATATTCACCACGATACTCGGCATAATATACCTTGTGCTCGAGTATCGTGCGAGTATTGCCTTATGGATTGTAGGCATTATCATGCCTGCACTCGACATCTACCTGTATTGGACACACGGTCTGTATGGCGATGCTGGCATGGCTGTATACTACACCCTTGCAGCTGTATATGGCTATGCTGTTTGGCAGTTTGGCAAGAAACAAGGACAAACAGACAAACAACCATTGCCTGTAACACATATGCGCAAGTCGCTCTATCTGCCTGCATTCGTATTCCTTGCTGTGGCATGGGGCGTCACCTACTATGTGCTTAAGGAATTTACCAACTCTACCGTTCCACTGCTCGATGCATTCACCAACGCCATGAGTTTTGTTGGACTCTGGGCTTTGGCACGCAAGTATGTGGAGCAATGGCTCTTCTGGATTGCAGTTGACGCCATATGCTTCTATCTGTACGTAATAAAGGGCATACCCTTCAAAGCCGGTCTGTATGGCCTGTATACTGTAATAGCAGTCATGGGTTACCTCAAGTGGAAACGAATGGCAGCCAATAATAAATAAACATCTTATCATATGTCTTGCAACCTACTACTTATTAGACACGGTGAAACCGTGGACAATGTGAACCGCATAATGCAAGGTCAAACACCTGGCAGATTGACTGACAACGGTGTAGAACAGGCACGTTTGCTTGGCAAACAACTTGCACATAAGCATATTGACGCCTTTGTGTCGAGCGACTTAAAGCGTGCTGTTGATACGTGTATAGAGATTGCCGCTCCACATTTCAACGGCGACAAAGACAAGGCTCTTGCAGCTATCGACCAAACTAAATTGTTACGCGAGCGCAACTGGGGCAGCTTTACTGGCCGATTCATACCCGACCTTAAAGATGCCAAATGGACTGACGACATCGAGTCGCAAGACGATATGTTGCAACGAGCAGCCAAGTTTATAGACTATATACGACGCAACTACGACGGAAAGACGGTGGCTGCTGTGGGACACGGCATTATAAACAAGGCTATACAGGCTGTATTCTACGGCAAAGAAATGAGAGACATAAAGAAGATGGACAACGCCGAAATAAGACGACTGTCATTATAAAAGAACTTACTCTATAGATTGGTACGGATAAACATACTGTACCTAGTATCATTAAAAAAGTGCGGACCCTGCTTTGCAGAAGTCCGCACTTAACGCATAAAAGAATTGATTTGAATTTAAATCCTGATAAATCTTTTAACCATTTCTACCTATTAATGTATCTATTGACAACTACTATTAATATCTATATATCATACCAATCGTTCAATCATTGCTTTTATTCGTTATTTATACATTAATCATCACTTATTGTTGCCAATTATATATTAGTGTTGTTACTTTTATCTGCGACTGCCAAACGAGCCTCTTGACGGTGCATTGCCACCTGAAGAGTTGCCACGTGAAGGTGAACTAAATGTGCCACTGCTACGACCTGAACCAAATGAACCGCCTCTACTGCTTCCAAATGATGATGAAGGCTGACTATGACGCGGTGTGAATGTTGGACGAGGACTGCTGTTAGTACGTGGCGACTCGTAAGTAGACTGTTGTCTTACAGTTGTACGTGTACTGCTTTCGCGCGTTCCAAACGAACCATTACCATTTCTCATAGAATTGACACGATCGCCCACTGCTCCTCCATTGCGATAACCGTTATAGCCATTATTTACATTCGGGGCATTATTGCGATTGCCAAAGCTTCCGTTGCCACGATTGCCAAAGCTTCCGTTGCCACGATTGCCGTTATTACCATTATTGCGATTGCCAAAGCTATTGTTATTGTTCTGCTTAACCATTCCAGCAGTACGATTGCCAAAACTCTGACGATTGCCACGTCCATAATCACCACGGTCGAAACCATCACGCATACCGAAATAATTTTTGCCATGACGTGGCTTGAAGTCACGTCCATGATACCATGAACGACCGTTATTGTGATGCCAAGAATGGCCTCCGCAATAGCTTACATATACACGCGGACGACTAAAGTAGAAATAGTCACGATACGGATAACGTGCGTATATACCAAATCGCCAATAGCCTCCACTATAGTAGAGAGGGCGATAGAAGTAGGCTGCATCGCAGAAAGCACGGTACTGCCAATCGAGCAGAATGTAGCTTAAGTCGAGGTTGCGATAGCGCCAATAAGAGCCATAGAGGTCGTCTACTGTATTGACACTCATCAGATAGTCGAGGTTTATCTCATAAGCAGCCTCATACTGGGCATCGGTCATATTAAGCTCATATGCCATCTTGTCGGTGAGAAACAGAGCCTGCTGACGAGCCTGCTCGTAACTCATTGCATTTGCCGTAAACGTAAGCGTAAACAACAAAGCCATTATAGATATAAACCTTTTCATAATATCGTTGTTTTATTTGTTCGACGTATAATGTTGTTTCTTTACACTTGCAAAGTTAGCAATACATAACAACACAACAAAAGGATTTTCCCTAAACACATGGGGAAAATCCCTATAAGACTCAAAACTGTCAATAAGTCAAAAAAAACGCAACCTTTGTTGTTCATATAAATAATAATGTATATATTTGTTGGTATTATGAAAACCTTAGCAAGTTCTTTGCTCCGAGCACTGTGCGCTATAGCAGTCGGAGCGTTGCTCGTTAAATATCGCGAGCAGACAGTAGAGTGGATTACAATAGCCATTGGCGTATTGTTCTTCGTGTCGGGAGTATTCTCGTGTGCCACATACTTTGTAGCACGCGGCAAGAAGTCGGACATTGAGGTATACGATGCTGACGGCCGCAAGCTTACGGTCACACGTCCGGTATTCCCCATCGTAGGATTAGGTAGCCTTATACTTGGCATTATACTTACTATTATGCCCATGGCTTTTGTGAGCTACCTTATGTATCTGCTTGCCGCTATCCTTATATTAGGAGCGGTGAGCCAGTTTGTTAATCTCATAGCAGCCTCACGCATTGCTCACATAGGCTTATACTTTTGGGTAATGCCCGCCCTTACGCTTTTGGTGGGTCTTATTGCCATAATATCGCCTACAAGCATTGCCTCGGCACCGCTGTTTGTAATAGGCTGGACCATGATTGTGTATGGAGTCGTAGAAATGCTCAATGCAATAAAGATATACCAGTTGCAGCGTTTCGTTGAGCGCAACTCGCATAAGATGCCTACCACAACAACCCAAGACACGGCAAACGATACTGATGAAACTGAAAAAAATAAATAGAATACTTAAGACTAAAATAAAACATGTAACTATTCAGCGATAGCCTTGCACCTTAATCCGCGATTGAAATATACAGCAAA
>ERZ1027181.1182-NODE-1182-length-12287-cov-5.721223_pt1 | contig 12287 bp, 8 predicted proteins | sample MGYA00519247_ERZ1027181 | MGnify/ENA primary metagenome ERZ1027181 (study PRJEB26926, sample SAMN06164415) | human gut metagenome | biome: ENVO:00009003; feature: ENVO:2100002; material: ENVO:00002003 | host: Homo sapiens | place: USA | collected 2012 ...
GATCTGCGCATGTCTCGTGGGCTCGGAGATGTGTATAAGAGACAGGTCATCCATCTCCGCATGACTTCTCTTCTTTTCCGGGTGATTACTTAAGAGATCTGCCGTTGCATCAAATAACTCATCGTCGTCATAATCATAGTCATTTGAACCAAACATATCGTAATCATCATCCGAATAATATCCTTCAAAATTATCGAACTCTTCTTCATCTAAAGGAGTAAATTTTTCAAAATCATCTGTATCCTGAAGATTAATGTTCTTTACAGGTTTGCGGATAGCAGGACCTGTCTCATCTAAAGAACGTACACCCTTTGCAGCTGCTTTTTTTGCCGTTGCGTGTTTGACGCTCTTCTGCTTCTTTGGTTTTTCCATGGCTTTGGCTATGTTTTCTGTAACCCAAAGATCATCCTCATCGTATCCTTCAAATTCATCTTCATCATCATATTTCTTAGATGCTTTTTTCGAAACCTGTTTTGAAGCTTTCTGTGCTTTCTTTTCCTGTTTCTCTTCTTTTTTCTTAGCTTTTAATTCTTCCTCTTCTTCATCCAGATCAATTCCATATTCATCATACAGATCATCTAATTCCAGATCTCTGTGTCTAAGCTTGACTGCTGTGACAATAAGTACCAGAACAAGCAGTAAGATTAATGCAATTGCTATAATAACTACAATATCCAGGAAATTCTCTACAAAATTAAGGATTTTTCCCCATATTCCTTTTCCGTTACTTAACTTACTTTCTGAAGAAGAACTGCCGGTTGATTCCGGTGTGTATTTCTGATAGGTTCCATCTGTCGTATCATAACGATATGTTGTCTTTTCACCGTCAGAATTCAAAGCATAAATAATATAATATTCTGCGTCTTTTGTATCCTGCCAGGTGTCAAATTCTTTACCATTTAATGTCAGAGTTGTCTTCTGATACCGGCTTGACAGATTCACCTTTCCATCATTCATCAATGGGATAATATATCTGTCTTTTGCAATCTCAACTTCTTCAAACGGTGCGAAAGATCCATCATCACTGTTATACAGATAGAAATCTGCATCATCGCTGTCTTTTTCAGTCAGATACATTGCATTGATTCCACTTGCCTCCTGTGTGATCACAGAATACTTTGAACCTTCAAATGTCAGCTCGTCTTTTTTAAAACCTTCCGGAATGATCTCTTCCGAAAAATCGCTAGTCACAACATACTTCTTGCCGTTCACTTTCACAACGGCACCATCTGCTGTCGATGTTGTTGTATCTTCGGTACTGGTCTCTTCCTTAATCAGAGACGGATCGCCAGCTCCGATCGTAACTGCAGAACTTCCCTGTGTTACTTCCAGGTTCGTTCCGTCTTCCGCAGTACCTGTAGCACTTGACACTTCGATATTCGAAGTACCTTCTTTTAATGCCTGAAACTTCAGATTAAATTCTGCAGTTGTTCCACTTCCGGTCCAGGAAATCTTAATGGTTCCATCTTTTCCCGTCGCATTATCACCGCTGATAAATCTCAATTCACTTTTGTCATACGTTAAAGTTGCTTCCATAGACTGCATTGATGAAGCAGAAGTCAGCTTGGTCTTTACATCAATTTCCGCTCCTACTGTAGTGGACGGATCCGCAAAACGCAGTTCTGCTGTCGCTGCTTCTGTTATCACCGACAGACATGGACATATCATACATATCGCCAAGAATGTTACAAATATCTTTTTAATTCTTCTCATGTAACCTACCCCTTTATCTTTTATTACTATTTATTCCGTTCCTTCTGTCGATCCAGTGGTTCCCGAAGTGCTGCCTGTATTATCTCCGGTCGTTCCACCTCCTGTTGTTGTCCCTTCTGTTCCTCCGGTTGTTCCCGTAGTTCCTGAGGAAGTGCTGCCTATACTTCCGGTCGTTCCGCTTCCCGTCGATGTTCCTCCGGAATACCCGTTTGACGTACCGTAAGATCCGGTTCCGTAAGTGCTTCCACCCGTTGTTCCGTAGGTACTTCTTGTTGTACCGGTTCCGGATGAATTATTGGAATAATTTCCCGAATACCCCTTACTTCCCGGTGTCTCATCATCCTCGATCGTTGTACCGCTTTTGGCCTTATCTGACGCTTTTGCAGTAATACCACTTTCAATGCCTTCAATCGTGCTGGATACAGAATACCCATCACTTCCAAACAGAAATTTATGCACCTCAAGTACATTCGAAGACAAGGTCTTCGGGATTACGACACTTCCTACTTCATTTAACATATCCGTTGTATTTTCAGCCGGAAAACCAATCGAATCTCCTAATTTATACTTTGTAAGATTCTTTGCATATCCGATCATTTCAGCCAGTGTAAAGTTTGTTGATATCTGCGGAAATACACTGTCTATGATCTTATTAACAGTGCCGACACTCATATTCTGCGCTTTATCTGCAATTTTCTGTAATACCAGGCGCTGACGTTCTGCACGCTTAAAGTCTCCTCCTTCCGTATAACGGATTCGGGAATAAGACACTGCCTGCACACCATTCAAATGATATGTCCCCTCTACTTCCGGCTCGATCTTCTCATAACTTTTTCCTGTTACTTTTGAAGTTTCGACACAATAGTTGTTCATATGCACAACTTCCTCATGCGTCAGTTCCAGATCCAGTCCTCCTACCGCATCGATAACATCTACCAGTGCATTAAAGTTTACGGTTACATATTTTTCAATATTCATATCCAGATTGCGGTTAATCAGCGATACTGCGCCTTCCGGTCCTCCAAAAGAATATGCAGAATTCGCTTTATTATAACTTCCGTCATCTAATTCTAATAATGTATCACGATAAATAGATACCAATTTAACTTCTTTCGTATCATTATTCAGACTTGCTATCATGATCGTATCACTTCGATTTCCTTTGCCCAGATCATTTTCTCTTGAATCCAGACCAAATAACGCTACATTCGTGTATCCTTTTTCATGTTTTACTTCATCAGAAATGTTTAATTTATCTGTATCGAGTTTCACCGAACTCAGTTTATTCATCTTACTTGCCAGAATGACTGATCCTATAACTACTACGCCCAGAAGAGTTCCGCCTAATACAGCACCTATTTTCTTCCCTATAGACCAGGTCGCAAAGCCTCTTTTTCTGCGACGCCCTCTTCGTCTGACCTTTTTCCCTGTATTTCTTGCCATACTTCATATCCTTTCCGCATTTATCCTAAATTAACACAAACCTTTTTACATATTACCCTATTTTTTTCTAAATTTCAATATTTTCAGTCCTGTTTTCCTGTTTATGTCCAATATCTCGGATTCATTGTGCATTTTAATACAATCTTTTTCGGCAGTTTTTGATATTTTCGTCCAAGAAGATATCCTGCATATTTCGCAACACAATCTGTGAAAAGTTTAAAAACAAGCCATGGCCTTCTCTGTTTTATCAAAAAAGCGACTGTATTCTTTATCAGTTTCATTCCTTCTTTTTCTGAGCTTACCTTCCGGAATATCTCAGGATGCTGTGCCTGGGAAACGGCCATATCAAAGTTTCGGTGAAACTGTTGTGCAAAATTGTAATTATGCGAATGGATTACCCTTGCTTTTGCATTATAATATACTTTCTGTTCATTCTCTATAACCTTCGCCGCGTATATCATATCTTCATTAAATATTGCTTTTTTCTCGAATCCACCGTTTTTCAAATACATATCCCGGTTATAGGCTGCACATACATCCGAACAGAAGAATGTTTTGATTCCCATTTTTTCCAGATCTTTCGAAGATTTCACTTTGCTTTCCGGCGGATAATTAAATTGTCTCGTATATCTTTCTAATAATGTACTTTCTTTTCTCGGAAGCTGTCTCGCATACGCAACTGCAACATTTGCTTCTTCCAAAGCCTGTACCAGTTCACTTACCAGATACTCGTTATCCGGGCAGGCATCCTGTGTCATACAGATCACAATATCTGCATCCGATTGCCGGATTCCTTTGTCTCTCGTTGCGGCATGATCAAATTCATCCGGAGTAATCTCTTCAACTGTCACATTTTTATAACGTTCCTTCATGCTTTCCAGACTCTGTCCGTCTGTTGTATGCATCAAAAAGATACGGTTTACTTCATAGGTCTGTCTTTCCAGACGCTCCATCAGCTTTTTAAATTCTGATCCCGGATGATATACCGGAATTACGACATCTACTTTCTTCTTATTCATTTTGTGATGTTCCGCTTTCTGTTGTATTTGGATATACATTGGTCATATCATTCAAAGTATTACTTATATCTGTAACCGTTGCCGTCGGTGTATAATCCTTATTCGGATATAAGAATTGATGCAGCTTTATTACATTTTCTTCCAGTCCTTTCGGGATGACATATGAACCACTGTATCCCGGTATCTGTTCCGGAGTTTCCAGATCAAACGGGAAACCTGTTGTTTCGCCCAGCTCATAATCAAAGGCACCTGTGGCAAGACTTAATATCTCCTTTGTAGTGAAGCTTGTTGATACCTCCGGCATTACCTTATCTATAATCTTATTAAGCGTTGCCAGATCCTGCTGTTTCAATTTATCTGCTGTTTTCTTAAGGACCAGTCTTTGTCTTTCTGTTCTCTTATAATCACCGCCTGCTGTATATCTTATTCTCGCATAAGATACCGCCTGCACGCCGTTTAATTTATACGTTCCGGCTACTGCCGGTTCGATCTTCTTATATTTCTTACCTGTTACTTTAGAAGTCTCTACACAATAGTTGTTCATATGCACAACTTCTTCATCCGTTAATTTTACCGTAATACCATCAACCATATCTATCACATCGGCTAATGCAAGGAAATTGACACTGACATAATCCTGAATATTAAGATCCAGATTCTCATTGAGCATATTGACTGCCGTCTCAGGTCCGCCTACTGAATAAGCCGCATTGGCTTTATCATAATGTTCTCCGTTCTGTTTTAACATCGTATCCCTGTACACAGACACAAGCTTTACTTTTTTGGTTTCATTATTGATGCTTGCGATCATAATCGTATCTGTCCGGTTTCCTTTTCCAAGATTCTTTTCTCTTGAATCCAGACCAAATAATGCAACATTGGTATATCCGGTCTGTTTCAGTCCGTTGTTCTTTATATTCGAAAGATTGGTGCGTTCCATTTTTCCCAGCTTAAATAAGCCAAACGCCGTTGTTCCCAGAATACACAGAATGATCAATTCCAAAATAATTACAAGTCTTCTGCGTCTTCTGCGTTTTTTCAGTCTTTTTCTTCGTATTTCCTGCTGTCTTCTGGTTAATCTTTTTTTATTACGTTTACTCATGACTTCTCCTTAAAGCTAATAGGCATTTTTATTAATAAATCCTTTGAAAAATGTTAAAAATATAATCTTAAAGTCAAATCCAAGTGTCCAGTTTTCAATATAATACAGATCATGCTCTATTCTCTTCTTAATAGACGTATCTCCTCTGTATCCATTTACCTGAGCCCATCCCGTAAGTCCCGGTCTTACCTGATGTTTGATCATATACCGAGGTATTTCTTCTTTAAACTTTTCTACAAACTGCGGTCTTTCCGGTCTCGGCCCTACAAGACTCATGTCCCCTCGAAGGACATTAAAAAGCTGAGGCAGTTCATCTATACTTGTTTTTCTTATAAACCTTCCGACCGTCGTAACACGCGGATCATCTTTGGTCGTCCAGCCTTTCTTTTCTTTTTTCTCATCCTGTACGATCATTGAACGGAATTTATACATTTTAAACGGACGATTCTGCAGCCCTACTCTTTCCTGCGAAAAGATCAAAGGCCCCGGCGAAGTCTTCTTGATCATAATTGCCGTTACGATCATAACCGGAGAAAAGAGAATAATTGCTACAATTGCTCCAAATATATCCACTCCGCGTTTCATCCATTTATTCAGCGGATCACTTAACGGAACTCTTCGGATATTGATCACCGGAAGTCCCTGCAGATCTTCGGTGTACGGCTTGGTCGGTATAACGTTATTATAATCCGGAATAAATTTCGTATGCACACCTGATTTTTCACACATTTTAACAATTCTTTCCAGCTTATGATATTCAGCCAGACCCAGTGTAATTACGATTTCATCCAGTTTATTTTCCGGCAGCACAATTTCCAGATTATCAATTCTTCCCAGTACCCTGACCTTCTTATATTCTGTTCCTCTAGGAACATTATCGGCAAGGATACCCCGGATATTATATCCCCAGTCCGGATTTGCCAGGATTCTGTCAATGTACTGTTCTGCCGCACGGCTGTATCCGATCAGTAAGATATGTTTCTGATTAAATCCCTGACTTCTGATCTTCCGAAGTCCCATTCTGATCACATTACGCTCTACTATTTCCAGAAAAATATTAATACAGTAAAAAACAAAGATCATCGTTCTGGAAAAATCTGTCTGATGTCTGAAATAAAGTACTAAAATAAATACCAGAAAGCCTATCGTGTTCGCCTGAAGGATATTCCATGCTTCCAGTCTTCTTCCTCTGACTCTTTTCGGAGTATATAACTGAAAAATATAATATAGCAACAGATATCCCGGTATAATGAATATCAGTACACTCATATATACTTGCAGAGAAAGATACCACGGATCCATCTCAAAAATGCCGCTCCTGAATCTCAGATACCATGAAAGCACATACGAAATTACAATCACTACCGCATCCAGTACCACATGTATTTTATTTAATAACCCTTGATTTTCCTTGATCAATTTTACTCACCAACTTTATCTATTATTTCGTTTCCCTATGCCAGACGCCGGAAAATATTTATCCATAGTTCTATCTGAATCTTTATATAATTCTTAAGATGGCCGGATTCATATTTTACTTTATCTGATTTTTCCCCCATATGCAGCCCTTCTTTAATACCATTGACATATAGCTTTCCGTATCCCTTGCGAAGGAAAAACAGGTACTTCACCAAAAATCCCACAAAAAGGAACGGACTGTTCAGTATCTTCTGTACAACCGGCATATTTTTATATATCAGATATACATTATTGCGTGAAGACATCTTGACTTTAAATTCATTATATCTTGCTCCGCTTGCCGCACTTCCCACATGGATCACTTCTGATTTGGGTTCATATAAATTATCGTATCCCGCTATCCTGGCACGATATCCCACATCTATGTCTTCCAGATATGCAAAATGCTTCTCATCAAACATTCCAATCTCTTCAAATACTTTTTTCCGATAGATTGAAGCCCCTCCGCATGCTGCAAAAATCTTTCTTATATTATTGTATTTCTTCACACTTTTGTCTTTTCCATATGCGTATGCCCATCCAAGTGCATTATAATAGGTTCCTGCGCTGTCAATTTTGGACGGATCATGATACTGGATCATCTTAGGCTCCACAGAAAATATGTTCGGATCTTTCTTGATCGAATCCAGCAGATACTTTACATAGTTATCTTTTATCACCGTATCATTATTTAACAAGATCACATATGGTGTATCTGTCTTTTCAATACCGATATTAACTGCTCTGCAAAAGCCATAGTTCTTATCCAGCATCACACATTCAACTTCCGGATATTCTTTTACAACTTCCTCTATACTTCCATCATTCGAGGCATTATCTATGATCAGGATTTTCTTTTCTGTCTGATCCTTTTCATACAAACTTTTCACACAGGAAAACAGATACTCTTTTCCTTTGTAATTAGGTATTACGATTGTTACTTCACACATAATTTCTCCGTTAGTTCACTTTCAGGGAATAGTCCCATTTTTTTAAGGAAAGATTCGGATTATACGCTGGATCTCCATTTTTCAATATGTCAATCCAATGGCTGCGCATATATTCTATCTCTCCCTGAAATCTGCGCACTTTTTCCTTCGTATCTTCAGCTCCTCTGGTCTTAGATTCATAATGATATAACTCTACATATGGATCATACACGATCAGATGTCCTTTTTCCCGTATTCTAAGACACAGATCCACATCATTAAACGCTACTTTCAGCTCTTCTTCCAGTCCGCCGACTTCTTCAAATACCGAACGTTTCATCATCATACAGGCCGCTGTCACAGCACTTAAATCCTGCTGGATAGCCGCTCTGTGCATATATCCTGTATAACCGCGTTTCATACCGACAAAGACACTGCCGGCAACTCCTCCGATTCCAATGATGATTCCCGCATGCTGCACCGTATCATCCGGATAATATAGTCTAGCGCCTACTGCACCGACTTCTTTTCGCTGACATGTTGAAAGCAACTCTGTAAGCCAGTCACGACTTATCACTTCCATGTCATTATTTAACAGCAGTAAATAATCTCCCTTTGCCTGTTTTGCACCAAAATTATTAATTGCCGAATAATTAAATTCTTTTTCCCAGTATACGACACGGATCTTATCATTGCAAATCTGTTCATAGTATTCAAAAGTCTTCTCTTCCGTACTATTATTCTCAATAATGATAATTTCATAATTCTCATAATCCGTCAGTTTTTCTATTGACTTCAGGCATTTATCTAATGTCTCTGCCTGATCTTTATTCGGGATCAGAATAGACACCAGCGGATTTCCTGTCACAGGATATTTTACTCTGTAAAATCCAAGATTTTCCGTCTGAAGGACTTCTCCTTTTGTATGGCATCGTCTGAGATGATCTTCGATTGCCTTCTTTCCAGCTTCATATGCATACATTTTACTTAAAGGATTATCTGCTGTTGATTCCTTATGCACCCGCCAGTGATATAATATCTTTGCAACATGAGAGATTCTTTCCGCCTGTTCCGTACATCGTAAGATCAGATCATAATCCTGCGCCCCGTTATATTCCGCTCTGAACATTCCTACCGATTCAATTAATGCTTTTTTTGCAACAAAAAAATGACAGATGTAATTATTTGCTCTCAACATATCCAGATTAAAGTCCGGCTTAAAATTCGGAGAAAAATATTCATCCAAATCTGTCGTCACTTTATCTTCGTCTGTATATAGCACATCTGTCTTGCGATCTTTGTTCAGGCAGCTTACAATTTCATACAGTGCATTTTCTTCCAGAAGATCATCATGATCCAGCAATCCTACAAATTCTCCCGTTGCGATTTTCAATGCTCTGTTCGTATTCTGTGCAATTCCTTCATTTTCCGGAACATCCACTACTTTGATCCTGTTGTCCTTCTTGCCTGCAACATTCAGAATACTACTTACTTCCTGATTAGAAGGATTAGCATTGGCAATACACAATTCCCAGTTCGTATAAGTCTGCTTTCTCACTGACTGGATCATCTGCTTTAAAAACACCTCCGGTGTATTGTATACCGGTACCAGGATGCTGATCTTAGGACTGTATTCAAATACCTGCTTCCGTTCTCTTTCTAATTCCTGTTCAGATGGTCTGTGATTTTCATACCATTCTTTATAATCAATATCGCTTTTCTGGAAACGTTCTGTTAATTTTATCCAGAATCCTTTCGGTCCATAATGGCGCAAATAAAGTATCCCCTTTTTCAAATTATAGGGAGATACTTTTTTTATCATATTTATATAATCTAATTTACCACTCATTAAGATATTCCTCGTACATATTATTACATATTTTCCCTTTTTATCCGATTTATTGTAACATATAGTTAATAATTGAGCAATATTTATATTCTTAATATTATATGAATAACAGTTTAAGATAACAAAAAAGCTCCGGATTCGTATGATCCGAAGCTTTTATTATCTTAAATCTACAGAACCTGCCACTGGCAGCTTCTTCCGAACGCATGGCGATTTAAAAATGGAATGTATCTTTTAATCCAACCCAGAGCTGATCTTTTTCGCTTAAGTTCAGCGCAGTTCCATCTTCCAGTGCATATCCTTCACCGGAAGCTGTTCCTTTATACTCTCCTGTCAGTGTCGGCCACTCGATACCAATCTCAGGATCGTTCCATGCAAGACCGCCTTCATCTCCCGGGTGATAGAAGTCTGTACATTTGTAGCAGAACTCAGCAATATCACTCAATACCAGGAATCCATGTGCGAATCCTTCCGGAATATAGAACTGTTTCTTATTTTCTTCTGTCAGCTCCACACCGAACCATTTTCCGTATGTCTCACTGTCACTTCTTAAGTCTACAGCAACATCAAATACAGAACCTTTTACGACTCGTACCAGTTTGCCCTGTGGAAATTCTTTCTGGAAATGTAATCCTCTTAAAACTCCTTTTGTTGAGCATGACTGATTGTCCTGAACAAACTGCATTGTAAGTCCGGCTTCCTCCATGTCTTTCTGGTTGTATGTCTCCATAAAGTATCCTCTTGCGTCACCGTGTACCGTTGGTTCGATCACACAAAGTCCCTGGATACCACCTGCATTTTTTTCTACTTTAATCTGTCCCATTTTATTATCTCCTTAGAATTCAATTTCTTTCAGATATCTTCCAAGCGCATCCTGCCATGTCGGAAGTGGGGTAAATCCATTTTCTGCAAGCTTACTCTTATCCAGTCTGCTGTTAAAAGGTCTCGCAGCTTTTGACACTCCATATTCTTCTGTTGTTACAGGAAGAACGGTTACTTTCTCTTCACTATATTCTTCATGTCCAAGTGCTGTTGCCTGACGGAAGATTTCTTTCGTAAAGTCATACCAGCTGATATATCCGCCTTCGTTGGTTGCATGGTAGTAACCATATTTATCTGTCTCTATCATGTCAACAAGAAGTCTTGCAAGGTCAAATGTATAGGTCGGTGTTCCGATCTGGTCATTTACAACCTTTAATGTATCATGTGTCTTTGCCACATTTAACATTGTCTTGATAAAGTTCTTTCCATTCTTTCCAAATACCCATGCGATACGTACGATAAAATACTTATCCAGAGTCTCAGACACTGCAAGTTCTCCCGCCAGTTTACTTTCTCCGTATACGTTCAGAGGTTTGTAATCTTTGCAATCCGGTTCCCATGCTTTCGTTCCCTGTCCGTCGAATACATAGTCTGTGCTGATGTAAACCATCTTACAGTCCAGTTTCTTGCATACATCTGCAATATTCTTTGTTCCTGTTGCATTGACAGCTTTTACGATGTCTTTCTTATCTTCATCTTCCGCAAGATCAACGGCTGTCCATGCCGCACAATGTACCACTACATCTGGTGCAGCCTCTGTCAGGACTTTTTCTACCGAAGCTGCATCTGTGATATCCATCGGTACATACGGCATTGTTGTCACCGCTGTACCATCCTGAATTCCGCTGTATGTTTCTTTGATGTCCGAACCGATTCCCTCATATCCGCGGGATGCCAGTTCGTTCATCACATCATGACCAAGCTGTCCGCCAACACCCGTCACTAATACTTTCATTCTTAAATCTCCTCTCGGTGAGCATACATTTTCTCATAATAGTTCTGGTATTCTCCGGAAATGATTGTCTCCCACCATTCCTTGTTCTCAAGATACCATTTGATCGTCTTCTTAATACCATCTTCGAATTTAGTCTCTGGAAGCCATCCAAGTTCATTGTGGATCTTAGTCGGATCAATTGCATAACGCATGTCATGTCCCTTACGGTCTGCAACATGTGTAATCAGACTTTCCGGTTTTCCAAGTTCTTTGCAGATGATCTTAACGATCTCGATGTTTGTCTTTTCGTTGTGTCCACCTACGTTGTACACTTCTCCGACTCTTCCATTATGGATGATCAGATCGATTGCTTTGCAGTGATCTTCTACATATAACCAGTCACGTACATTCAATCCTTCTCCATATACCGGAAGTGGTTTGTCATTCAGTGCATTGGCGATCATCAGAGGGATCAGCTTCTCCGGGAAGTGATATGGTCCATAGTTATTAGAGCATCTGCTGATCGTTACAGGCAGTCCGTATGTTCTGTGATAAGCAAGAACTAACAGGTCTGCTGCTGCCTTAGATGAGCTGTATGGACTGCTTGTGTGGATTGGTGTCTCCTCTGTGAAGAACAGGTCTGGTCTGTCAAGCGGCAGATCTCCATATACTTCATCTGTAGATACCTGATGGTAACGTTTGATACCATATTTTCTGCAGGCATCCATCAGAACTGCAGTACCTTTAATGTTTGTATCCAGGAATACTTCCGGATTTTCGATAGAACGGTCTACATGACTTTCTGCTGCAAAGTTTACAACCATATCTGGTTTCTCTTCTTCAAATAATTTGTAAACTGCTTCACGATCTGTAATACTTTCTTTTACAAAGCGGAAATTCGGATTGTCCATTACAGGCTCCAGTGTAGATAAGTTACCTGCATATGTCAGGCAGTCCAGACAAACGATACGATAGTCTGGGTATTTGTTTAACATGTGAAATATAAAGTTACTTCCGA
>ERZ1027181.1190-NODE-1190-length-12257-cov-14.258728_pt1 | contig 12257 bp, 7 predicted proteins | sample MGYA00519247_ERZ1027181 | MGnify/ENA primary metagenome ERZ1027181 (study PRJEB26926, sample SAMN06164415) | human gut metagenome | biome: ENVO:00009003; feature: ENVO:2100002; material: ENVO:00002003 | host: Homo sapiens | place: USA | collected 2012 ...
CCGGACATCAGGAGTCAGACGCTTCATCAGGCTTTCTGCTGCTTCCGGTTCATTATCCTTCAAATCGGCAAGCATATTCAACGCCTTGTTTTCAACACGAGCCATCCGTTTTGGCTGGCGCAACCCCTTGGTTACAATACTCATATTATATACTGCCACATAAACCAGCATCACGAAACCCAGGAAAACAGTCTTCATACTGAACAGAGCTGACATAAGCGGAGTGCTGAACAGGCATATCAGCAACATCGGTATCATACCCACCGTGATGATGGTGCAAGTCTTATACAAAGTTTGGCTCAACGCTGTAATAGCCAGGATAAAGACGACAAACAGGTTGCAGATAACGCTCAAATTATCATTAGCAAAACCGAAATTGATGCTAAATACGCTATCAAGAGCCAGTTTGGCGAACATCAGAAGATAAAGAGAAGAAATACCTTTCACGAAAGCTATCTTCCGTTTCCAGATTAGGAACTGCAGGATGCAGAACACGAATGTATGCAAGCCACAGAGGCTTAAACCATAAGGTTCTTTCACAAGTAGAAAGAGCATAATATGATAAGGTATGATAATCAGCTCGCTTATCGTCAGAAGTAGAAAGGCGATAACGCGTCGGCGGTCTACCACACCACAATATTGTGGGCATAAATGATGCTCTACCCTCACAATCAGGTTTACAATGTCATTCTTCAGTTTCATTTCGTTTTGGTTATTTTCTTAAATCTTGCTTATGCTTTCGTAAGTCAAACGGCTCTTTTTCTTGGAAATTGCCATTTTTTTAGGGATTTATTGATTCTGGCTGCAAAATTACAAATAATATAAGAAATCCTTGTTCAATTATCAGAAAATCGTACAACTTTAACGATTTTAAGCATAAATCAGTGTACTATTTTGTTAAAAAGGGCATTTTTCAGTATTTTTCAGTGCTTAAAAATTTGGTTGTATCCAATATTCGTTCTAATTTTGCGCCAGAAAACCAACGATATGAGATACAGACGAACTAAAAAGTAAGTTGAAAGTAAACTGAAAGGAGAAAAAGAACAGTTGAAAGTAAACTTCAGGAAACAAGAGTTCTCAGTAGATTCAGGTATTGGTGATTATTATAAAAGAGTAGTAAGAAAGTAAAAGGTGATTCTAAATCACTCAATGTGTTTTTAAAAAAAGAAAAGATTAATTGAGGTATGAAGAAAAGGATTTTTATTGCGTTAGTAGCACTCGGCAGCCTAATCTGTCCTGCTCTAGCGCAGGAAGCTGCGGTAAAGACCAACTTGCTGTATGATGCAACGACAACCATGAACTTGGGTGTTGAATTCGGTCTTTCTCCAAAATGGACACTTGACGTATCCGGAAACTACAATCCTTGGACGTTTTCAAAGAACAAGAAATGGAAACACTGGCTCGTTCAGCCAGAGGCCAGATACTGGTTCTGCAACAAAATGATGGGTTCATTCATCGGCTTCCATGCCTTGGGTGGATCGCACAACATCGGTGGCATGGATCTTGACTTCAAGTTCCTGGGCACTGATTTCTCTAAGCTGAAAGACTATCGGTATGAAGGATGGTTTATAGGTGCAGGTGTAGCTTACGGCTACGCTTGGGCTCTCTCGAAACATTGGAATCTGGAAGCTGAACTTGGTGTAGGCTATATCTACTCTAAGGCAGATAAGTTTAACTGTGCTCAATGCGGAGATAAACTTGAAGATGACAAGGCACACAACTATGTGGGCCCGACGAAAGCTGCTCTCAACTTAGTGTATGTTTTTTAAAAAGAATCAGTCATGAATACATATAATATAATAGGTAGTATGTTCGGAGCCTTGCTTATCGCGCTTCCTATATCAGCCGATAATACCCAGCAGGCTTACAAGAATCTGAAAATCCAGAACAAGGCAATCAAAAAGGTTGGCAACCAGGTAAAAGTGGCTATGGACCTGAACCTCGACCAAATTCAGCTTGCCAGCAACAAAGGTCTCATCTATACTCCAATGATCCTCAACGAAAAGGATACGCTCTTTATGCCGAGCGTGGAGGTGATGGGTAAAAAGAGATATATTTACTATCAGCGTAACCAGAAAACGGCTACTGCAAACCCACTCATCGTGGCACTCCGTAAGAACAAGACAGCACAGACGCTTCATTATGAATACGCCGCTCCGTTCAGCGACTGGATGAAGAACTCAAACTTCGCTATCAGTAATGATGCCTGCGGTTGCAACCAGCAACTTCTCGACGAAGGTATTCTGAATGCGGAAGGACGTGCATTCTCTACTCCAAAGAATCTCTTCAACGCTTATGTCCAGCCTAAGGCAGAAGCAGTAAAGGCAAGAAAGGAGAATGGTTCTGCCCGTTTGAACTTCAAGGTGAACAAGTGGGATATCCTGTACGATATAGGCAACAATGCCAACGAACTGGATAATATCCGCAAGACACTCGATCTCGTGAAGAACGATTCGGATGTTACCATCACCAAGATAACCCTCCACGGATATGCATCACCAGATGGCGGATATGCCAACAACAACAAGTTGTCGCATAACCGTACACAGGCGCTTTTGAAGCATATTCTGAAGACCTATCCAATTTCTTCAAAACTGTTTGCGGCCACAGCTACAGCAGAGGACTGGGCGGGAACCATCAAGTATGTAAATGAGAATGAGATTCCTCAGAAGGAAGCTGCACTTGAGATCATCAACAGCAACATGCAGCCAGATGCCAAAGAGAAAGCATTGCTCAAGAAGGCTCCTCAGGCTTATCGCTATCTCCTGCAGAATGTATGGCCATCACTTCGCCGTACCGACTATACGATAGAATATGATGTTCAGGCATTCAATGTAGCAAAGGCTAGAGAGGTTATCAAGACCCGTCCTCAGAAGCTCTCTCTCCAGGAGATGTATCTGGTAGCCCAGACTTATCCTAAGGGTAGCGCCGAATTCAACAATGTTTTCGACATAGCTGTAAGAATGTTCCCTGAAGATAAACTTGCCAATCTCAATGCAGCCTCAGCAGCCATCGAACGTGGCGACAAGGTGAGTGCAGAGAAATATCTCCTGAAAGCAGGCGACAGCGCCGAGGCAAACAATGCCCGCGGTTGTCTGGCTTCCATGAAGGAAGACTATCAGACAGCCAAGCAATACTTTGAGAAAGCTATTGCCGGTGGTTTGAAGGAGGCACAGGAAAACCTGGATAAGGTAAACCAGGCACTTTAAAGTAACTATTTACTTTCTATTTATATAAGTATAAGATAAAAGATGATGTAAAATACGATCTGTTTTCAGCGGATTGTGCCAATATGTGCGAAACTTAATTTTGAGAATAAGAATTAATTAAATATATTGTATAACTTTTTTTGTATTAAGTAAAAAGATTATGAAAAAAATGAATTTGCTCGTAATGAGCTTGGTTTCAGCCGCAGCTTTGTCTTTCACCAGCTGCAGTAGTAATGATGAATTGGATGGTAACAAAGCAGATCAGGCTAAGGTAGATCAGTTCTACATGACATTGACCATTCAGACTCCTAAAAGCAATGGTACAAGAACTTCATTAAAAAATGATTTCGCTGCAACAGCTGCAGAGTCTGATGTAACAAGTGGTACATTCTACTTGGTTGACGCCAACAACAAGATTGTGTTCACTCACACTATCACTAAAGAAGAGTGGGCTGAAAAGAAGATTCCTACACAGGGTACACCTGGTACGACTACACTTCAGGTTCCTGTAAAAGATGTAACTGCAGGTACAAAATATAGTGTATATTTCCTGGCTAACGCAACAAGTGAGTCACCACTTACTGAGGTTTATACATCTGACTTAGATAACAAGTTTGCTAAAGCATACTCTACTGCTAACAACTTCGCTATGTTCAATGAGAACGATGCAGACGTAAAGGGAAACAGCCATACAGTTGTTTTCACATCTGACAACAAGGATGCAAATTCTGCAGCAAAGGTTAGCAGCACTATCAATATCGAGCGTCTCACTGCACGTATTGATGAGCCAAAGTCAGCAGCAACCAACATCCAGCCTTACGCTAAAGATGCTACTGCTAGCGATGAGGAAAAGAAAGCTAATGCAGATGCCATTAAGGCTGTTAAGGGTGTAACATTGACTAAATATGCCATCTCAAATGTTGCCAACAAGACAAATGTTATGCAGCAGTGGAAAGATGCAACTACCCTTTCAATTCCAACTGATATCACTTACTTCCAGCCAACAACAGAATTCGGAACAAAGACTTTGCTTCAGAACTATAACTACTTCAATGCAGTAACAACAGATAAGTCACATAAGGACTATGTCTTCGAGAACAACTCTAGTGAAGCTGCAACTTCTATGTACTTCGAGTACACAGTAGAGCTCAGTGATGACTATAAGACAAATGCAGACTTCGAGGATGGTACATTCTATCGTTACAACAAGGTTATCTATAGCAGAATCCAGGACATCATCGACGCTTTCAAAGATCAAAAGGCTATCTTTGATGGTAAGGACGCAGCCACAGTTAAAGCAGAATTGAAAGCAGCTAAAGAAGACACAGAAGATCCAGAAGCTAAGTTGGATGAATTCCGCAAGAAGTATGATATCGAGGTCTTCAACAACGGTAAGACATACTATGTTCAGAAGATCAAGGATCAGTACCTCAATGCTGAGAATACTATTCAGCGTAACAGCATCTACCTGTTAAATGTAAAGAACATATTTAATGTTGGTGCCCAGGTTCCTAATGGTGGTCCAGATGATCGTACATTGTACTATCTCGATGTTGAGGTTTCTGTTAACCCTTGGGTTCTCAATAGCTACGATGTTGAGTTGAAGTAATATTTCGTCAAACCAGACAGATAAAATATAAATACTTATATATATACCAATACTCTCGGGGGAACAATCCTCCTCCGAGAGTTTATCAACCAAACGTTCGTTCTGAAAAGAACGAAAACATTCTTAAAAGATAACTAACATTGCCGCCCATGTATAAAAGGCGGGAGATACAAAGACGTGCCGTCATACCCCCAACCCGAAAGACTGGCACTTTTCATCCTTAGATAATAACGATGCCGAAGGCAACGAAACAGAGAGCTGATGAAGCAAAGATATTCGCTACCTACGGCACTCTCTATATAAAATAAGTAAAAGTAAAAGATTATAAAAGATAAAGAATATGGCACATTTCCTCAACAACAAATGTTGCAAGCTGGTTTGCATCTCAGCCATCGCACTCACTTCTCTTTCATCATGCATGAAAGACGAAATCACGAGCTGCCCTACAGCTAAGTTGTCGCTCAAATTCGACTATACTTATAATGTGAAAGAGGCTGATGCTTTCTCTGCTGAGGTGAAGAACCTCAACGTTTATGTGTTCGACAAGAACGGTAAGTTCGTAGATAACTATACCGAGTCGGCTGACAAGTTTGAAACAGGTCATAAGATGGAAATCACAGACCTGCAAGCAGGCAAGTATACCTTCGTCTGCCTGGCTCGTGACAAGCAGCCTGCCGCAATGGGAACAAGAGCCGAAGGTGATGATGAGACCGAGTTTAGCTTTACCAAACTTACCCCAGGTATCTCTACCATCAACGACCTGCAAGAGGAAATGGGCAAAAAAAACGAAAAAGAATCCGTAAACGACAAGCACTTCACCGCCCTCTATACCGCACAGGACTCCCTCAACTTTGATGGAGAAAACGATGTGCAGGGAAAATTGAGTCTGATGAAGTGTACCAAGACATACCGCGTGGTGATGCTTCCATTCGAACCCGACCAGGAAGGATTCACAGCCGAAAACTTCGATGTAGAAATCAAAGGTTCCGCTGCCCTACTCGACTATAAGGGCGACAAGGTAAAGCCAAAGGCAATCACCTATCTTCCTTATGAGAAGAAACTGGTAGAAAACCACAGCGGCAAGACCGAGGTAGAAGGCGAAGACGTAGAAAAGGCGCTGGTTTACGACCTGTCATCATCACGTATGTTCGAAACCAAAGATGACAACAAGAGTCGCGCTGCCGACGGATCCAGCCAATATGATGACAAGCGCATCGTCATCACAGACAAGCGCATCAACAAAGTCATCTTCAACCACTCCCTGCCTTGGTTCCTCTCACTCTGTGCCAGCGACCGCTACGGCAAAGACTGGAGCGACCAGCAGTATCTAGACCGCCAGGACCATTACACCCTGGTATTCTACGTGCCAGCTCCAAGTTCTACCTACAGCATGGATGCAAGAATCAAGGTAAACAACTGGGTTCTGAATCTTCAGAATGCCGACCTGGGAAAATAAGAAAAGAAAGAAGTATAAGTAAAAGAAAGAAAACATGAAACGCTATCAATCTACTCTGACCAAGATGACACGCCCAGTGTGTATGGCACTCGCTGCTTTGCTCATGGTAGGCGCAATGGCATCCTGTTCAGAGAACGAAAATACAGAAACAGCTCAAAGCGACAATGCCTATCTGAGCCTCAGTTTCTCTACCGGCACCGGAAACAGCACCAGAGCCGGAGAAACTAGCGGAAAGGCTCTTGCCGACAATGAGACCAATGCAAATCCTACTCAGGAGAACGACATCCATAATATCAAGGTATGGGTGTTCAAATCAAATACCGGCGATGATGCCACTCCTATCTCTTATAAAGCAGAGACGCTGAGCGAAGTGAAGAACGGTAGCTATACCCTGAACCTCCGATTCCTGAGAAAGATTGGCGGCGAAGAAGTAAAGAACATCGACCTTTACATCCTGGCAAACTCTGAGAGCATCAACATGCCGGACCAGATAAAAGGCAAAGACCTCAGTTCTGTTACCCGCAAAGATCTGAAAGAAGTCAGCTTTACCTCACCTTTCGGTATCAATGGCGATGGTACTGCAGAAAACCAAGAAGTGCCAGCCGGAAAGGGACTCCCTATCTCCCGTGCCATCACTCAAATCTCTGTAGATAGTCATGTGGCTGATACAGAAGAAGGAGCCAAAGACAAAGGCATCAAGATTTCTCTGGTTCGCGCTGTTTCGAAACTCCATTTTTACTTTGCCCGCAAAAAGGGTAATGATGCCAATACCAGTAAGGTAAAGGTAACAAGAATCGAGGTAGAAGCGAACACCATTCCTACTGCCAGCTATGTTTTTCCAGACGAAGCGATATATAACGAAGATGGTTACAACCAGAACGTAACCAGCCAGAAATATAACAGTTCCGGTACAGCTTACGTATCATACGCTCTGAAACTGGCAGGTGTAGAGAACCAGGATATCAAGGAAGTACCGGATCCTGTGAGTTTCATCAAAAAGAGTAACCAGTCTGCCCAAGCATATCTGGATGCTTTTGACAAAGCAGACATCCGTTCTCACAATCTCTGTTATCTCCGTGAGACCAACAAAGCCATCCGAGGCACCATCTACTATTCATTAGATGGCGGAGCTACCGAGAAGAGCGAGACCTTCAATATTCCTTCTGATGGAAATGCCATCAGAAACAGAGAACTGGTAGTTTATGGTTATTTCCTCAACGGACAGATGGGCAAACTCACCGTTACTCCATCTATTCAGGAATGGCAGGATGGAGGAACATTCGATTTCATCGATGCTTCTACGAATGTTGAAATCCCTGACAGCGGAAAGACAGACTGGGGCTACAAGGTATATTACGGTTTCCCTAAACGCGGACCGATGATTACGCTCAAGGATATCGATACCAAAGGTAAGCCTTGGATTCTCCAGACAGACAACCCGATGTTCGGATTCGTAGAATGCGACGAAAATGGCAAATATCCGGAAGAAGAACCGGTTTACGATCCAATCATTACAGACCAAAACGATGGCAAGAATCCGGTAGGAAAAACCTACAAGATAAAGGATTTCATCATCAATCAAAGTGGTGAGAAGAAGACGCTCTACTTCTATGTCGTGCCAAAGAACAGACTGGATCTGGCAAAGCCACACAATGTAAAGGCGCAGGTGTTCCTGACCAAATATCCAAACGATAAGTTTATCCTGAATCCAGGTTTCAAATATAAAGGATGTAAGGAGGGCAAATTCGCCGGTAAGGATATTCACTTTGAACAAGTATTATAAAGACAACTGAAAATAACATTCATCATGAAGAAGTTATATATAGACATAAGATTCGCAAAATGCATCTTGGCTCTTACGGCAGGATGGATCATGGCAGGATGCTCAGCTGAAGACGAACTGGGAAACGGTTCGGCTACACAACAGTTGAGCATGACTCCCATGGTCAACGACCTGCAGACCACAAGAGTGAAGGAAGAAGAGAATCTTCATGAAAAAACTCTGTCTTCTCTTGACTTTAAGATGTTCGGACCAACAAATAATAGTGATTGTAGAATCGACTGCCAGTTTAAAAGACCGGTAGAAAACCAGGCAGAGGTATTGGCTTCCGGCGACTGGAAATCGGAACACCATCTTGATGCGAATAAAACTTATCATTACTATGCTGTAGCCAATGCAAAGGATAATCTCAAGGATAAGAATCTGAAAGAACTCCTTGCCAGCACCCAGCAGGATGATGATATCTGGATGCCAGCTACCATGATAAACGACAAGAAATTCCTGATGAGCAGCCAAGGTGAGTATACCATCACCCAAGATCCGGAACAGGATATTCCGGTAGAACTGGTAAGAGCTGCAGCCAAGATCAAGCTCAACATCTCTTCTACGGTGAAAGATTACCATATTAAAGATGTAAAGTGGAAGTTCATCAATTACAATACCAATACAGCTATCTTTGCCAATCAACCTGCTACTCCCAATATCGTAAAAGATAATCAGGAGTATGAAGCTGCGGCAGAGAAAGATAAAAACGGCAATGATATCTATAAGGTAACAACTTACAGCTATTCCACAACATGGAACGGGAAAGATGATATGCCACAGTTTGTTGCAGATGTTACTTTCGAAAAAAATACAGATGCAAATACAACCAAAAACAAGCATCTGGTTATCCCTGTGCGTGATCCGCAAGGTGACAAGAGGTTAGACCGCAACTATATCTATACCGTCAATGCAGTCATCAAATATCTGGATACCAATACGCATATCGATTACGATGGAAAGGAAGACTATCTGCAATGGCAGATTGCCAAATGGACCGTAGGTGAAGATACCCACGTCAATGCGGATGGTGCAAGCTATCTGGTGGTATCTCCTACTGCCATTGATATAAAAGGTGGTGAAAGCGATGAGTTTAAAGATTGCACCATGCGTTGGTTTGCATCTAATGAATGTGACATTGAGAATCCAACTAATTATTATTTTGACAGATATGGTTATAAGCAGTCCGGACAGGCTGAACAGCTCAAGGCAGAATCCGAAAAGGTTACCGGAAACGGCTATAGAGGATGGATAGACGTACATTCAGGAGTTCCATCATACTATACAATTCAATATTCCTATTTTAACATCAAAGTTAGAAACACAGACAAGAAACAGGAAATAGCCGTAAGAAAGTATCCTTCGGTCTATTCAATGAATGTAAGAAGCGAAGGTACAAATGATTTTGATGAGAAGAATCATCTGTACACGATACAGTTCTCCAGCAACAAGTATGCTACAGATTACACCATTGCCAAACCTGTAGTCAACAATGAGAATAAGTCTGCCGACAACACCGTTTCTCCTGCTTACATCCTTGCATCAACCGCAAAGGGTGAAACAATAGTCAAGAATAATCAGGCTGCAAGAGATTACTGTAAAAAGTATCAGGAAAAGGCTACGACTTATAAGGGTGAAAGTCTCGAGCTGAATGGTTGGCGACTTCCTACAAAGGAAGAAATCAACAGAATCTATAAGTTAGGCAACAAAGATAAGGCGATAAGCAAAGAGCTGCTGAGAGGCGAATACTATTGGACGCTGGATGGAGACAAGACTGAGAGGAACGGCAACAACCCGCAGAACGGTACCTACGTTCGCTGCGTCCACGACCTGACTCCGGGAGAAATAGAACTGATAGAGAAACAAGGTGAAAAGTAAAGAAGGTAAATGACATGAAAGAAATAAAATTATATATCGGAATCATAGCAGTCCTGTTAACAGCAATGTTGACAGGCTGTTCTGACAGTATAGCCGACAGCGAACCTTCTAAAGACGAAACCGAAGAAGGTTACTACACAGCCAGTTTCAATGTATCCATCCCCAACTTCGAACAACAGGTAACCCGAAGCACCGTGTTCATGAATGAAGGAATTCCGAAAGACAGCATGAAACTCTTCTGCTTTGATAATGAAGGTCAGTTTATAGGTTTCGGCAAGGTTACAGAATTTAAAGAAATCAAGGGATTCACAAGAGACAATAATGGTACAATTCATGATGATGGAGACATTCATCCGAATGGAAGCACAGATCTTCATAATTTCCATGCAACCATACCAAACCAAACGTCCCGTATCCATCTGGTTGCCAACACAGGAAGCCAATACCAAACCATCAACTGGGGCAACCAGGCAAATTGGGTAGGTATGCATGAGAATATGCTCATGACTACATTTGAAACAGAACATGGTGAAGACCAGGCTGCCAAGGTTCGCTATTGGGGATATATCAAGAAAGACTCTCCAGAAGAACTGAAAGAGTATCTGAAACCAGATACCAAAAAGAAAGATTATATCATTCATCTCATCAGAGACAGAGCGAAGATTTCTGCAGACTGGAGCGATGCGGTAAAGAAAGCAAATCCTGGTATAATAAACGACTTTAAAATGACAATCATCAATGGTGTGGCTTACGGAACGCTGGCTCCCTTCAACAGAGACAGTCTGTTATTCAACCCTACTACAGGAGATGATAAGTGGGTATGGAAGGTAAATTATGTTACCCCATCCATCAACACCCGAAGACTGAAAGGTGATGTTGGTCAGATGTTCAACCCGACAGGAGCTTTCGAAGAGCACAATCTGCCAACAGATCCTGCTAAAGTGATTTTATGGCATGATGGCCTCTATTACCTGATTTACTTACAGGACAGCAAGAATAAGCCATACGCCATCAAGCGTAATTATGAATATAAAATCATCATTGATAAGCTGGATAAGAGCTATGGCAATTCTAATTCTGAGGTAGCATTGAAAGGTGCACCGGCAAACAACCCTTGGATTAGAGTAGAACAGATTGTACCGGGCGTTACTGATGGAAATTACGAACTGGCTATCGTCGGAGGTACCTATAAGACTGTAAATACAGGTGAAAATACTGAGCAGATGGTACAGTTCACTTATAAGGGCGATGATGCAGCCAACAAGCAGCCTAAGGCTTTCGTGGCTTTATGGACTGAGAATCTGTCATTCGCAACTGCAGATGCCCCAGAGGTTACCGACTATACTTATGACAAAGCTTCAAAGACCGGTACCGGTACCATTAAGTACAAGCTGGACAAGATAGACAAGACCTGGCGAGAAGGCATCATCTACCTCACCGACACAGTGCATGGACTCAATAGAAACATCCATCTCTATAGTGTGAGTGAGGCTAATTATGACTTCAAAAATGCCAATAATATAAGTGCAACATTGAACAGCGAAGGAGATTTCACCATCACCATCCCTAATGATTATCCTGACGGACTGCTGCCAGTGAATTTCAAAATCGCATCCAATGATATCAATCCAAAGGACTGGAAGGTAGAAATAGGTAATACTGAAGCCGAAACGGAAGGCAAATGCAAAACAGGCAGCTGGTTTACCTATAAGGCTGAAGTAATCCAGAGGAATTCAGGAACTCTTCTGGAGGAGGGAAAAAGAAAGTATACATATACCTTTAAGTTGAGGAATGTGCGCAAGAATGCCAAAAAAGGTGAAAAGGGATACTTCTGGCTGAAGGCTGATAACTTCAACCAAGGAAAGGCCAAGAAGTTTGAATTCACCTATCAGTAGTAAGTTTTAGAAAAGTTTAGTTCATATATCTGTATCGGGGCGCATATCGTTTCAAAATTTAAATGCCCCCAAATATCAATGAAATAGGTAATAAAATAATTATCATTTACTATACAAATAGAATGCGGAAACCAATAAATTAAACTAGACTGGTCGTTGGAACTGTAGTTGCCGAGGTGATCTCACCTTCTATAGTTCCGCGGCTTTTTTTTATATAAAAAACCTTGCCACTTTCAATTTTATTTTGTAATTTTGCACCCGTTAGTAATATCATTAATTCCAATATAAAGATGAAGGCAAGATTCATATTCCTCAGTTTCTTCATGCTGGTTGGAGCCTTAGCCCCAACCAAGGCTCAGAACAGTTTCCCATACCCTGCTCTGCCAGA
>ERZ1027181.1201-NODE-1201-length-12222-cov-7.642147_pt1 | contig 12222 bp, 7 predicted proteins | sample MGYA00519247_ERZ1027181 | MGnify/ENA primary metagenome ERZ1027181 (study PRJEB26926, sample SAMN06164415) | human gut metagenome | biome: ENVO:00009003; feature: ENVO:2100002; material: ENVO:00002003 | host: Homo sapiens | place: USA | collected 2012 ...
AGCGTCAGATGTGTATAAGAGACAGGTAATGAGAATATATATTAAAAGCTTTTACTGCTTTTTGTTGTAAGAATATATGTTCTGATTTATAATGAATTAAAAAAAGTATAACATTACTAGACAGGTTATGGACAGAACATTGAACAATATATTATATGAAACATCGGAATATGAAGATTACGAGGCATTTGTTAATGCTAAAGATAAGATAATTGGCAAGGCACATAATAACAAAGGGATAGGGACATTGTCAGAAAAGACACTTCACGCTGTCCTTAAGCTGTATTATGAGCCTGATGAGGACAAGCACGAGGTCGCTATGAGCGGTTATTATGCTGATATATATAATGACAAAGGAATAATAGAGATACAGACACGCCAGCTTAATAAACTGAGGGATAAGCTTTCGGTATTTCTACAAGATTACCACGTTACTGTGGTGTATCCGCTTCCATTTAACAAGTGGTTAAGCTGGGTTAATCCTGATAATGGAGAGGTTCAGGGCAGGAGAAAGTCGCCAAGACATTTTACGGAATATGATGCATTTTACGAGTTATATAAGATAAAAAGCTATCTGAAAAATCCTAATCTTTCAATCAATCTTGTGCTTATGGATATGGAAGAATATAAGCTTCTTAACGGCTGGAGTTATGATAAGAAAAGAGGTTCAACAAGATATGACAGAGTACCGGTTGGGATAAGAAGAATAGTAAAGTTTGACAGGATAGAGGATTATATGCAGTTAGTTCCAGCGGATTTGAAGGAAGATTTTACGGTGAAAGACTTTGCCATGGCGGCTGGGGTCAGTGTTGAAGCGTCAAGATATACGCTTAATATTCTTAATTATCTTGAGATAGTAAAGCGTACTGGCAGAGTAAAGAATGGGTATGTCTATAACGTCACAGAAGAATTTTAGTATAATGAGCACAAAAGTGCTCATCTTAAAAGTTCCTTGCGGAACTTTATATGCGCTGAAAAGCTGCGCAAAAATTATGATATAATGAGCGCAAAAGAAAAGGAAGCGGCTGCGAAGCAGACATTTACTTTTCTTGCGCCATTAACGAACGAACAGTCGTGCGAAGCAGGACGAAAGAGTGCGATAAGCACGGGTTCGTGAGTATAGGGTAGATAAAAAGAAAATTATGATATAATGAGCGCAAAAAATATGCAGAAATATGATATATAAGGAGGCACAGATATGTATGTAATTAAAGATAATACATTTAATATATCAGTAAGAAATCTGGTTGAATTTATGTGCCTTGGTGGGGATATTGATAACAGGGATACAGGTGTTGCTGATGTTAAGGTTATGCAGGAGGGTGCGAGGCTTCACAGGAAAATCCAGCACTCTATGGGTTCTAATTACAGGGCAGAGGTGCTTCTTAGGAATAAAGAGGAGCTGACATCAGAGGGTGGAATTGAATACGAGCTTAGAATAGAGGGCAGGGCAGACGGAATAATAGCTGACATTGAGGAAGATGAGGATGGCAATAAGCTGCCGATAGGTGAGGTTACAATTGATGAGATTAAGACTATGCAGTCAGATGTAGGAAAGCTTAAAGAGCCGGTGTATGTGCATAAGGCACAGGCTATGGTGTACGCTTATATATATTTAACAAGGTATAATCTGGAGAGCATTAATGTACAGCTTACTTACTGTAATACAGAAACTGAGAAAATAGTAAGATTTAAAGAGCAATATGACAGTGAGTCAATTATAAAATGGTACAGAGAACTTGTAGCTGGCTTTAAAAAGTGGATGGATTATGTATTTGATGAAAGGGCAGAAAGGAATGCTTCAATTCAGAAACTGCATTTTCCATTTGAGTACCGTGAGGGGCAGAAGAAGCTGGTTGCGAGTGTATACCACACGGTAAAAGAACAGAAGGTGTTATATATACAGGCACCGACAGGAGTAGGAAAGACTATATCAACAGTATATCCAGCCGTGCAGTCGTGCAGTAATGGCTTAACTGACAAGATATTCTATCTTACCTCCAAGACAATAACGAGAACGGTAGCCGAGGAAACATATGCGATACTAAGAGATGCAGGACTGCATTTTCGCACAGTGACACTGACGGCGAAGGATAAAATATGTCATCTTGATGAGCACAACTGTAATCCAGAGGTGTGCGAGTATGCAAGGGGGCATTTTGACAGGGTAAATGAAGCTGTTTACGATATAATCACTAATGAAGCGGTAATTAACAGGGATACGATATTGCAGTATTCAGTGAAGCATAAGGTGTGTCCGTATGAAATGTCGCTTGATGTTTCATACTGGTGTGATGGAATAATATGCGATTACAATTATGCTTTTGATCCAGATTCTTCATTAAAAAGATATTTTGGTGATGGCGGCAAAGGCAATTATGTATTTCTTGTAGATGAGGCACATAATCTTGTTGACAGGGCAAGGGAGATGTATAGTGCAACGCTTGTCAAGGAAGATTTTCTTGCCTGCAAAAGAGTAGTTAAGGATATGGACAAAAGGCTGGCTTCATACCTTGAAAAATGCAACAAATATCTTCTTGAATTAAAGAGAGCCTGTGATAAAGAATATATAATAATAGATGATTACTGTGGCACATTTTTAGCTAATCTGCAATCGTGTTATTCGTATATGCAGAAGTTCTTGGATAAGAATAAAGGAAAGCCGGTGTGCGATGAGATAATAGAATTCTTCTTTAAGATAAGACATTTTATTAATATGTATGACTGCATAGATGAGAAGTATGTTATATATGCTGAGCATATCGATGACGGTGACTTTGCACTTCATCTGTACTGTGTTGACCCGTCAGGACAGTTATCGCAGAGATTAAGTCAGGGAATATCGACAATAATGTTCTCGGCGACACTTCTTCCAGTGAATTATTTTAAGGAAATGCTTTCAGGAAATGCAGATGACTATGCTGTGTATGCACATTCGCCGTTTGATACTGATAATAAGAGAGTGCTTATTGGACGTGATGTTACAAGCAGGTATACGAGGCGTAATTATAATGAGTACACCAAGATTGCAGGTTATATCCACACACTTACGCAGTCGAAGCAAGGCAAATATATGATATTCTTTCCTTCTTACAGCTATATGAGAGAGGTGTATGATATATATATACAAAAATATGCCTGCAATGTTATAGATCTGCACGATGTTGAGGATGGAAGCTACATTTATCATCTCTCTGAGGGAGAAAATGTATTGATACAGGATAATAATATGACGGAAGCCGATAAAGAGAATTTCTTGTCAGTATTTATGGATAATACAAGTGGAAATGTCACGGGCTTTTGTGTGCTTGGCGGTATATTTTCTGAGGGAATTGACCTAAGGGATAAGTCACTTATAGGGGCGTGTATTGTAGGAACAGGCATACCTATGATATGCAGACAGCGTAATATATTAAGAAATTATTTTGACAGTATAGGTAAGAATGGCTATCAGTATGCGTATGTATTTCCGGGAATGAACAAGGTGCTGCAGGCGGCTGGAAGAGTTATAAGAACTGCAGATGACAAGGGTATAATACTTCTGTTAGATGACCGTTTTATGACACAGGAATACCAGATGCAGTATCCAAGGGAATGGGATAAAGTGTATCCTGTAGATATTAATAATACAGGAAAATGTATTGAGGATTTCTGGAGATTATAAGGCATATGGGGAATTATGAGGGAATTTGTCAATTGTGGTGATATTTGGCAAGTAATATGTTGAGAAATTGTCAGACATATGCTATTATTCTAGTATAAATACGGACTGTGACAATTAATTATATGATTATTTATATTGGAGAGAACTATGGGAGAGAATGAAATCAGGAATTTAGCGGATTCCCATGCGGGAATAGATGAATGGAAGAAAGCTGGATTTAACGAACTTCAGGTGCTTGAGATTACTAAAGGTAATGATAATGGCGTTGATATTTCTATATATGCCAGTCCCGAATATAATTCAAGGCAGATGAAGGTTATAAGAATGGCACTTGAGGAAGGAATTGATGTAAGTGCTATGGCAGATCCGGAGTATAATTATATGCAGATGGAGCAGATTAAAGAAGGTATAAAAGAGGGTATTGATTTATCGCTTATATGCAATCCGAAGTACGATTATTCTGTTATGAGAGAGATTCGTCTTGCATTAAAGTACAGATTTGATCTTACAAGATATGCAAAGCTTGGATATTCTGGTGAGGTGTTAAGACAGATAAGACTGGCTAAGAGAGATGATGTTGATTTAACATTTTTCGTTGATGAGAATTTCGATGCACGCCAGCTTAACGAGATTAGAATAGGCTTGTTAAAATGTGTAGATGTATCGAAGTATATGCTTCATGAATATACAGCAGACCAGATGAAACAGTTAAGGTTAGGACTTGAGGCTGGAATAGATATTACCAAGTATAATATGATAGGTTTCTCCTCAGGACAGATGGAACAGATAAGGTTAGGAGAAGAAGAAGGGATAGATGTAAGTCCATATGCAGATCCATTTATCAATGCTGTCCAGATGAAAGAGATGAGAGAACAGATTGAGAATGATGGCAAGGTTCAGGAAGAGCCACAGCTTAATGAACTTCAAAGTCAGGAGATACTGCTTGGACTTCAGAGTGGTGTAGATGTAAGCGTATACGCCGATGCAAGATATACTTGCAGACAGATGGAGCAGATAAGAATAATGCTTGAGAGGGGTCTTGATCCTTCGGAATTATTAGTACATAAAGACCAGTAATTAAGGACATACATATAAGGGGAATTCGATTATAAAGATGACATAAGACAATGTGCTATGGTTGATTGGAGGAGTCAGAATTGAATGATGTACTTAGAGAACAGATACAGTTAAATACCAAAGAAGTAGTTGTCAATGTTGATAATGATCATATGAAAGCAAGTATAGTCCTTAATGGCATAGGCAGTGATGAAGCTTATACATACGAGGAGATTGCAGACAAGCTTTCACAGGCAGGTGTGCGTACAGGAATTAATGAAGCGAGAATACGCGAAGTTATTCTTAATAAGCTGTACGATATTGAAATCGTGGTAGCAGAAGGCAAAAGTGCAGTTAACGGTACTGATGGTTATTACAACTTCTTCTTTGATTCAGAGTATGAAAGAGATAATAAGCCTACATTAAGAGAAGATGGTTCTGTTGATTATTTTAATGTAAAGCTTTTTGAGAAGGTTAATAAAGATGATAAGCTTGCAGAGTATATAGAACCTACCAAGGGTGAATTTGGATATGATATATTTGGAAAGCTTTTAGTTCCAAAGCCAGGAAGACCAGGACCTAAGTTAAGAGGCAAGGGCTTTACAGTGTCAGAGGACGGCAAGTCTTATTATGCCCAGTTAAGCGGTAAAGTAGAATATCGTAACTACGACCTTAATGTAAGTAATGTATATAATGTCAGCGGTGATGTTGATGTTGGAACAGGAAGCATAGATTTTAATGGTGACGTAGAGATTAACGGAAGTGTCAGAGGCAGTGTCAAGATACACGCTATGGGTAATATATACATAGGTGGATATGTTGAAGATGCAGATATATGGTCAGGACAGGATATCATTATACAGGATGGTGTTAATGCAGGTGAGAACGGAAGAATTGAAGCTATGGGCAATATATCAGCAAGGTTTTTCGAGAATGCACATATTATAAGCCATAGTGATATAAAGTGTGATTATATGCTTAATACAACAGCTTTGGCATATGGCGGAATATATCTTGAGGGCAAGAGAGGTTCTGTAATAGGCGGAGATGTCACAGGCGTAAGGGGCATATGTATTAAAGCTTGTGGAAGTGAGTCTTATTCTAAGACTGTATTAAGAGTTGGTGTAACTAAGGAGATAAGCAGTGAATATGCCAAGGTGCTTATGGTGCTTAAGGATATAGATACGCAGATAGACAGATTTAATCAGGCTTTACAGAAGCTTGATATATTAAAGAAGGCAGGTTCTGATAAGTTTGATGAAACACTTAACAGAAAGCTGTTGCAGTCAAAGATTGTTAAGACAGCAGAGAAAGCCAAATATGAAGAAAAAAGCCGTAATCTTTATACACTTGTAAGGGAGTCAGACAGGGCAGTTGTAAGGATTGATAAGAATATATATCCAGGAAGCCGTGTATTTATGGGCGATAAGACATATGTTCCTAGTACCGTATTTACGCATATTGCTTTAAAGAAGACTTCACAGGGTGTATTGATAAGAAATTATGATTCTATGTAGTGAGAATATATTTACAGAGGTTAGTTTATGATAGAAGAGGTTGTTTCAATAGAGCTTCCCGTGCATGAGAGAATGGTTATTAAGAAGAACAGGCTCACACCGAAAGATTATGCTGGCGAGCCTGTTCCAAGAATATCTATTGTTACAGGAATACATGGTGATGAGCTTGATGGGCAGTATGTGTGCTACGAAGTCATAAGACGTGTTAATAATAATCTGGAAAGATTAAAAGGAATTATAGATATATATCCAGATGTAAATCCCCTTGGAATAGATACAGGTTCAAGGGGAATTCCTATGTTTGAGCTTGATATGAACAGAGTATTTCCAGGTGATAATAATGGAGCTGTGGCAGAGAGTGTTGCGGCAGGAATTGTCAACGATATAATTGGAAGTGATTTCTGTCTTGATATTCATTCAAGCAATATATTTGTAAGAGAGATGCCGCAGGTAAGACTAAATGAAGAAAATGCGGAAAGACTGCTTCCATTTGCAAAGATGTTAAATGCGGATTTTGTATGGATATTTTCATCAATAACAGTGCTTGATGCGACACTGGCATACAGCCTTAATCATCTTGGTGTACCTACGCTTGTAGCAGAGATGGGCGTTGGTAACAGAATTAACAGGGAATACAGCCAGCAGCTTATTGATGGAATATTTAACCTTATGAGTAATCTTGGAATATGGGAAATACCAGAGGCTGATAATAAAATAGCTGTCAGAGAGCCTATTATCTCAACAGAGGGGGAAGTTAATTTCCTGACAGCGAAGGAAAGCGGAATATTTGTTCCATCTATTAATTCATGTGGCAATATCCATATGGGAGATGCCATAGGCGACATAATAGAGCCAATAGAGGGAAGGATAATCCAGCATATTGAATCTCCGGTAGATGGTATTGTATTCACATTGAGGGAAAATCCAGTTGTATACAAGGGGGCACTTCTTGCGAGAGTACACGGAGGAAGGGTGTAATGAAAAAAGAAGTTTTATATAGTCTTAAGGGAATATACAGAGAGAATTTTGAGATAGAAGGCTACAGATTTGGACACGGCGAGAAATCAGCCTGTATAGTCGGTGCTATGAGGGGTAATGAGATACAGCAGTTATATATATGCTCACAGCTTATAAAGGTGTTAAAAGACCTTGAAATGAGAGGTGCAATATCGCATAACCACGAGATTTTAGTAATTCCGTCAGCTAACAGATTTTCTATGAATGTTGAAAAAAGGTTCTGGCCTGTAGATAATACAGATATTAACAGAATGTTCCCTGGTGATGAAGCGGGAGATACTACCAAGCAGATAGCTGCTGCAATATTTGAAAGCAGTAAGGGCTACAGCTATGGAATACAGTTTGCAAGCTTTTATATGCCTGGAGATTTCATACCTCATGTACGTATGATGGAAACGGGGTATCAGAGTGCGAGCCTTGCCAATCTTTTTGGACTGCAGTATGTTGTTATAAGAAAGCCAAAGCCTATGGATACGGCAACGCTTAATTATAGCTGGCAGATGAATGGAACAAATGCTTTTTCGATATATACGAACAGCACAGATATGGTTGATGAAAAGTCTGCAAGACAGGCAGTATCGTCAGTGTTAAGATTTCTTACGAGAATGGGAATATTAAAATATAATAATCACAGCGGTTACATAGCAAGTGTCATTAACGAGTATGATTTATCAGCCGTTAAGACATATGATGCAGGTTTTTACAAAAGGCTTAAAGAACCGGGGGATCCGGTTGTCCATAATGAGGTAATAGGTCAGGTTATTGATCCGTGTGAGGGATATGTCAAGAGTGAGATATTATCACCGACAGACGGAATAGTATTCTTTGCACATACAGCCCCTCTTGTTATGGGTAATGAAGTTGTATACAAGATTATAAGACGTATGCATGAATAGTGTATACAATATAGAAATATACACAACATTGTTCTTGTGTCTTGTTTCTTTAGTAATGATATGATAAAATATTTTACATTCTTGTTGAAATAGTAGTGACAGGAGTACAGCTGATTAAGAAAGGAAATAATTAAAATGAGTGGCGTTAAAAGAGTTTTTGTTGAGAAAAAGAAACCTTTTGCTGTTAATGCAAAGGAGTTACACGATGAAATCACAGGTTATCTCGGTATTAAGACAATTACAGATGTAAGGGTGCTTATCAGATATGATATTGAGAATCTTTCTGCTGAGACATATAAGAAAGCACTTACAACAGTATTTGCAGAACCACCTGTTGATGATGTGTATGAGAATGAATTTAAGGCTTCAGATGATGATTTTGTATTTTCTGTAGAATATCTTCCGGGACAGTTCGACCAGAGAGCTGATTCGGCAGAGCAGTGTGTTAAGTTCCTTAATGAGAATGAAACTCCTGTAATTAAGACTGCAACTACTTATATTATATCAGGCAAGCTTACAGATGATGATAAGGCTAAGATTAAAAACCATTGTATCAATCCGGTAGATTCAAGAGTAGCTGATGAGAAGCTTCCAGATACACTTGTTACTAAGTTTGATACACCAGCAGATGTTGTTGTATTTGATGGCTTCAAGGATATGAGCGGGGACAAGCTTAAGGAATTATATGATTCACTTGGTCTTGCTATGACATTTAAGGATTTCAAGTTCATTCAGGATTACTTCAAGAATGAAGAGAACAGAGATCCATCTATGACAGAAATCAGAGTTCTTGATACATACTGGTCTGACCACTGCCGCCACACAACATTTGCTACAGAATTAAAGAATGTAGAATTTAAGGACGGATATTACAGAGCTCCTATGGAAGAAACTTACAATAAGTATCTTGCTGACAGAGCTGTTATATATAAAGACAGAAAAGATAAGTTCGTATGTCTTATGGACTTAGCACTTATGGGTATGAAAAAGTTAAAGGCAGAAGGCAAGCTTGAAGATCAGGAAGAGTCTGATGAGATTAATGCCTGCTCTATAGTTGTTCCTGTTGAGATTGACGGAAAGACAGAGGAGTGGCTTGTAAACTTCAAGAACGAAACTCATAACCACCCAACAGAGATAGAGCCATTTGGTGGTGCTGCTACCTGCCTTGGTGGAGCTATAAGAGATCCACTTTCAGGACGTACATATGTATATCAGGCTATGCGTATCACAGGTGCGGCAGACCCTACAGTTCCGGTAGCAGATACACTTCACGGCAAGCTTCCACAGAGAAAGATTGTTACAGAAGCAGCTCACGGCTACAGCTCATATGGTAACCAGATTGGTCTTGCTACAGGTTATGTTAAAGAAATATACCACCCAGATTATGTTGCTAAGCGTATGGAGATTGGTGCGGTTATAGCGGCAGCTCCAAGAAGCGCAGTTAAGAGAGAGAATTCTGATCCAGGAGATATTATTATCCTACTTGGTGGACGTACAGGACGTGATGGCTGTGGTGGTGCTACAGGTTCATCTAAGGTTCACACAGAGGAGTCTATAGAGACTTGTGGAGCAGAGGTTCAGAAAGGTAATGCACCTACAGAGCGTAAGATGCAGAGACTTTTCAGACGTCCGGAAGTAACTAAGCTTATTAAGAAATGTAATGACTTTGGTGCAGGCGGTGTATCAGTTGCAATCGGTGAACTTGCAGCAGGTCTTACAGTAGATTTAGATAAAGTTCCTAAGAAGTATGAAGGTCTTGACGGAACAGAACTTGCTATATCAGAGTCACAGGAAAGAATGGCAGTTGTTGTTGACCCAGCAGATGTTAAAGCATTTTTAGAGTATGCCACAGAGGAGAACCTTGAAGCTGTTGAGGTTGCAGTTGTAACAGAAGAACCAAGACTTGTACTTAACTGGAGAGGCAAGGATATCGTTAATATTTCAAGAGCTTTCCTTGATACTAACGGTGCACATCAGGAGACATCAGTACTTGTAGATATCCCAGATGACAAGGCTAATTACCTTGAAGCTAAGCCAGTAGATGATGTTAAGGGCAGATGGCTTAAGACACTTGCAGACCTTAACGAGTGTTCACAGAAGGGACTTGTTGAAAGATTTGATGGTTCAATCGGTGCTGGTTCAGTACTTATGCCATTTGGTGGAAAGTACCAGCTTACAGAGACACAGGCTATGGTTGCCAAGCTTCCAGTGCTTAAGGGCAAGTGCGATACAGTAACTATGATGTCTTATGGATTTGATCCATATCTTTCTAAGTGGAGTCCATATCACGGAGCTATGTATGCAGTAACAGACTCGGTTGCTAAGATTGTTGCGGCTGGTGGCGATTACAGCAAGATTAGATTTACATATCAGGAATATTTCAGAAGAATGACAGAAGATCCTTCAAGATGGAGCCAGCCATTTGCAGCACTTCTTGGTGCATATGAGGCACAGATTGGCTTAGGACTTCCATCAATCGGTGGTAAGGATTCTATGTCAGGAACATTTGAACATATAGATGTACCACCTACATTATGCTCATTTGCTATTGATGTAGCTAAAGAGCAGGATATTATCACACCTGAATTAAAGAAAGCTGGCAATATACTTGTAAGATTTGACATTGAAAGAGATAAATATGACCTTCCTGTATTCTCACAGATTAAGGAATTATATTCATCTATCCACGAAGCTATTAAGAGCAAGGCAATTGTGTCTGCATATGTTCTTGATGCTAACGGCTTAGTTCCAGCAATAAGCAAGATGGCATTTGGTAATATGCTTGGTGTTGCTGTTGAGCCATCTGTATCAAAGGAAGAATTATTCGCACCAGCATATGGCTGTATAGTAGCAGAAGTAGACAGCTCTAAGCTTTTAGAGATTAAGGCAGCTTATACTAAGGTTGGTACAGTAACAGAAGAAGCTAAGTTTACATATGAAGATGTTTCAATCAATATTGAGGAAGCATTAAGTGTATGGAAAGATACATTAGAGGGTGTATTCCCAACAAAGGTTTCTAAGGAAACTGATAGGGTTGAGTCACCTGTATATTCAAAGGGCAATGTATATGTATGCAAGAATAAGGTTGCGAAGCCAACAGTATTTATACCAGTATTCCCAGGTACTAACTGTGAATATGACAGTGCCAGGGCGTTTGAGAGAGCTGGTGCAGATACTATTGTCAAAGTATTCAAGAACCTTGATGCTGCAAGCATAAGAGAATCTGTTGATGAATTTGAAAAAGCAATTAACCAGTCACAGATTATTATGTTCCCAGGTGGATTTTCAGCAGGTGATGAACCAGATGGTTCTGCTAAGTTCTTTGCAACAGCCTTCCGTAATGCTAAGATGAAGGAAGCAGTTGAGAAGCTCCTTAATGAAAGAGATGGTCTTGCACTTGGTATATGTAATGGTTTCCAGGCTCTTATCAAGCTTGGTTTAGTACCTAATGGCAAGATAACAGGACAGGATTCTAATTCACCTACACTTACATTTAACACAATTAATCGTCACATCTCTAAGATGGTATATACAAAGGTTGTTACTAATAAGAGTCCTTGGCTTGCAGAAGCAAAGCTTGGCGGAGTATACTGCAATCCAGCTTCACATGGTGAAGGAAGATTTGTTGCACCTAAGGAATGGCTTGATAAGCTCTTTGAAAATGGTCAGGTAGCAACACAGTACTGTGACCCGGAAGGTAATGTATCTATGGATGAAGAATGGAATGTCAATGGCTCATATATGGCTATTGAGGGTATTACAAGCCCGGACGGAAGATGCCTAGGTAAGATGGCACATTCTGAAAGACGTGGTGATTCTGTAGCTATTAATATCTATGGAGAACAAGATATTAAGATATTCGAGTCAGGTGTTAAGTACTTTAAGTAAATAGAATAACTATCTGTGCGTAAGAACAGAATATTGTAAATTATAAAATCCTGATGTATATTATACGGGTAAGCCTTGACTGACAAAGGTTTGTATAGTATACATCAGGAGTTTTTATGTAGAATCAGGATAATAACTGTCTCTTATACACATCTGACGCTGCCGACGATACTCCTTGTGTAGA
>ERZ1027181.1208-NODE-1208-length-12163-cov-13.130988_pt1 | contig 12163 bp, 12 predicted proteins | sample MGYA00519247_ERZ1027181 | MGnify/ENA primary metagenome ERZ1027181 (study PRJEB26926, sample SAMN06164415) | human gut metagenome | biome: ENVO:00009003; feature: ENVO:2100002; material: ENVO:00002003 | host: Homo sapiens | place: USA | collected 2012 ...
ATTTTCACCAGTTGCGACACACCTACACAAGCAACCTTCTGGCAAATGGAGCAGCACCAAAGGATGTGCAGGAACTGTTAGGGCACTCAGATGTCAGTACCACCATGAATGTCTATGCACACTCTACAAGAAAAGCCAAGCGGGAATCTGCAAGGTTACTTGATAAAGTGGCAGGCAATGACTAAATAAAACTTTCCCTTATTTCCCTTACGATTATCTCATAAGGGCAAAAATAAGGGAAAATACATATCGTTTCGCTAATGCACAGGCTGGAAAGCCTGTAAAATAGGGAAAGTTAGAAATATATTTCGGCAAACTTGAAGTTGTCGCTTTACTTTACTTCTGTTGCATCTTAATCAAAATGCATTCGGTTACAAGTGCCATCGTTATTAAGGCTCCCACAAAGGTGAAATAACTCAATCCATACACCAACGGCAAAAGAGAAATAACTGCTGTAATAATTGAAAGAACAAACATAGAATTGAAAACTCCATTTTTCTTTAATGAAATCAACGACAGTAACAAGATAACAACAGTAAGTACAGCTGTAATAAGTGGGGCAAAATTTGCATAGCCAAACGGTATTGTACTAAAGTATGAGAATGTTTCTTTTACTCTTTCTGTCGGAGATGGAGCAAAAATACAAACTGCCCCGAGCGGCAATATTTCTAACGCTATTGTTATAGCTGGCAAAACCACTAAACTGATTTTCTTCATGTTCTGTACCTCTTTAGTAAATTCCGAGTTTACGCTTTCTTAATCGGATGTCTAATTACAGTTTTCCATTTCTCTGGGGCAGCCTTTCTTGCATCAGACATATAAATCTCATGATGCAATCTATCTTTGTTAATATCATTAACATACCCATTTTGTTCTAAATAAGCATCCATAAGAGCAACAGTTGCTGGCTCATTATCAAAAGAACCTATATGCATAATTTGAACACATAATCCTTCATCAATCGTAAGATACTCTGCTGACGAACAATCGAGTTTCTTCTTTTTCGTTGCTGTTTCTACCGCCCAGTTAAAATCAGCTTTAGAAATGAAATCAGGCAAACGAATAACAAAAATCCAGTTGAAAGCAGATTTATTTGTATAATCTACACCCACGACATCATCCTGCCACCAAAAACCTTCCAATGGCGGAACAACATATTCAAAAAAGCCTTCAATTTTATAATCGGTCTTGTAACTCATTTTTAATGTGTATGCAACAGCATATAGAATACTGATTGCGTGTTGATATGCCCCACCTTCTTCATTTGGATTGCCTTTTCCTCTAACTGCAATATAATTTGCCTTAGGTACATTTACAATCTCTGGTTTATTCTTAGGCATATAAAATTCTTTAAATTCTTTCTTAAAATCAAAAGCCATAGTAACCTCCAAAATTCCAATTTGTCACCTTCTACATATCGTATTTCCCAAGACAATCATTATCACTACATCAGCTAAAATAATACCCAATGCAATATACACAAAGAATGCCGGTAAAATATTTTCAAACACTCCCATAATTAATAGAAGAATTGCTATAACAGACATTCCAATTCCCATTGTTCTGCATAGTTTTTTTTCATTATATTTTGCCTTTTCTTCTTTTGAAGCTGTATTATATCCGGAAATTAACCAACTTCCATGTCCAGAAATCAAAACTATGGAAAGTACAGCAAATATTATAAAGCCAACATATACTACCCAGTCTGGTCCAGTTGATAAGTCTGCCAGTTTCATTTGTATAACACCTCCCACGAAATACCGATTTTCTTAATTCTACAAACTAAAATTTCTCACTTCTTCATTTTAGGAGCAATAAGCAACACTACTGCCACAAGAAAATATACACCATACAGTAACCACGTAATTGTATTGTTCCAAGGGAAACTCTTTTCTGGATGGTTTAATGCAAACATTATAAATACAATAGCTACAATCAGCATTATCACACCGATAATCCTTGATATACTTTTTTTCATGTAAAGCACCTCCTCGTTAAACTGGAAGCTGTTATTGACCTAAGCTCCATTTAACATAAGCCCATTGACGCTTCGTATTGTCTATTTCTTGTTCGCTTACAGGTGTTCCGCACTCCTGATAAACGTAGAAATCATCTATAGATTCCGTTCCCATGGGAAGATAGTACTTTGCTCCATTAATATAAGCAAATTCTTTTTCTTGGTCGGTTAATTCGCCTGCGTAAGAATATCCGTCCGGAAGCTCGCTTACAATTACCGCTTCGTTGGCGAAATAATCCTGTCCGTTTAATACAATTTTGGGTGCACCAGAGTATGGCTTATCATTGCTTGTATTACCCCTTGCGTTTGACCCACATCCCACCATCGAAATAACACATAGAATACTTATCAAAAAAGCAAGCATCTTTTTCACGCTTAACACCTCCGTTTACTTTCGATTTATCTATTTGCATAATCAATCAAAATCTTCTTACAACTACTACAACGATAAGCCTCACAATGAGGGATTCCTCCTGAACCTTTACTCAATTCCAGATCGTCCGATTTTTTAATACGAAAAACTTTTGTCAGATTATCAACTGCAAAAGTAATGTCTCGTGAACTCATTAGGTATCCTCTTATCATTTCATCACCACAATATGGACATTTCATGCAGATTCACCTCCTACAAATTCCGATTGAGATTTCACCTATTCTAAGGAATTTAATAACTGTTATATTTTGTTACTAAATTTCTCACGAGCCATTGAAAACACTAAGTTTGTGGTAGGTGAACTTTCCCTTAGACTTTCCCTTGTGTTATATCTTCCCACAGGTTTTTACGAACTCTGATAAGGGAAAAAGTAAGGGAAAGAAAATCTTATAAAACAGTATAACACAAAATAAAACTGACATGGTGAACTGATTGAAATGCTTCAATATTTTTTGATTTTAAGGAGACACAACATGAATACCATTTACGCAGAATACAATATGTATCACAACAGCATTGATATCTACACATCTGCCGGATATATGTTACGCATTGACTGTAATAAGGCAGAGGATGGACTAAAAACTACTCCCTGCTCACAATGTTCGTTAAATGCTCTTGCGATTGATGAGCCACTAGAGTATGTTAAGCTATATCTTGATGGAACTATGCAGATGTGGGTAGATGCAGAAGACGCATAAGAATAACACTCTGCATATACCACCATATATACAGAGGGGATAGCCAGCATTTCTTTCGTGCTAACTATCCCCTTTACTGAATATATATGCCGTAAGTCTTAACGCTGCATATTATTCATCATCTTTTTTCATGCGTACACTTAACAATGCAAGCAGACCTGCAAGTGAAGCAGCCAATAATGTCACCCAGAGCATTAGATGGCTGTTATCGCCAGTCTGAGGTGCTGTTATCTGCTGGCTGTCGTCTGTATTATTTCCACTGTTACTGTCATTAGTTTTCTTGTCATCAGGTACAGCTGCCGGATTACTATTTGGATTATCATTGCTGTTGTCCTTATTACCGTTGTTGTCTTTACTACCTTCATTATCTGATGTATTCTTGCTTACCTTAAAGCTTGTAACTGCTGAGCCATCTGCCCATACGATTTCAAATGAATGTGTTCCGACAGAAAGTGTTTTCAGGTAATCTGCCTTTAAGATAATAATCGTTGAACCTTCTTTTGCGGTGTAGTTCTTTGCATCAATTATGCTTCCATCAACTTTTACGCTTTCAAATTTAGAAAATTCTCCATTTCCTCCGATAGTGATGGTTCTGTCTGTATTCTGCTTCCACTCACTGTCTGCACCAGATATAATTTTATAAGATGCCAGAGCTGCATTTACCTTTATTGTAATATCCTTTGTCTTTGTTACGCCATTCTTAGTATATGATACTGTCAGTATCTTATCTCCATCCGCTGACATATCTATTGCGAATACATTGGTTGTATAATCCTGCACAGGTTCACTGTATCCGTCTGCATAGTACACAGTGACTGCAAGGTCATCCACATTCAGGGTATCGCCTGCTGTATACGTGGTCTTTGTCTTTGATGCTTCAATCCGCTCAGGAGCAAGGGCTGTATTGTGGGTAATCTTCAAATTACCATTAGCCATTGTGATATCATAGTTGGCTGTCACATCCACACCTGCAGCATTTTCAATCTTCACACCACTTACGGAGATTGTTCCATTCTCTGTACGATCTGTTGTGCTTGGTGTAAGGGTTATTTCTTTAATGCTGTCACCTGTAATGAGTCCATCCTCTGATACGGTATACAGACTTTGGTTAATATCTTTACCCCAGACAATATCCTGTTCCTGTGCTGTTATGGTAACAGGCTTTTTATTTATGGTTACTGTCTTTGAACCCTCAACGGTAGTATAGTTATCCTTCGTAATCCGATAGTATACGGTATACGTACCTTCATTGCTAAAAGAAGGATTATCACTGCCGTAGGTTATGCCATCGGTGCTGTAGGTTACGGCTGCTCCTTCAGGATTGGTCACGCTCACGCTGATGCTGTGTGGCTGTCCGTCATAGGTTGTGCTGTAATCCGTTGCCGTATACAGGATGGTTCCGTTATCTACCGTAAGAGTAACTGTTTTCTCTCCTGCCGCAAAGATTCCGTTTGCTACAGTACTTACCTTAATCTTAAAGGTTCCTGTCTGGGTTACGGTAAGTGTTGTACCCGAAAGCGTGCCTTTTCCGGTTCCGCCATTCGTTCCAGTAACAAGTGTATACGTTGCAGCTCCTGCATTATTGTCGATGCTAAAATACTGTGATACATCAACGGTTTCACCTGTATATGTTATACTGCTGTCTGTTCCGGTGATGGCGACAGGGGTTGCGGCTTTATTCTTAACCGTAATCGTGCCTGTGATATTGCCTGTACTTGTATCATAGCCCTGACAGTTAGCAGCGTTATAATTCGTCAATGCAGATTCAGGGATTGTCCACCTAAAGATGTTCTCTGCTTCCGGCGTTTTGTCATAAACTCCTCCGTCACTCTCAATGGTCCATGTCACAGCCATATCTTCTGTAGTTGGTGACGTTGTTCCTTCAAATGTTACTGTTGCCGTCTTTCCAAGCTCCGTGTTCGTTCCGCTTATAGGCGTTGTATCATATCCATCATAGCCATAGTAAGCTGTAAATGTATTATTTTCCGGTACTGTCGGCGCAGCTACACTTTCTATCTTTCTCTTGTCTGTTGTAAATTCTTTGGTTACTGTCAATGTATCATCTGCAGCATTCTTTGTAACACTCGTTGCGGTATTGCCTGATACGGTAGCTGTCACATTATCTGCAAATTCGTAGCCTGTAGCTGCTGTAAGTGTAATGCTTGCCGTGTATCTCGTATTATATCCCGCTGTGGTATCACTTGGTGTCCATGTAATCTGTGGTGTGGTGCTTTTTACACCTTCTGTTGTACATGATGCTTCGGTATCCAAAGCAGTATTAGACACCGGAATATCAATATCTGTAATTGCTACTGATGTGATACTTATTATGTCAGTTGCATTTACCGCATAAGTCAGATTACTGGTACTGTCTGTAGTTTCCAGCCAGATTTTGCAGGCTGATAAATCTATATCTGATGTCAAACTGAGTGCTGACTTAATATCTGAAGCATTTATCGTCTCTGTTCCTGTAATCTGTTTACTGTAATACCAGTCATTTGTTCCGTCATTGCCCTGTACGACAAGTGCCACGGTTTGTGATGTGGTACCCTTCACCACCTTAATATCACCTGTTGTGGTGTTATATGTTACTGTACCAATATCCTTACCTGTTCCGTCCAGTCTTAAAGTCATCGCCGCACTGTCTGTTATCTTTTCCGATTTTGTATCAGATGATGCTGCTGTCGCAGCAGATGCGAAGAGAACAGATGACAGATCCAGATTGGAAGCGGGCTGAACAGGGCTCCCGAAGTCGATGTCGACACGGCCGAGGATGACATAATAGCCCCGATCCGCGCACAACGCAAAGTCACCACTACCACCGTAAGGCGAGCGCAGCCAGAACCACTCTCCGTTCCTCCAGTAACTTCTCATGGCAAGTACTGTACTGTCATCGGTTCCTGCCCACAAGTATTGGTTATTATCAAAATCTCCCTGTAACGCATACAGTTTGTCTGTGGTGGTATAGGTTACACTACTATTCTTCGTATCCTTCGTTGTCACTGTGGTGGCATTCATCAAGCCCTGCTCGGCTGAGGTGAAGTAGGATGTATTCGTAGCCATACCCTGCAGTGTATCACGAAGTTCACTTGCTCCGTAGTGATTTGCGTATACTTCTGTTATAGTCGCTTCACTATAAACACAATCTGACCATAGATTTTCATCATTCTTATTGCTTATGTCTGAATTAAACTTCTGCCCTCTTGCAATCGGGCTTGCGGCAACGATGATGGTATTATCCCCTGATACACCTGTATCCTTTCCTAAAATGTACCATTCCTGTGCTGTTGTTCCATCTGATTTTTTACCAAATACCAGCTTGCCGTAATTTACTGCAGTTCCATTACTGTATGGTTTAAATGAATTCATCAACTGTTCTTTGGTTACATAGGTGGTATTGATTTTTTCAATCTCTTTTTCTGCGTTTACTGCATATGAAACATTATCCTCGGTTATTTCCAGCCAGATTTTGCAGGCTGATAAATTGATTGATGCCGGTGTATTTGATTCTGCCTCAATAGCAGATACATTTATCGTCTCTGTTCCTGTAATCTGTTTACTATAATACCAGTCATTTGTTCCGTCCTTGCCCTGCACTACAAGTGCCACTGTTTGTGATGTACTGCCCTTCACCACCTTAATATCACCTGTTGTGGTGTTATATGTTACTGTACCAATATCCTTACCTGTTCCGTCCAGTCTTAAAGTCATCGCCGCACTGTCTGTTATCTTTTCCGATTTTGTATCAGATGATGCTGCTGTCGCAGCAGATGCGAAGAGAACAGATGACAGATCCAGATTGGAAGCGGGCTGAACAGGGCTCCCGAAGTCGATGTCGACACGGCCGAGGATGACATAATAGCCCCGATCCGCGCACAACGCAAAGTCACCACTACCACCGTAAGGCGAGCGCAGCCAGAACCACTCTCCGTTCCTCCAGTAACTTCTCATGGCAAGTACTGTACTGTCATCGGTTCCTGCCCACAAGTATTGGTTATTATCAAAATCTCCCTGTAACGCATACAGTTTGTCTGTGGTGGTATAGGTTACACTACTATTCTTCGTATCCTTCGTTGTCACTGTGGTGGCATTCATCAAGCCCTGCTCGGCTGAGGTGAAGTAGGATGTATTCGTAGCCATACCCTGCAGTGTATCACGAAGTTCACTTGCTCCGTAGTGATTTGCGTATACTTCTGTTATAGTCGCTTCACTATAAACACAATCTGACCATAGATTTTCATCATTCTTATTGCTTATGTCTGAATTAAACTTCTGCCCTCTTGCAATCGGGCTTGCGGCAACGATGATGGTATTATCCCCTGATACACCTGTATCCTTTCCTAAAATGTACCATTCCTGTGCTGTTGTTCCATCTGATTTTTTACCAAATACCAGCTTTCCTTTGGTCGTAGCAGTACCATTAGCATCCGGGGTAAATGCGGTCATTAACTGGTCCTTCGTAGCATATGCGGTAACGCTTGGTTCTGTTCCGGAACCGGTTGCAGCCTGCACCGTATTTGCTCTGCCTGACATAGCAGGAACCAGTCCTGCTATCATGGCAAAGGTAAGAACAAACGCCATTCCTTTCTTAAAATTATGCTTTAATCTTCTCATCTGAATCCTCCTTTGTTTTTGTAAATATAGTATTAAAATAGATACGTTTTCTTAATTTCCATGTATGACCATGCTTTAAATTCAAATCAAATGATCCCCCCTTATCAGACAGAAAAAACACCACTAAATACATACATCTTATCCATGTACATATTTATTGATGCTTTTATCCGTTTCCTTTTATGAATATGAACAGTCGAAAAAAGGCGCAGTCAGAGTGCTGTGCTGTGCTGTGCTGTGCTGTGCTGTGCTGTGCTGTGCTGTGCTGTTAAGATTATCTCTCTGACCGCCATGCCTGTCTACCTCCGTTGCAATATTTCTATAATAATTAGAATAGCAAAAATGTCAGGATTTATCAATCATTTAAATCTGATATTATAGTAATATTGGCTGGACATCATTTCTAAAGAAGCGGAGTATTACCTCATGTCTGCTGTTTGCAATGTACATTTATAAACTCATTTCCCATAGGTACACAATACCTAAAAGGGAAAAAATAATTTAATAAAAGGCTTTGCACAATGAAGTGTAAAGCCTTTATTTATTCGTTTATGCTTGATTCTCTTTTCATAAAAAAGAATAATGTTGAGTACCTTTTTGAGTACCTTTAAAAAAATGAGTGGCTCAAATTCAGTATTTAAGCCACTTTTTTAGTGGACTAGACGGGAGTCGAACCCGTGTCCGAAATACAATTCCCTGTCCTTCTACGAGTGTAGTTTATTATTTAACATTCCCTCTGCCACACGATAACAAACAACCTTGTGGTTTCAGTAGCTTCATGATACGCCCGATGGCTCAAAGCTTTGCCAACGTCGTTTCTCACATAGTCGAAGCCTGGGTCCTAAAGTGTGAGTGCTCTAGGTCAGACTGCTGCCATTAGGCAGCGTATGCTAAATTATCTTCAGCGTTTAATTTTAATTTGGCCATTTAACGCATCGCCATACGACTCGCTTCTCCAGCTGCATGTACCCCGTCGAAACCTTTACTAGCCCATATTCAATTTTTTTGCGGGGTACATGCAGCTACGCTCCATGTTCTCCGCTCCGCTTCGGTCCGCCCAAAGCCTTACTAACCCAGATTTCTGATTTTGAAATCTCTCTGTGCCTCTCGCTTTTGATCCTTCTTGGCTATGTCTGCTCTCTTATCATAAAGCTTCTTACCTTTGGCAAGTGCTATCTCTACTTTGACCAGACTCCCCTTAAAGTATACCTCCACCGGCACAATTGTGAAACCCTTTTCCTTCATCTTTGATGAAAGCTTCTCTATTTCCTTCTTGTGGAGCAAAAGCTTTTTAGGTCTGAGTGGATCCTTGTTGAAGATATTTCCCTTCTCATATGGTGTGATATGCATGCCATACAGGATAATCTCACCGTTCTCAATACGGATGAACGACTCCTTTATGCTGCCCTTTCCCATTCGAAGTGACTTCACCTCAGTTCCTGCAAGTGAAATACCGGCTTCGTATTTCTCAAGCAAAAAGTAATCGTGATAGACCTTTTTGTTGTTGGCTATTAATTTCTTTGGTTCCTTAGCCATGTCGGTATCTCCTTTCCTCAAACTGCTTTACAATACTAACACATTTTTTTACAATTGCCAATATCTAAAACGCAAATTATTGTAAACCGCTGGTTCACATTTCTTTTTATTTACACTATATAATATATTATGACATCTTTTTCAATAAATCTATCGCACAACGACCGACAAATAACAGATAATCAAATAAGTATTTTTAAATCATAAAAAGATTTCGTCATTATTGTCATATTATTCAGCCGGTTTAAAATCAATTGTACGCATAATTTTGTCAGTACTGTCCACAACAACCTTGATTTTTTGTCCAAGCTTGTATCTCTTATTGGTGGCTGAACCGGCTAGCTCATAGGTATCCTCGTAAAACTCATAGAAATCGTCTGTCAGGTCTGTCACGCGCACAAGTCCCTCAACTGTATTTGGAAGCTCCACGAAAAAGCCCCACTCCGTGACACCTGATATAACTCCTTCAAAGCATTCACCAATATGATTTGACATGTATTCACATTTTTTAAGCTTGACTGTTTCACGCTCTGCCTCTTCTGCACGTCGTTCGGTCTCACTTGCCTGCTTTGCAACAGCATCGAGTATAGACTCATAGTGCTCCCTACGGTTATCATTCATCCTGCCGCGGATATTTTCCTTGATGATACGGTGTATCTGCAAATCAGGATATCTGCGGATTGGTGATGTAAAGTGACAATAATAATTTGCCGCCAGTCCAAAATGTCCTGTACATGCTGTTGTATATCGTGCCTGTTTCATAGAGCGCAGTGTCAGTCTGCTTATCAGGGATTCTTCATCTGTGCCATCCACCTTCATCAAAAGCTTCTGAAGCTCCTTTGGGTGTACCTCATCAGCTCCAATATGAAGCGTATAGCCAAAATTATTGATAAATGTGGAAAGCTTTGCGATTTTTTCTGAGTCCGGCTTGTCATGTGTTCTGTATACAAAAGGTATTTCCTGCCAGAAATAATCCTCAGCCACAGTTTCATTTGCTATAAGCATAAAATCCTCAATGAGCTTTGTTGCCACATTTCTGTCATACGGCTTTATATCTATCGGATGACCATCTTCATCGAGCACGACTTTAGTCTCCGGAAAGTCAAAGTCTATAGAACCTCGTTTCATTCTCTTTTTGCGTAGAATTGCTGCAAGCTCTGCCATTTTTTCAAACATAGGCACAAGCTCCTTATATTCTTCAATCACAGCGGCATCCTTATCTGCAAGAATCTTTTTTACATTTGTGTATGTCATCCTGCGGTTTGTCTTTATGACTGTCTCTGCAATCTTATGATCTATAACTTCACCCTTTTTATTTATTGTCATAATGCATGAAAGAGCCAGCCTGTCACATCCCTCATTCAAGGAGCATATGCCATTTGAAAGCTCTCTTGGAAGCATCGGAATTACTCTGTCTACAAGATAAACAGATGTTCCTCTCTTAAGTGCCTCCACATCAAGGGCACTGTGCTCCTGCACATAATTCGACACATCTGCTATGTGTACTCCAAGTACATAATTGTCGCCATCCATGTATAAAGACACGGCATCATCAAGATCCTTTGCATCCTCTCCGTCTATCGTGACCATCATCCAGTCGCGTAAATCCATCCTGCCGGCCATATCCACAGGTGTCACATCCTTTGCCACATTCTGCACCTGATGCATGATTTTCTCCGAAAAATCCACCGGCAGATCATAAGCCTTTACTATAGAAAGAATATCCGTACCTGGGTCATCTATATGTCCGATTATTTCAACAACCTTGCCCTCCGGCTTTTTGCCCTTTTTACCATAGCTTGTGATTTCAACCACTACCTTATGGCCCGACATAGCACCCTTTGAGCGTTCCTTTGGTATGAAAATATCTGTGCCAAATCTGGTATTGTCAGGCACTGCAAAACCAAAATTATCACTTGCCTCATAGGTGCAGACTACCTGCTTCATGCCTCGCTCTATGACGGAAACAACCTTTCCCTCCTTGCGGCGTCCTGTTGTGACAGGTGAGATTGTAATCTCAACAGTGTCCATGTGCATAGCACCATTTACATACTCTGCAGGGATAAAAATATCATCAGGCTCTCCCTCCACAGTGACAAAGCCAAATCCCCTTTGATGCGCTGTGAATACGCCGACTGTCTTTTTAATTTCCGACTTTGAGTATTTGCCGCGCTTTGAGAGTGTTATCCTTCCCTCTGCCTGCAAATCCAAAAGAATCTGTTCAAGCTGTGGCCTGTCCTCTTTTTTTACTCCGAGTACTATGCAAAGTTCCTTGATTTTCATCGGAACATACATGTCATCACACATAAAGTCATAGACCATCTTTTTTCGTGTTTCATATTTATCTATATTACTCATTATCTCTCCTTTTCGTTGCCCCATCTGATTTCAAATGCACAGGCTTTAAATAAAATTTCATCATTTGGATGTTGATGCGATAAAAAAGACTGCCGATTTCTCGACAGTCTAAGTATTTACCATATTCCCATATTTAAAGCAATTGAAATAATAAAGAAAAGAACAACACATACAATTGTTGCTTTAACCAGACGTCCTTCCTTTGAACGTCCCTTGTTCTTGCCCCAATATGTATCAGCAACTCCGGCGATAGTGCCAAGCCCTGCTGACTTGCCCTCCTGGAAAAGAATAACTATAGTAATTACTAAACTGACGATTATAAATAATACCGATAAAACAATTTTTAAAGTTGCCACGATAAGACCTCCTAATTTCAATTCTAAATAACAGAACTAATATACTACGTTTTTATTGCACAGTCAAGAGTTTTATACTGTATGTAACAGATTCCAAAAATGAAATTTTAAATTCCACCACCACATTTGGTGGTGGAATTTACTCCCG
>ERZ1027181.1218-NODE-1218-length-12118-cov-52.214706_pt1 | contig 12118 bp, 13 predicted proteins | sample MGYA00519247_ERZ1027181 | MGnify/ENA primary metagenome ERZ1027181 (study PRJEB26926, sample SAMN06164415) | human gut metagenome | biome: ENVO:00009003; feature: ENVO:2100002; material: ENVO:00002003 | host: Homo sapiens | place: USA | collected 2012 ...
GATGCTATTCATTTCTTTACTCTATTGTATTATACATGGGCACCGCTGAGGGAACTTGGTAATGTTCAACGTCGGCTCGACAGTGAACATGGTAATCCTGCAGATGCCTACCTGCGCACTACGCGCTTTGGTTTTTTTGTGGTGTGTGCTTTTGCTGTAATTTCGCCTCTTTATATATTGTCGCGGCCGCTGCTCTTTGTCTTTGGACCTTTGGGATTGATTTCACTTTCGCTGTTTATTGTTAGTTTTACGGCGTTTGGATTTAGTATGTCCGAGGGAGTAACTGAGATTGTTACCGAGACTAACGACGAGATAGCCGCTGCTAAAGTCTTTAGGGAGATTGGGCCTGAGCGTATTGCCGAAATAGATATGGCGGTAAGCAAATGGCGAAGCGAGGGCGGTTTTAGAGATAGCAACTTGACATTATCCTCGTTTGCTCGTCGCATAATGGTTAATCGTACCGACGTTGCTTCGTATCTGACTTCCATATATGGTAAGAATTTCCGTACATGGCTTTCGGGTATTCGCGTGGAGGAGGCAAAGGCACTCATGGCTGCACACCCCGAATATAGTAACGAGGTTGTTTCTATGGAGTGCGGTTTCTCGTCGCGTGTATATTTTCAGCGTCTGTTCAAGGAAAGGACGGGCTTGACTCCCGCCGAGTGGCGCCGTCAACGGTAATATACTGGTTATGTGTGCGTTTGCTACTGAATGTAAGGTGTAACTTTTGTACGAAGGTTACATAATAAGGCAAAGTGTAACCTTTCTTACTGTGACGTGTCCTTTCTATAAGAGTGACACACAAGTGATGTCTTTGAGGTTTTTGATGGTTGATGCTCCTGTATCTTTGCATGAGGAAATTCAAACTATTCAAATATAAATTCTCAAAAACAATTCACTATGCAAAAAACCTATCTTTATTTAATGGTGTGTGTCATAGGGGCTATGTCTTTAGCTTCGTGTTCCGAAGATTCTATTTCTCCTGATGCTGGTGGCGATGGCGATGGCGACAGCACTACCGAAGTGCCTTTGGCACAAGTTGCAAAACCCAAACCTAACCCTTGGCTTGCACAGGAAGAGTATAGTATTACGCACTTCAATTCGGCTCAGACTGATGCTTTCTCGTCTGCTGTCAAGGATGGAACTTTCAATATCGATCTTTCCAAGTGTCAGATGACATGGAGCGGTCCTGTTAATTTGATGACTCTTGCTTCGACTTCGCCCAATTATATGTGGGGTATGAGTAGCGACCGCGTGTCGTATCTTGACATAAGCGACGGCAAACTTGAAAGGGTTGCCGAGGCTGGCTTGCCAGGGATTACAATGAAGACCCAGGAGCAACTGACACGTATAATTGCCGATCATGCTACTTACGACGAACTTTCCAAGACGGTTACCGATATATTGGGTCCGGCGCCACAAATGTCTATGGCCAACGGTAATTATGTCTTGTGCGACAAGGATAACTATGCTTACACCAATGCAGGTCAGGTAATGGCACGCTATCGCCTTGCCAATCCTAATAATCCCAAGGATGGTATCATGTTGGATCATCAGATAAGACTTACAAATTTTACCTTCGGCTCTTTTACACTCGTAGGCGCTACTATGACCTATGACGGACACCTTGTTGTGGCTGCTCAGAACGGACTTCTTGTGCTGAATCGTGCTCTTACTACAATCGAAGATTCATACCCTCTTCCATCAGACCAGATTCTCACCAACTCTATCTGCATCGACGAGAATGGCGGTGTTTACGTAGCAAGTAACAGCCGCACACCAGGCGGAAAAGGCCTTATGCAGAAACTCATCTGCAAGGACGGCAAAATCTCCACCTCCCAGGCTGATGGTGCATGGCAAGCCTATTACGACGGTGGTCCGCAAGCACCATGTATCAAACTCGGACATGGCACTGGTTCAACGCCTACACTTATGGGCTTTGGCCAAGACAAGGACAAGCTGGTAGTTATTACCGATGGCTCTAAGCGTATGAAACTGGTAGCTTTCTGGCGTGACGAAATCCCCTCAGACGCACAGCAAGTGGCAGGATACGACAAGCGTATAGCCGGAGTGCACGAGGTTACATGTGGTCTTGGAACATCAACAGAGTGGATACAGTCTGAGCAGTCTGTTGTAGTAGGCGGCTATGACGCCTTTGTTGTAAACAATATTAATGTTACCAATCAGGAAATAAACGACAAGATTATTGGTGTAATCGCTATTGGTCCTATTGTCAAAGGCCCTCAAGGTGCCGAGTGTGTACGTTGGAATACAAAGGAGAAAAAGTGGGAGAGTAAGTGGACGCGCAGCGATGTAAGTTCTGTAAGTATGATTCCTGCCGTAAGTATCAAGTCAGAGATGGTATTTGTATGTGGCTGGAACGATGCTTCGGGCTGGGAAGTTACAGGACTTGACTGGAAGAGTGGTGCCACACGTCACCGCAGCATATTGGGCAAGAACAACCGAGCCAATGGTGCCTACGCCATCATTCAGTATCTTGCTAACGGCGACCTTTTATTCAACTCTGTTGCCGGACCAATCCGCGTAAAATATTGAGATAATTTAATCATCATATAACAGTTATGTCAATACTTCACTAAAAAATTACCGAAGTATTGTAATGACACACCCGAACATATTGAAATGTTCTATCAGTTCCATAAACAAGGCTTCTGTTCTTTATTCCTAGATACAGGTGATAAATAACAGATAAGAAACAGATTATAACAAGCCTCCGGCGGGGTTTTCGCTGGGGGCTTTTGACCTTTGCACATATAAAAAGCAAAAAGAAAGCGATATCGGAGCGTATACCATAAAACAGACCACCGACTATTACAAAACGATATTACGTGCCTAACTGATCGGGGCAGTTCCTCCACCATGCGGACAAATCCCGGTAACAAAATGACAAAACGGACACTCACCAAAGAACAACATTTTTTTCTTTTTTCCTAAACACCTTCCAGCGAAGCACAGTGTATTTGTCAAGGGCGAAGGGTAAAAAATACCGCACGAGCGAAGCGAGCACAGGAGATTTTTTACCCGGAGAGTGAAACGTCCCTTTACAAATGCGGCGTGCGGAGTTACCTTTGTGCCGGAAAATAGAAAAATCACATGCCCATTCCGAAACCTCTGCTCCTTTTTGGCTTCTTCAGGAGTTCCAGATCTTCCTCCTGCTGCTTCTTTTTGGGAATAGGCTGCTCGATGTCCGGCGTTTTCTCCACCTGTTGATTTTTCGACTTCTCCGGCTCCTGCCGGGATTGAAGCTCTGCTTTGAGTTTGTCCCATTTCTCCTTTCTGATGCGTTCCGCACGTTCCACCTGCCGGGCTATTTCCGCCGGACTTCCGTTCTTGACGGCATTAAGATAGTCGAAGCTTTCCTCCGGCTCCCGGTCAAACCCCATGCGCCGATCAAAAGAGCTTTCACACTTCCGGAAAAAATCCGTCCGGTCAAAACCTCCCTTCACGTTGCCGCAGTTCTTCTTCCCGGTGTGGTTCGTTTTAGGGCTTAACTTCCTGGTGTTGCTCCGGTCTTTCCGGCTGACGATGATATGTGCGTGCATATCGCTGTCACTTTCACCGTCCCGGTTGAAATGGATCTTTGCATAATATTCCACATCATCGCTTTTCAAGCCTTTTCCGAAGCCCTCCGCATAGTTTCTCATCACATCCTGCCGTATGTACCGCCGTAAGGCTTCCGCACACTCCTGCGGAGTTCTGCCCATGCAGCGCAGCTCCTTCTCTGAAGGGCTGACAGTGATAACATAGAACTTTGCGTCAGTCCGGCTTAACTTAGCCTTGTTGTTGTCTATCTTGAATGTGACCTCCCTTGCGCTCACGTAGTCCCGGAACTGGTTGAAGAACGGCTGCACCTCCTCCCCTTTCTTCATCCTCTCCAAATCCTCATGCTGGAGATAGTTCGTCACCGCAACACAACTGCCTGTATTGGCATATGTGCCGTTACCGCTTCCCTGTATCTTCACGTTCATATCTTTTCCCTTTTGTTCTTCTCGTTCTTGTACAAGGCTTTTATATCATCGAAAAGCCCGGCTTTTCCTTTCGCATCGATATAGCTTGCGATATAGGAGAAGATCTTCTCCTGCCTTTGCGTCACAGCGTCCAGCCTTGCATAAATGGCTTGTTGGTTCTTCAGAAGCATATCCCTCGACTGACCGACTGCCTTTTCCGCCCGGTCCAAAGCCTGCTCCCTTATCCCGGCAAGGCTTGCAAGGTCACGCATGAATAGGTCATTGTCTTTTTGGTATTGGCTGAACTTTTTTTCCGTAAGTATCGAGTCCATGCTCATGGTCACCCTCATACTTGTACTGCCCATGGCTTCACAAGCCGGACGCAAGAAATCCTGCTCCTGCTTCCGGATGAACGCTATCACCTGATCACAGCGTTTGATAAGTTTCTGCATTTCCTTTGCCGGACTCTCATGCTCAACCGGGTTGATGCCGTACTTCTCGAAGTACTCCAGCGCACAGGAAAGGAACTCTTTCTTTGATACATTATTGGACTTTGCCAGCCTATCAAGCCGGGCAAACGTTTTTCGGTCAATGGTGACAGAAGTGGTGGTTTCCTTATCCATACAATTGCGGTTTTAATTGCTGTTTATATTATTAAATCTCTGATTTCCAAAGGTATGATTTTAACCACAATTTCAAACTAATTGCGGTTAAAAAACTTAAACGGCTGATATTCAGCCGTAACCCCGTAGGGCAAGAGGAAAAACAGGGTAAAGCCCGGTTTCCTCTTGCTATTCTTTCGACTGCCGAGCAATCGACGAACACCCTCCCCTGCGGTACGGCGAAAGCTCGTACAAGGGGGACGGGGAGAAGTCGGAGCGAGGCACAAAGAAAGAACCTATTCCACAAACAAAAAAACACATCAAAACGGCACAACAGGCTGCATAAAATATCAATATTTTGTTTCGCTATATGGAAACAAAATATTATCTTTGCAACACTAAAAAACTTTATATGGAAGCAAAATCAAGATTCAAGGTCAAATTATCCAACGAAGCCCAAGAGTTTTTAGACGGATTGCCCAACAAGGTACGTGAGAAGATCATTAGCAATATTCGTAAATCCACCTTTGTACTTGATCCAGATTTATTCAAGAAATTGGATGATACGGATATTTGGGAATTCAGAACGTTCTATAACAAAACCAAGTACAGGCTTCTTGCTTTTTGGGATAAGGACGATAAGATAAACACTCTGGTAATCGCAACACATGGGTTTATCAAGAAAACCCAAAAGACACCTCCCAAAGAAATAGCCAAAGCCGAAGAGATTAGAAAAGATTATTTTAATTCAAAAAGATAAAGCGTATGGAAGCAAAGAAATTTTATACACTCGAAGAAATCGAGGATAAATACATCGGAGAAAAAGGTACTCCCAAACGTGATGCCTACGAAGAAGAACTTAACTCTTTTTTGATAGGTGAAGCCATTAAACAAGCTCGCCAATCAAAGAACTTAACCCAAGAGGAATTAGGTAATCTGATAGGAGTGCAACGGGCTCAAATCTCCCGAATTGAAAACGGTAAGAATTTAACCTTTTCCACCATTGCAAGAGTTTTTAAGGCTATGGGGATAAGTGCTAAACTTGAAATCGGAAGCATGGGTAAAGTTGCGTTATGGTAACTAACTATACAACAAAAAGTTACATTAAATCCGGGATGCGTTTTCGCTCCCGGAAACTTCTCGTTTTATACATTAAAAGTCATATTTATACAAAATTTAACACGCCAAAAAATCTTCCTAATCCGTTGCACTTGGCTTTACTTGTTTCCACTCTCTCCCATTCTCCGGAAATTCGTCATATCAAAAAACACGCTGAAAAGTGGAGCGAAGCGACCTCTATAAACCAAAAAAGAAACACTCCATTGCTTTACGGTAATTTTTAGTTTCTTTTTAGTTACTTTTACGGCATAGCATAACACATTGTGCTGTAATATCTTACAAAGGTCATCTACGACAAATTTCCGAGCATCTACGACAAATTTCCGAGCATCTACGACAAATTTCCGAAAAAAACGGTTATCTACGACAAATATTCTACGCCATATATTTGTTTTTGTCGTAGATAAATATTTCCTTTGCGAAAAGCATTAAAGTCATGGAGAAGAAAGACAAGAAACAGAGGGATATAGTCCTGTCGCAAGACAATGCGCTGACTACCGCACGCTACAAGTTCGACCTTATCGAAAAACGTGCCCTATACTCCATTATACGAAATATCCGGGCGCAATACATCGAGAACGAGAACGGCAGACGGGACTTATTCGATGATCTGATTATCACCATACACGAGGAAGAACTAAAGAAATGCGGTGACAATACCAAGATGCAAAACATCTACGATGCGCTAAAACGGCTTAGAAATCGCGATATAGAGATTAACAACGAAAAAATGTGGCTAAGTATCGGTTTTGTCAATTACGTCAAGCATATCAAAAATAAATCGTATTTTGAGGTGCAAGTTTCCAAAGAGGTACTACCCTATTACGTGGAACTCGCCCAAAACTTCACGAGTTACTCCATGACGGTAGCAATCGCACTCAAAAGCACATTCTCGCAAAGGTTTTACGAACTGTGCTGCCAATACCGAAACGCCGGGTTCTTTTTCTACACAGTCGAAAAGCTTCGGGAAATGTTCATGTTGGAAAAGAAATACAAACGGGGATGCGATTTCAAAAGGCGTGTACTTGACGATCCGCAAAAGGAACTCCGGGAGTTGTACAATGCCGGACAATGCGATTTATACTTCGAGTTCGAGCCAAAGAGCTACAAAGGCAAGGAAGTTACCGAATACAAATTCTACGTTTACACAAGGCAAACCGAACAACAAAAGCTATTGGAATACGAAAGCGCAAAACAGGCGATCATCTACATAACAACCACTATTTCGAGGTTCTCTAAAAGTGACAAAGGATATGTTAAGCGTGTAGTGAACGCCGTACAGTTACACCCGGAAATAGCCGTACAGGTGGCGCAAAAGATACAAAAGAAGTTTGAGCAATATATAGACAAGCCAGCCAAACAGATAGGGGCTATCATCCGGGTTTGCTTAATGGAAGATTTTGGTATAGAATAAAAAACATACAAGTATGAAAACAGGTGATAAAGTTATCGTACCAGCCGAAATAAACGGCTATGGCAGAGATTTACGGGCAATAGTTACAGAGATAGAGAAGTTCGCCGGGGCAATATTCGTAACAGTGATATTCACCGAACCATGTCCGGAAGCCTGCGGAAGAGGGGGGGGTGTTTACCATGACTTCCAGCTAATAGCAAGGTGATTTATTTTGCTATAATCGCAATAAATTGCAATAATATCTGTGATAAATTGCTATAATAATACTTATAACTACCTTTGCAACAGAATATAGCATTTTACAGCAATGGAGAAAGGACAGGAAAGCAAGCAAAAGAGGAAAACACCGCTTACCACCATAGCGATAAGCCAAGAGTACGCCAAAAAATTAGACGAGTATTTAAACGGTACGGGTATAACTCGCAAAGAATTTGTCGAGTTGTCCGTTGATTATTTCCAAAGAACCGGGTTCGACCTCCGGGGTGAAGCTTTTGACCTCTCCCCATTAGAAAAGGTTGCCGGGCGGCTGGAACAATCCGCAAAGATCATGGAACGACACAACGAGGGGACGGAAGCGGTGCACCTGCTTCTCCAAGCTGTCCGGGAACAGACCGCCAAGCAACTCCCAGCGCCGGAACTGATCGCCCATGCTGCCGAAGAAAAAGCAAAGGCAGAAGCCAAAAGCGAAGAACAAGAAAGGGAGATTGCCCGGCTGCGCTCCGAAAACTCCGCTTTGCTGGAGTACAAAGAAAAGGCATACCGGGAACTATGCCGGATACGTGATGAACAAAAAACCATAGGGAAGATAAAAGTAAATATAGAGTTATAAAAGAACATTTATAAATAAAAAAATCATGAATAAAGAAATTTTATTTATTTATCCTTTTGCCGGATTATGCAGCACATGAAGCTGTGTACTTTTCACAGGCTATTACAGCTGATGATTTTGCCATGAAAAAAAATCCAAAATATGTCAATAAGGTTGTCGCACCCACCTTAGAACCAATAAGTTCGATTGGTGGATTCCGCACATTACCCGATTATTCGTTTGACACAATACCTGATGATTATGTAGCATTGGTATTAATTGGCGGTTTTGGTTGGAATACACCTGTTGCAGAAAAGGTTATGCCAATTATTAAAAGTGCTATTGAACAAGAAAAGGTTATAGGTGCGATTTGTAATGCAGCTTCATTCATGGCTAAGTGTGGTATTGACCGAGAAACAACATCAAAAACTTTGCAGAAGTCATCCGTAATACAGAAAATCTCAGTAACTTTGTCCTCGGTAATCATAGCAATTATTGTCTGTAAACTTTTGATATTTAACACTCTAAGATTACAACAATTTTTCGCTAATCACCATTTTTCAGGCACTTATATTTCGTCGAACTCACGTTAAATTATTTAATATACATACAATCTTGGATACTTGCTTAGACCTTATTGCTCTTCAATATACTTGCATGATTGTGATGGCCATGCTTGCATTTTTTGTGTTTGTGTCGCGCTACTATGTAACTTGCCGTAACAGACAGTTTGAGCAGTCGCGTTGGATGATTGTTGTGGCATTACTATTGTTTGTTGTACACTACATGTGTCAGATGCGGTTGGGTTGGCGACAACAGGGGAACGATGTGGGTGTTCTGTTTAATCTGCTGTTTTATTCGCCTTCGGCTATTTTGTTGTCATGGTCGCAGCTTAATATTCTGCGCGCTGGGCATAGACGTTGGAGTTTTATGCGCTATGGCGTTGTTGGATATGCTCTTATGGTATTGTGCATAGTCGCAGGTGTTATTTCAAATGGCAGTCTGCATATTGGTCCTATGCTATATGTTGCTGATGCTGGAAAATCCAGTGTAAGCTGCCCCCTAAAACCAAGCGATTCTGCCCCCTTGTGCTAAAATAATCCTACCCCCTTGATTCCAATATAAAAATACCCCTGCTTGGCAATGCCCGGCAGGGGATTTTTCGTAGATTTGATTCCCGTCTTGACCGGTGGGATAAAATCATTTCTACTATGACAACAAAGATAGCAAACATCCTCCAATGTTACGCATTGGGGATGGGGATAAAGCAGATAAGCAGGAGCTTTGAGCTTTCCCGCAACACGGTGCGCAGATATGTGCGCCTGTTTCAAGAGTGTGGTATACCGATAAAGGAGTTGGCCGCCATGCCTTCCGCTCGCATCCAGGAAATGTTCTCTGAAGGTGTTGGCCGTAACAGGGAACCGTCACAACGCCAGCTTGAGCTTGAGGCACTCCTTCCTGAGTATGCTGCCCGGCTTAGCCGCCGAGGCGTAACAGTGAAAACCCTGTACGAAGAGTACCGCGAGACCCATCCTGACGGATACAGACATGCCAGTTTCGGCAACTATCTCATGCGTTACCGTATGGTGACACATGTCGTAGGCCATGTCGAGCATTATGCCGGAGACCAGATGTATATCGACTTCGCCGGTGACAAACTGGAAGTCGTTGACAGTGAAAGCGGTGAATGTCGCAGCGTTGAAGTGTTCGTGGCCATACTTCCGTGCAGCCACTATACCTATTGTGAGGCGGTCTGGTCCCAGTCAAGACAGGACTTGATTAAGGCGTGTGAGAACGCGCTTCATTTTTACGGCGGGGTTCCGATGGCGATCGTACCAGACAACCTCAAATCGGCGGTAACCCGCAGCGACCGTAACGAGCCGGTAATCAACGAGGAGTTTGCGGCATTTGCCGAACACTACGGATGTACCGTATACCCCACACGGGTACGTCATCCAAAGGACAAGGCCTTGGTGGAGAATGCCGTGAAGCTACTTTACCGATCCGTCTACGCTGACATCGAGGGTCTTGTATTCCACTCGCTGGAGTCTCTGAATGCGGCCATATCCGAATCGCTCTCGGCCTTCAACGGACGCAGGATGAGCGGGCGTCCCCAGTCCAGACGGGAACAGTTCGAGCAGATTGAGTCCGACTGCCTCCGCCCGCTTCCCGCCATACGCCATCAGATGAAAGAGCGACGCTCCGCAACAGTAATGCGTAACGGCTATGTCACCTTCAGGCTTCACCATTACAGCGTACCGAAAGAGTATATAGGCAAACGTGTCGAGATTGTCTATGATGCGGACACGCTGGAAATATATCATGGCCTGCGTCTGGTGACCACACACCAGCGCGATGACACGCCATACTCCTATACGACCAAGGATGCCCACGGACTGCCCGGACGTCATGGAAGTTATGAAAAGGATCTGGAACAGATTTACGAACGGGCCGGCCAGACAGATAACGTCCTGCTGCTGTATCTGCGCAAGGTGGCGGAACTCAAGAAGTATCCTCCCGCGGCGTTCCGTTCATGCAGAGGCATCATGGCGTTGGAGAAGACCTTCGGGCTGGAACGGTTGGTGGCGGCAAGCGCATGCGCCACGCAACTGCGCCTATACGGATATCAGGAGATAAGGCGGATCCTTGAACGCGGGGATGATGCAGACTTCCTGTCAAAAGACGACATTGACGATGAGGTCCCCGTAACATCTATCCACAAAAACATCCGCGGAGCAGCCTACTTCGCACAATTAAAACATTTAAATAGAGACAACAATGGAAACAAATAATCTTACCGCACCGATAGCTGTCGAAAAAGACCGCAACACGTTGACAATCGAACTGATGAACCGTATGAAGCTGCACGGCATGGCCGCCGCCTTCACTGAAAGCCTAACCTCCACTATGGCAGAAACAATGACAATCGACTCTTTCCTGCACATGTTACTTGCCAGGGAATGGGACTACCGTGCCAATGCAGCCATCCAACGCCTTATACGCGGGGCGGCGTTCCGCTACAAGGCCTGCCTCGAGCAGATAGACTATGCAATCCCGCGTGGCCTTGACCGCAATCAGATGGAGCGGCTTGCATCGCTGGAGTTCATCCGCAAGGGACAGAACCTCTTCATCACAGGGTCATCCGGTACCGGGAAGAGCTTCCTTGCCACAGCAATGGGGTATGAAGCCTGCAAGAAGGGCATACGGACATATTATGCGAATGCTCCGAAACTTATGGGTACGCTTAAGGTGGCAAAAGTAAAAGGCACACTGGAATCGGAACTCAAGAGAATCGAACGGAGCACGCTGCTCATATTGGATGACCTCTTCCTTGTGAACCTTGATGCCAAGGAACGACCCATCCTGCTCGATATAATAGAGGACCGACATGGGCGCAAGTCCATCATCATCACCTCGCAACTGCCAACGGACAATTGGTATGATGCAATCGGAGACCCTACAGTAGCAGATGCCATTATGGATCGTATTATACATACGGCGCACCGGATTGAGCTGACAGGAGAAAGTGTCCGTAAAATGGCTGCATACAGAGGGAAATAAACTAAAATAATAATAACCCCATCGGTCAAGACTTTTTAAGGGGGCATTGTTGAATGTTTTAAGGGGGCAGAATCGCTTGGTTTTAGGGGGCAGCTTACACTGGATTTTCCACCGAGCTTCTACTCGTATTTTAATGATAACAATCAGCGTACCAACCGTTTGGGGTTAGTCGGCTCTCTTGATTGGGAAGTTTTGAAAGGATGGCATGCTGTGGGCACCGCTTCTTTGTTTACGCAAAACAGCCATGGAGATACATTCATGCGTGCCAACCCGATGAATGGAACGCGGAAGGCGACTACCAACATGACGGATGAGCAACGGAAGAAACTGGAATTCTACACCAGCTATACAAGAACGTTTGCCGATAAACACAGCATCAGTGCGATGGTAGGATATTCCTATCAGCAATATTTGTACAAGTATGTGTATGCTGCCACTACCGGACACAGCTCCGACAAGATACCGACATTGAACGGAGGTTCTGTTTATTCCGATGCAACGTCGACCAAGCAGGAAGATGTGAATATCGGTTATTTCGGCCGATTGAACTATGATTATCTGAAAAGATATATGTTGACTGCTACTTTCCGTGAGGACGGCTCTTCCCGTTTTGCCAAAGGCCTGTCTCTTATACACATCTCCGAGC
>ERZ1027181.1222-NODE-1222-length-12109-cov-14.135142_pt1 | contig 12109 bp, 11 predicted proteins | sample MGYA00519247_ERZ1027181 | MGnify/ENA primary metagenome ERZ1027181 (study PRJEB26926, sample SAMN06164415) | human gut metagenome | biome: ENVO:00009003; feature: ENVO:2100002; material: ENVO:00002003 | host: Homo sapiens | place: USA | collected 2012 ...
TCTGCGCATGTCTCGTGGGCTCGGAGATGTGTATAAGAGACAGACTACATATTGTCCAGATGATAATGAAATGAAAATTGGCTTTGAAACATCAAAACTGGTTAATCTGCAATCAAAAGGAATTATTTATTTGTTAGAAAGTAAAATTCGTTCAGACAATAGTTCTACAGCATTGCTTGGATTTAATAATTACAGTTTGGAACATTTAATGCCAAAGAAATGGAGAAATAATTGGGGAGCTTGCGCGACAGAAGATGATGCAAAAAAGAGAGATTCTCTATTACTGACATTGGGGAATTTGGCGATTATTCCGCAAGCTTTAAATGCATCTATACGTGATGCTGCATGGAATGTAAAAAAGGCGGGTAAGGGACAAAATAAACCAGGTTTACTTTTGTGTGCGAGCGGACTTTATACATTACATGACGTACTTCAAAAAAATGATTGGAACGAACATGAAATAGAAAATCGTGCAGAATGGCTCTTAGCTAATGCACAGAATATTTGGAAAATATAGAATATTCCAAATCCATAAAAGCTGAATGAAAACCAATATGGGAATTTTACAGGTGGTACAAAATTTGTAAAATTTTCATATTGGTTTTTTTGTAATATGTAAAAATTATAAATTTGGATATCGAGTAAGGTTTCGGATTTTTGATTTTTATGTATTTTTCAATTTTGGATATGGCTCCGAAATTGGCAATTTTGCGGAAGTGTATCCACACTTCCTGTCCTTGCTATTTTTTAATCACATGGTGATTTCACAGGGATATAGGGCTGTTTAGCCTATTTTTTCTCCCTGTGCTGTGACCGAAGAAATTCGAGGAACCAATTATATATTTATGCTGAATGTGAGGAACTGGGGAGCACAATCCTCAGCAAGATTCCAACATCCGAAAAATGCCGTATTGCTAAAATAGCGATATGGTATTACCGGGGTGGATCTTGCTCTAATGTGTACAGTAACCTCGGCATAAATAGAAAGAATGGGTTTGGGGAATCCCCAGCAAGATAAAAACCTGATGAAAGAACATTTGTCGGAAAGACAATATTGTTAAACACAGGTGGATCTTGCTTTAGAAAATGATTTGCCATAATGAGTTAGAACATGGGAGGAGGAAGCGTTAAAAAAAGAGAGAGCCATAAGCAACTCTCTCTGTGATAAAACCAAAAAGTTATAGTATCAGTGATTCGGTAAGATTACAAAAATCCTTAACAGGAATATTTTCTTTAAGTGGTAAAGCTGTCTCTAAAAAGGTTTCGTCTGCAAATCTTTCGAGTTCAGAATCAAAATGTATAATTGAAGCATTTGTATTTAATTGGTATGGTGGAATTGTAACAAAATAATCATAATCTTCGTAAGAAGGAGTGGCGCAAGAAACTTTGATTTTTCCGTCCAATTTCAATTTTGCAAATTCTCCATAAATGGCAGTTAAGGCTTTTTTTCTTTCTTCATCAGAAGTAATTCTATCTACATATCTAATATACCAATAATCTATATTTCCCTCTTTTAATTCAATTAAATAATCGTATGATCTGGGCGTTCCAGATTTTATTGTCCATTCAACTTTATGCAGACTTGTCATCATGGAAAGTCCACGCATTAAGGTAGAAAAAAATTTTTCATGCACCTGAACAGTAGAGAGATCCAGAGAAAATCCATTGTCTGCAATTATCTTTTTTCGTTCCCGTATTTTCTTAGAAGAATATCCCGTTGCATCATATAATTCTTGGATAAGTTCTGGATCATCAATGGCTTTTGCAATTTTATCAATAGTGCTTTTATATGGTCTTCCAGATCGGGCACCGTTGAGCATTCGTGAAATGGTTGCATTATTTAAGCCTGTTTGTTCAGATAATTCTTTTTGTGTTTTTTTCTGTAAAATGATTTGAAGTATATTGATGAATCTTTCCTGATCGTAAACGCTGTCAGGATTTATTAGTGTGCCTGAATTTGATATAAATTCGTTCATTCAAATCTCCTCTTGACTTCTTTGACTTTGTATAAATTGACTTCTTGTATTTTATCTTATCAATTATATCCCTAAAAATCAATTTAAAACATAAAGAAATCAAAAAATGCTTTATTGATATTCTCTTAAAAGTCAAAGAAGTCAAAAACGTAATTGACATTTTGACTTCTTTGTGTATAATGTAAATCAAGAAGTCAAAGAAGTCAAACGAATCAAAAAGAAAGGAAGGAGGGCTGTGGATTGAAATATAGGGTTGTTTCGGTTTTGAAAGATAATAGACCACGTTTTTTGATTATTTCTGATATTGAAGAAATTGAAATCCTTCCATCAAAGTATTTGAAGCATCTGGATCAGATTAATGCTTCTCCGAATACTGTAAAATCCGCAGCCTTCGCACTTTCATATTATTACAATTATCTGCAGGAGCAAACGATAGGATTGGATGAGATTACATTGCTATCCTATTCAGAGCAGAATAAACATTTTATTGATTTCTTGTATTGGGTTAAGAGTGGAAAGCATACTGAGCATAATACACAGACGAGCAATAAGACCTGCAATATGTATCTTGGTGCAGTCTTCAGATACTACCAGTTTTTGGCACTGGAAGATGTTTTGCCAATGCTTAAAGTCTTACGAGTAAAAAAAGTATCATATTTTGACAGTATGGGAGTAAATCATCAAAATGCAGTGAATTCGTTTAAAGGTTTCTTCAAAGAAGAAGAACCTAATCTGGAAGAAATAACATCCGAAGAAATACAGGAGCTGATAAATGCCTGTACGAATGATAGAGATCGATTGCTGATAGCAATGATGGCAGAAACCGGTCTTAGATTAGGGGAAATTCTAGGAATCCATTATACCGAAGATATTGATTTTGAAAGAAGGACGGTTCGGGTAAGGTATCGTGAATCCAATACCAACTTGGCAAGAGCAAAAAATGCAGAATATAGAATGGCTTTGTTAAGTAATACAACTTTTGAGTTCTTGGTTAAGTACATTTCTGATAACCGAAAAAGTCTGATGAACTCGGAGTATCTATTTACAAAATTAACTGGAAAAAACAAAGGAGAGCCATTAGATGCGGATTCTGTGTATAGCATGTTGAAAAGGCTATCCAAAAAAACGGATATCAATTCCCATCCGCATCAGCTCCGACACTATTTTGCGGAGGAAAGAAGAAAAGAAGGATGGGATTTGAATGACATTCGTTTTGCCCTGGGGCATAAGAAAGTTGAAACTACCATTAAATACTTGGGTGAAAATAATGAACGATTGATAGAAGCGACAGATCAATACTACTCAAATAATGAAGATTTATACCAAATTGCAGATTTTCTGTAAAAGGAAGGAGGGATTACCTTGGCAGTATTAAAAATTGTTCCGAAGTTATATCAGGAAAAAATATCTGAGAAATTAAAGGAAGAAATATCTTTAGTTACGACTGGAGAAGCAAAATACTATAACCGGTTATACAAATTTTTTCAGTATACAGATATACAGTGTACTGCAGATATTAACTATGAAACGAGAAAAATGTATATGGATTCTCTTGAAAAAGAGGATATTTCAGAAAAATATAAAGCGGAATTACTGAGCTTATTTGATCGTTTAAAAATAGAAAATATGCCGGATGTCTATTCACAAGGAACCCCCTTCTCTGTAGAACAGGAGTTTTTTAAGCAAGACAAATTGTTTTTGCTGTATGTCCCCAATAAGAAGAAAGCACAATCTTTCCGTCAGGTGGTTGATAAGAATGATTTGTTATGGGACTTAACGAGGATACATTCATCACAGTTGGTGCGACAGACAAAAATATTGCTGTGTGAAATTCTGAATATGGATAAGGTACAAAGACATCGAAGATATTTTTTAGAACCATTAAAAGCACTTATACGGTTTTGCGATAAGTACGGAATAGATGATATTGAAGAAATGGAACAGGCAGACGAAAACAGATTTTATCTGTATTTAAACAAGGAGTCGGAAATTATAAAAAAACAGGCTTCTAAGATTGTTGAGTTTGCGAGAAGAACGTTATTTCTAACAGATTCAGAGACAAATTGGCGAGCGTGTATCTGGTATATGGATAGGTTTCAGTTTGATAAATCGAGAATCAATGCCAGTTCACCTGTTAAAAGCCTTTCATTTATTAATATTTACGAAAAAGAAAATCGTTGGTATTTACAATTATACGCAAAATATTTGGTCGGGATATCTGATCTGTCTTTATCAAATATCCGAAATACAATAAGTTTTATTTCACAATTTTTAAAATATCTGGATGGACAGAGTAAGAAAGTAACTGAACTGGAGATGCAAGATATAGCGGATTATGTGTCTGTTTTGAATGAGTCCGATATTAAGTATTCCACTTTTAACCGATATATCACACATATGCATACATTTCTACAGTTTTTGAAAATGAAAAATATTGAAGTGTTGAAGTTTTATCCGGAACGATTTTTAAAAAAAGGTTTTTCGGAACACAATGAAAGAAGTGTTCCAGAAAAAACAATTGCTCATCTGATTAAGGAGCTGCCGGCATTCCCAGAGCATTTACAGTTGATGTATTTGATTTTGTTTTGCACAGGAATTAGGAAAAGCGAGGTTTGTACAATAAAATCGGGAGCCTTTTATTCACAAGGCAATGAGAATTGGATGCGCATATATCAAAGCAAAATGCGGAGAGAAAAAGTCATTCCTGTTCCCAGTTTATTGGTTGGACTGGTGAATGATTATGAAAAAAAGTACGGAATAAAAAATGGGGAGTATTTATTCAAAAATAAAAAGGGTGGTGCATTTAATGGACAGACATTTTCAAATCAGATGATTCGGGAGTGTAAGGTTCGTGGGATTGCCTGCGGAGATTATATCTTTAGAGCACACGATTACAGACATAACCTTGCAACTTCAATGTACGGAAATGGGGTTTCTATACAAGGGGTACGAGATTATCTAGGACATTCAAGTGAGAATATGACAAAACAGTACATTGATTTCATGCCGGAACGTATTGTATCGGCTGAAGATAAATATTTCTCTAAAAATCAGTCATTTAAATTGAAAGGAGCAGAAGATGATGAAAGGTAATATTAATTTGATTTCGTATGACTGTTATCAACAAGCTACAGAAAAACAGTTGGCAGGACTGAAATGGAAGGAAAACAGGGTGTACTACATATCAGAGATTCATAATGAAAAGATGCAGGATGAGATTTATGGGTATATCGATGATAGATGTAGACGTTTGTCATTATCAACAGTAGTAAATGATATTTACAGATTTGATCTGTTGAAAGAATTTCTGAATGAGAAGTGTACAAGTTGTAGTAGCATCACTGATAAAAAATGGGAAGAACTGGAGAGAAGTTATAAAGCATTTTTATATAAAAAAGGATTGGCGCTGTATGTTAGAAGAAATAGACCGGATAGGCGGAATGTTGAGCAACAAAGTAGCGCTCAGATTTCTTTTCTGAAAATGTATTATGAGTATGTTGTGAAGTGTAAAACAGCAGATATTCCAGAAAATGAAAAAGATGTATGGGATATGAGAAAGTTGGATATTGTGCCAAGGAGTAATCCGATTCGTGGAAGATATAGATTAGATTTTCGTGAGATCAGGCAGAAAGAATTTAAAGAGATAATAAAGAAAATATTGTATAGCCACTGCCAGACAAAAGCAATGGGTAGTATAAAAGGTGAATTGCGTGGATTCCGTCGGTTTGCTAGTTTCATGTATGATCGATTCCCAGAAGTAAAGCACTTTACAGAAATTAGCAGGGATATGATAGAAGATTATCTGGTTTATATAAAAACGGATACCGGTCTTACATCAGTCAGTTACACGACAGAGCTGTCGGTTTTGGATAATCTGTTGGATGAAATAGGGCGTGAACTGGAAATAGAAAATATATGCAACCTTTTTCTGTCCAGTGATTGCAGAGCATATGACAACGCTTTACCAGAAGCGTATTCAGATGCAGAAATCAGAAGATTTAATTGTGCATTAACAAAATTAAAGCCCCAGTTAGGCAGATGTTTAATAATACATCAGATGCTCGGTACAAGAATAGAGGATACGTTGACTTTGCGAAGGGATTGCTTATCTGAGAAATCTGGACATTATTTTATAACTATTATCCAGCAGAAAACAAGGAAATACAAAAGACCAGTTAGCGATCAGCTGGCAGAATTGATTAGAAAAGCAATAGAAGTTTCAGAAAAGGAGCATCCAGATTCAGAATATATTTTTCTGCAAGATAATGGAAAATTGTATACAGATTCAATGCTGAAATATCATGTAAATATCATGATTTATGAAAATGATATCAGGGATGATAATGGAAATTATTTTGAGTTTCGTACACATCGTTTTAGACATACTTTTGGAGTAAAACTTACAGAAATGAAATTAGATGATGATAGCATTGCAAGACTGTTGGGGCATAAGGATACACGAACCATACCACATTATCGGCGGCTAAGAAACGAAGCATTAAGGATATGCTTTCTAGGCTGGAGAGCATGGTGCTGATGGGAATGGATCTTCCTTTGGGGGCAGTTCAGAGACAGATCGCATCAGGAATCGACATTATTGTGCATCTTGGAAGACTCAGAGATAAAAGCCGTAAAGTACTGGAGGTTTCAGAAATCCTGGATTATCAGGACGGTGAGATTCTGGTGAGTCCACTGTACAGATTTGAAGAGACAGGAGAAAAGGATGGGAAAATTCAGGGAACTTGGAGAAAAATGGACGACCTGGTTCATACACAGAAGTTACTGGCAGCAGGATATAAAGAAGTGTGAATATGTAAAAATGATCTTGAAGGTCATCATTATTGTGACAGGAACGGCATGGATATATTATCGCTCATGGGTGGCAGTTATATTGTTGATTCCGGCAGGCGTGTGGTATTACATACAGCTTCTGGACGAATGCATTAAGCGAAAAGAACAGGAGTTTCTAGTACAGTTCAAAGAACTGATACAGACATTTTCCTCTTTACTGAATACAGGATATTCTGTGGAAAATGCAGTGAAAGAGAGCCTGAAAGAGATGCAGATTTTTTACTCTGATGATGCGGCAATTCTACGTGAACTGGAAATCATGGTCAGGCAGATCCGGGTACAGGTACCGGTGGAACAGGCAGTAGAAGAACTGTCCGAGAGAACAAAGCTTCCAGATGTGGAAAGCTTTGCCGGAGTCTTTGTCACGGCCAAGAGAAGCGGAGGAAATCTGATGTCTATTATCCGCAATACAGCGAATCAGATTGGAGACAAAATTGATGTAAAACGGGAAATTGATACAATGCTGGCGGCGAAAAAATATGAATTTCAGGTGATGTCGGTCATTCCTTTTGGAATTGTACTTTATATGACTGTCAGTTTTCCGGAATTTATGGGAAATCTTTACGGAAATATAGCAGGAAGAGGAGTGATGACAGGATGTCTGATCATATATTTGGGCGCATACGGGCTTGGGCGAAAGATCATCGAGATCGAAGTCTGAGTATCGGGATCATGTTAGTGGTGTTTTCGGTGGGCGTTGCAGCTCTTATCTGGGATTACAATGGTGCCTACAGAAAAAATGTAGAGGAGATCACAAGAAAAACTTATGGCAAAGGGAAGAAGACGGAAGAACTGCGTGTAGAGGGAAAAGACCGGGTATTGGGGGAAATTCCGATCGAAGTAACAGAGCAGGTCTATGGAGAACAGGAAATCAGTCAGGTATTAAAGCAGGCAGTAAAGAAAATGGATTCGTTGATTCTGGGGGAGAATATAAGTCTGGATCATGTGGACCGGGATTTGAATCTTCTGACCGAGATTCCAGGAAAGCCGATCGACGTTACATGGAAGCTTGACCGCTATGATGTGATCAATATTTACGGAAAATTAAAGGAAGATAAGCTTGTAAGTGAAGGGACACCGGTGAAGCTGACAGCCATATTGACGTATCGGGAAGATGTAGAAAAACAGGTACTGTATGAATGTATGGCAATGGTCTATCCACGAATGACCGGAAGTGATGGAGTGTTATTAGAAAAGGTGCGCCGGACAGTGGCAGAAAAAGATCAGGATACCAGAGAATCCGGGACGTTAACATTGCCAAAACAGGTGGACGGACAGGAAATACATTTTTATACGGTAATGAACTGGAGAGGTGCAGTAATTATGGCGGCTGCAGTTGTGATTTCCGTGCTGTTTTTTGCGCTGGACAAGCAGAACGAGATAAAAGAAAAACAGGCAAGACAAAAACAGATGTGTCTGGATTATCCGGAAGTCATCAGTAAGCTGACATTACTTTTAGGCGCAGGAATGACGGTCCGTAAAGCATGGAGAAAAATTGTAAATGATTACGATTCGCGGATAAAGCAGCAAGGGAAGCGTGCAGTTTATGAAGAAATGAAGTATACATGCCGACAGATGGATGGCGGTGTTCCGGAAGCAGAATGTTATGAGAAATTCGGAAGAAGATGCGGGACACAGGAATATATGAGATTTGGTGCATTGCTGTCACAAAACCTGAGAAAAGGTACAAAAGGTCTAAATGACCTGCTTCGGCTGGAAGCAATCCAGTCTTTTGAAGAGCGAAAAGCAAGAGCAAGACGGCTCGGGGAAGAAGCAGGAACAAAGTTATTGCTTCCGATGTTTCTGATGCTGGCAGAGGTGCTTGTGATTGTTGTAGTCCCGGCATTTTTTACCGTACAAATGTAGGCATTGTAAAAATATAAAAATATGCCACAGAAGATATGACGGAATAGAAAAGCGGGTGTAGAGAAGCAAGAATAGAAAAAGCGGGAGGATTAATTATGTGGAGAGTTTGGTATTTAAAACACAGAGTGAGAGAAATATTGGAAAACAAAGACGGAGTCGGAGTTGTGGAAATTATCTTAATTTTGGTTGTACTGATTTCACTTGTCGTTATATTCAAATCTCAGCTCACGAGTCTGGTCGAGACGATTTTCGAGAAGATTACAAGCGAGAGCAGCGGTATTTAAAGGGGGAAGTCACAGTGTATTTAAGTCTGGTATTTATTTTACTTATTTCATTTGCCGGAGCAATGCTGGAAAGTGCCTCTTTACAGAATGTAAAAAATTACAGAAGAGCAGATATGACACGGGCGGTGGAAAGTATATTTGCAGAGTATCAGAAGGAACTCTGGGAAGTCTACGGAATTTTTGCGCTGGAAGGAAGTTATGAGACGGGCAGTTACAGTGAAGAATTGTTAAAGGAACGGCTGGCCTATTACGGAGCAAGCGGGATGAATCAGGAAATTACAAGAATTCAGCTATTGACGGACCAAGGTGCCAGTGCATTTTACGAGCAGGTGACGGCATATATGGAAAATAAATACGGACTGGATAAGGTGAAGAAACTGGTTGGACAGACAGATACATGGAAAGCAGGAGAGGAGGCTTTACAAAATTATGAAAGGGACGGGGCAAAAACGGAACAGGAATTACAGGAGCTGTTGTCGCAGAAGGAGGAATTTCCAGAGGAAGAGAATCCCTTATCGCATGTGGCGAAATTAAAAAGCATGCCTCTTGTAGATCTGATTATGCCAAAGGGACGTGTAATGTCAAAGAAAAGTATTACGTTATCGGAAATGGTATCTCATAGAAAACGAAATCAGGGATATGGAGATTTCTCAGATGTAGCAGGATCGGGAAGTACAATCAGTAAATTACTGTTTGGAGAGTACGTGCTGGAACATTTCAAGATGGCTTCAGATAGCCTGCAATCTGGCAATGGAAATTATAACAGTGGAGAGTTTGTCAGTGGAAATTCTGCTAATGAAGACTTCAGCGATGGGAATCGGGGTGACATGGCAGGTGATGGGAGTCTGGACTATGAACTGGAATATATTCTGGAAGGTCACGCCAGCGACAGAGAAAATTTGGAGACGGTTGCCAGTAAGCTTCTTATGGTCCGATTTGTGCCGGATTATGCGTATATCCAGACGGATCCGGAAAAGAAAGCAGAAGCCGAGGCGGCAGCGCTTACATTATGTACGGTGATCGGACTTCCGGAACTGGCAGAGGGTGCCGCGCAGGGAATTTTACTTGCATGGGCTTATGGTGAAGCAATCATGGATATTAGAACGCTGATAAGTGGAGGAAAAGTACCACTTGTAAAGAACGCAGAGGATTGGAAACTAAGCCTTTCCGGACTGATGCAGCTTGGCAGTGCAGGAGAAAATGTGGCAGCAGATAGTGGTAAAGATATGGAAAGCGGACTTGCTTATCGGGAATACCTTCGCATGCTGTTGTTCCTGAAATCCCAGGATGAAGTTGGGATGCGTACATTAGATATGGTGGAACAAAATTTAAAGATACGATATGGACAGACATTTTTTCGGGCAGATGCCTGCATCAGCAGAGTAGAATTTCACAGCACATGCAATCTGCGTCGTGGGATCATGTACGATTTTCCGACATATTTTGGATACAATTAAAAACGAAATGAATCAATAACGGGTGGGTGCAGATGTCCTTCCGCTCCCCCTACTGGGAGTTATAAAATTTCTGCTAACTGAAAACATAAAAAATGAAAGGAGAAAGATTCGATGAACTCAGATAAAGATATCCCTTTATTATCCAGCATATACAAATCCAAGCATACAGGAAGGGCATCTGCATCCACCCGAAAAAAAGGAAGCATTACCGTGGAGGCTGCCATGGCAGTACCAATCTTCTTTTTTGCGACGCTGGCATTGGTATTACTGCTGGAGCTGTTATCCGTGCAGACGGCTGTGCGAAGCGGACTTCAGGAAGCGGGAAAGAAGCTTGCAGTGCAGGCAGTAGAAGTCCCGGCAGTGATTCCGTCAAATCTGGAACGTGATGTTGTAAATTCTATTGGAGCAGAACGGTTAGAGAGAAGCATTGTAGAAGGTGGCAGCTCAGGAATCAATTGCAATCAATCTTATTTGTCGCCGTTTACGGGAATTGGAGAAATTCAGGCATCTTATCAGGTGCGGATTCCGGTTCCGGGCTTTTCTATAGCGCCGATTTCTTATAAGGAAACTATGAGGATCAAGGCATGGACCGGCTATGAGGCAGGAGGGTTTGGTGAAGAAGATGATCAGATTGTATATGTAACGGATACAGGAGTTGTCTATCACAAAAATCCACATTGTACGCATCTGGACCTGTCGATCCATGCGGCGGCGTCATCGGAACTTAATAGCCTTCGCAATGAAAGTGGCGGAAAGTATCATGCCTGTGAGAAATGTGTTCATGGCAGCAGTATGGGTGGAAGAGTGTATATTACTGATCAGGGTGACCGGTATCATAATTCACTGACATGCAGCGGATTAAAGCGTACCGTATATACAGCGAGAATTTCTGAAGTACCGGGAAAGCGCGCATGCTCAAAATGTGGTGGAAAGTAGAATGCCGGGAATGACAAGTAGAATGGGAAGAGGTACAAGATGTGGGAAATATAAATAGAATGGTCGATATATTTGTGCTAGTAATCCTAACCGGGCTGTCTGTGTCAGATATTAGAAATAAAAAAGTTTCCAGAAAAGTTCTGACGTTGTGGGGAATATTGACAGTCTTCTGGAAAATAGTGGATTTTTATCAGATCAGAGTGTTCCTGGAAAAGATGGAACAGACGAATGTAGAGAATCTTGTTGGAATCTGTGCAGGAATCGGAGTGGGAGTGTTGTTCTTTCTTGTCAGTAAAGTGACAGAAGAAGCAATCGGTTATGGGGACAGCGTGGCAATTATGATTCTTGGAGGATATCTGGGGTTTTGGAAAGTTGTGGGAGTGCTGGCAGCAGCATTTTTTACAAGTGGAGTCTGTTCGGTGATATTGGCATTTCGCGGACGAGTGAAGACGATGCCATTTTTCCCATTTTTGACTCTTGGATATATTCTGATGCTGGCAGAGCAGAGAGGCGGTGTAGTGTGAGAGGTTATACAGTAGAGATGTCTTTTTTAACGCCAATCATTATGCTTCTGGTCATGAGCAGTATCTATGCATTTTTTTATTACCATGACAAGAATATAATTGCGGGAGCAGCTTATGAGACAGCGGTAGTCGGCAGTAATAAGGCGAGAGAAAAACCGGATTCACAGCTGTCTCTTATACACATCTGACGCTGCCGACGATACTCCTTGTGTAGA
>ERZ1027181.1225-NODE-1225-length-12101-cov-9.342935_pt1 | contig 12101 bp, 15 predicted proteins | sample MGYA00519247_ERZ1027181 | MGnify/ENA primary metagenome ERZ1027181 (study PRJEB26926, sample SAMN06164415) | human gut metagenome | biome: ENVO:00009003; feature: ENVO:2100002; material: ENVO:00002003 | host: Homo sapiens | place: USA | collected 2012 ...
TTGCTGAACTGCGGTGCGCGACGAGCTGCTTTGAGACCGTACTCACCTGACCTTGATCCAAAAAGACCAGTATTCATGCGGTTTTTCGGGCTTTCCTCTCTCAGTAAACCCATAGGTAAACCCACGAAATCGCGAAATTTTTGGTGCAGTTTAACGCAGCCCGAATGCAGCATTCACAACGCTGCTTAATTCCTCAGGTTTATTATACTTGACTTTCGCATAGATGTCCATAGTCGTTTTGCTGTTCTCATGGCCTGCCAGATACTGCACCGTCTTAGGATCAACACCTTTGTAAATCAGATTGGTGATGTAGGTGTGCCGCAGCATGTGCGGAGTCACCTTGAAGTCCATCGTATACACCAGTTTGGGATTATTCGGCTGATGCTCACCAAGCCTTGGCTTTATTCTATGCTTGATGGACTGTCCATTTACATAAGTGTAATAACAGCGTTCTGCAGTAGAACGGACTGTTATGTACTTCCAGACTCTCACAAACTGTGTTTCCGTCAAAACAGTTCCCTTCGAATTCGAGATCACATATTCCGATTCTGATTTTTCCCTTTCTTCCTTGAGACAGGCTACCAGGCATTTTGGAATCGGAACATCTCGTTTTGCTGCCGGTGTCTTCAATAGCGTGTTGACTACCGGCTCACCGCCTTCCACATGCCATGCACGCCTTACCGAAATGTACGGCGTTTTTTCATCCAGGAATACGCAGTCCCATTTTAATCCAAGGATCTCTTCTCTACGCAATCCCGCGTACAAACCGATCATCACGAAGACATACGGTGGAAGCTCACGAATGCTATCCAGCAAAATGGCAGTCTGTTCATCCGTCAAAGCCTCTCGCCGTTTCGCTGGCTTTCCGCCTCTTGCGCAAATCGTTTTGGATGGATTCTCTTTAATCACCTTGCTCTCTTCTGCTGAATTAAAAATGTTCTTAATCAGCATATTGAGCTGACCATACATTCCGGAAGAACCTTTTGATAACGGAACCATCAGCAGCCGCAGGTCATCTGTGGTCACCTCGTCCATATACATCTGTCCAATCGGACCCACGATGTACCGATTCACCATCCGTGCGTATCCTTCCAACGTATTAGTTCTTACCGTTCCAGACCGCATCAGCAACCATTTTTCACAGTACTCTTCCACGGTCGGATTCTCTCTATGGAAAACCACTTCCGCGATTTTCTTCTGGGCATCTTCCACCCGGTCATACAATTCTTCGCGTGTCAGCCCATAAATCGCCACTCTCTTTCCGTCTGCATCTGTAATCCGGGTGCGGTAATACTGTACCCCTTTCATCATCACTGTTCCGTATTCCGGAAGTTCAGCAGGGCGCTTTTTTCCTTTAGCCATGTATTCTCCTCCTCGTCTATCTTCATACATTGGGTGTTGCTACTCTTATTATCATGGCGTACACCACTTCCTTCAAGGATGTCGAATGTATGTAAAAAGGGCAGGGATTTTTGACCATCCCTGCCCTAAGTTTTTTCTGATTTACTCTTAATCCCACGATGCAAAAGCATCTTCCAGCACTCCTGCGAGCTGCTCTGGGCGATTATATTTCACCTTGGCGTAAATATCCATGGTGATCTTGCTGCTTTCATGACCGGCAAGATACTGAACTGTCTTCGGATCAACCGAAGCATGAATCAGATTCGTAATATAGGTGTGCCGCAGCTGATGCGGAGTCACCTCAAAGTCCAGACTGTAAACCACATTTCCATTGTGTGCCGCCTTTTGCCCCAGAACCGGCTTCACCGTATGCTTTACCCTCTTGCCATCTTCATAGCGGTAATAGCAACGTTCCTTAGTGGTACGGGTTACGATATACTGCCATAATCTCTTGAACTGCGTATAGGACAAAGGGTCTCCATCCCGATTTGCAACCACATAATCCGATGTCGATGTCTTCTTCGCCTCTTTCAGACATTCCAGAAGATTGTCCGGCAGAGGGACATTCCGATGCGCTGCCTTTGTTTTCAGCTCTGTCAGAATCACCGGACGATTATGCTCCGTATGCCAGGCTCTCCGAACGGTAAGGTACGGAGCCTCGCAATCAAGATACACCGAATCCCATTGCAGTCCGAGGATTTCTTCTCTTCGCAAACCTGCGTACAGCCCCAGCATCACAAACACATACGGCGGCAAGCCGTAAATGGCATCCAGCAGCTTATCCACCTGCTCATCCGTAAGCGGAAGACGATCCTTCTGCGGAATCCCGCCCACATTCTTCTTCAGATAGATGGTCGGATTCTCATCAATGATCTTACTCTCCATTGCTGCCGCGAAAATACATTTATATATAACATTCACGGATTTGTACACAGATGCCGACTTTTTCGATGCCGCCAACAATGCCAGGCGAATGTCATCCGCTGTTACATCCCCCATATGCATATCGCCCAAGGGCTTAATGATGTAGTTCTTCACTTTCGATGTATAGTCAATCAGCGTTGTCATCCTAATCTGTGCTGACTGCATCAGCAGCCATTTCTCGCAATACTCTTCCACCGTGGGTGTACTGCGTCGATACGTCTTGTTCTCAATCTGCTGAATTGCTTCCTGTTCCTTCTGGTACAGTTCCTCTCTCGTTCTTGCATATAAGGAAACCCGCCGTCCCTGCTGATCTGTTACACGGGTTCGATAATACTGCGTTCCCTTCATACTCACCGTACCATAATCGGGAAGCATCATTCTTCTTGCCGCCATATCATTACCTCCAATCCTATTGATGCTTTCATTATTGCGGATTCATCGTCTATACTCAACGATGTCGATTTTCACCGCCGAAAGCTTCGAGGTTTGCGATATGTCGCAGCACGTTCCATCGGTTTTGCACGGTGCGTACATTTGGCAATGTACTCCTGAATTCCCACTTCTGTAAAATAAACGCAGCCGTTTTCCACATACTGAACATAGGAGATCAAACCGTCTGTTCTTGCAGCATCCAGTGTTTTTACGCTGATTCCCAGTATACTGGCTGCTTCCTTCCTTGTAATCAGTTTATCCATCGCCTTCTTCGCCATCCTTTCGGCATTTGCCCTGTCTTTTTTTCTCTGCCTGTTCCGGAATGTAATAACCAAGCTGAATCCTTACAGCTTCATCAATCCCACGCATCTGCCCCTTGCTTACCCGCCCAAGATAGCGAATCACGCATACCTTGTCGCAAGTGTCGATCTGTTCTGCCAATACCATAGAAGGCTTTGCCAGTCCCTTTGCTTTACGGAGAAAGAAATGCGTTGGCTGCTTTCGCTTCTTCTCAATTTTCGATGTCAGCGGAGCAATCGTGATCGTCGGCGCATAATAATTACCGACATCATTCTGAAGAACCACAACAGGACGAACACCGCCCTGCTTTGATCCAACCGGAACACCGAGATTGGCGAGATATAAATCACCTCGCCGATAAACCCAGTTTTCTTTCATTTACTGTTGTCTCCAATCTCCATACACTGATATGGATAAAGCCTGCCAGGTATCATGCTGATACAGCACCCGGCAGTGCTTTCTGAAAATATGGTTTCTCTGTACTTTTTCTTATTACCCCAGAGATGTAGGATTTCTCACAGGCGGCAGTGTGCTTCACTGCTCCATTGGAATTTAACCATCCCGCCTTCCTTATGGCCGGACCGCGAATTACGGAAGTATCATTGTCCCTATCTGGCTGTTAACACCGCCGCCGGTTGCAATCCGGCATTTGCTTCTGCGAAACCGCTATCGCCCCGATGGGCTTCATGGCGTGCAGTCGAAGGCTCGACCAAACAGGAATGTACCTGAAGAATGAGTATTCAGTTTTCAAGGGACATCCGGACTTTCGTCCTTACAAAATAAGTTTAACAAGAATCCTCCTATTTCGCGTTGGCCTCGTAGGCGCACTTTGGTTGTCCTTGCAGGACTACATACGGTTCTTTTTGACTTTTCAGTGTTCTATACAGCCGGAATGGGGCAAAAAAAATACCCCGTTGGTTTCCCAACGAGGCATCAAAGATTATAATGTTTTAATTTGAGAACTATTATTCTCCACAAAACTAAAGGCTTCAGGCGTTTTTGTCATCCACAAACGTGCGCAGTCCAACTTATGACGCTCAAGCATGGAACGACAATCTTTTGTTTTCATTTTACAAAAGTCTGTCTTGAAATTTTTAACACTTCCACTTTTGGTCAGTTCCATCGCAGTTCGCGCGTCTGTACACCGAACCAACTCATCCTCCAAATTCAAAACTTGTGGAAGAAAAATGATTTTCAGCTTTCCGCAATACCGGGTGAGAAGTTCCAAGTTCTTTTTAAGGTTTACTGCCTGTGGCACATCAGTGTCAAATACCAAAACGACAGTCGTTCCCGCCTGAATAGACAACATCTGTGACTTTGGAATCAAATTCTGCACCACATTGAATACCTTTATCTTCCCTGGAATCAATCTTTCCGGTGCTTCTTTTAAGGCCGCGATCAGTTGTTGTTCACAGGGGCCTTCTACATAATAGATGCACTTATTGTTCATCTTCCCACCCCATTTCCAACTCGTCCAAAAGCGAATCCTGCGGAAGCGAGGCAAACACATCATTCTCAACCGCACAGCGTAAAGAGTCTGTATTTCGTTTCAGTACATCCGATGCAGAAACAGCAGAAACCTGATATATGCCTTCCTCCAGATGCTTACGCAAAAACACATAGCTATGCTTCGGCAGGTTCAAATCCAGCATATCTGTATTATGCGTTGTAAAAATCAACTGTTCATCGTCTCCGATACGATCCAGCATAATACCGAAAATCCGTTTTTCTATATCGCTCTGAATATAAGAAAAATGTTCATCACAATAATAGAAACTGCTCTCTTTTGTCGCCATTGCAGCAAGGAACATTGCGACATCAATTCCTTCTGCTGTACCACTGGACAGTATCTCCCGATTCAGCAGTTTACCTTCCTGTATGATGATTTCCGTTCCACCGCGCCGAATAATAAAGGTATCCTTTAAATCTCTTGATAAACTAACGTCCTGTAATGTAGGATCAAGCGTTCCGATAACAGCACGCAGCGTCTTCAACAAGATGCTTTTATTCGCACCTGTAAGTTTCAAAGATTTTTCTATTTCAGGATATGCAAAACGATATCGAACAGCACCTACCAGCTTCTTAAGTGCTGTAGTAGTTCTGGTCGCCTCTATCGTTTGATCTTTCAGTTTCTTTACACATTTTTCATACGAATCCATCGTATCAATGTCTGCGGTCTGATACTGAATGTCAATTTCCTGATTAGATGCATCAATCTGAGCTGACAACCGCTGCAGGCGATAATCACCATTCACAAAATCAATACTGAAGTATCCTTTATCGCCTGCAACCATCTCATACAGCGGTGTTGGATTTCCATCAGTCATATATCCAAAAATACAAAGCAAAGCCTTTCCAAGGCTGGTCTTTCCGGTAGCATTTGCACCCATAAGAATTACAGCCTTCTTATAGCGAAATCGCTCTCTTCCTTTCAGATGTTCCTGATCGATAATCGAATTGACAATCTTTTTGGGATAACTGAAATTGATATGAAAATCATTAAATCCATAGATTTCCTTTAACTCAAGGTCTAAAACGATCATGTCAGATCCTCCATTTCATTATTTCGCCTTTTACGAACTAATGATATCATATTTAAAGGAGCATTTCAAGGACAATAGTCCACATATCCAAGCAATATTTATAACTCCATTCTGCTACCTCCTTAATTGATTGAAGCAGCCAGGCTTTTCTTCAAGCGCATATACGCTTCATATGCTGGCGTTGTTCCCTCAAGGAAGCCGCTCTGGTAAGCATCACTCTTTTTAATATCATTACGGTTCAATATATAGCTCAGATTTTCTGCTGTAATGCCATTACGGTTTCTAACGATACAAATTCCGTCATTTCGGTCATATTCGTCCAGCAGTTCCGGATAATGCGTAGTGAAAATAAGCGTTCCGCCATTTTTGTTCAGTCGGCTGTCCATAAAGAAGCGCACTAAGGTCGTTACAATTTCCTTGTTGAAATGATTCTCTATTTCATCTACCAGAAGATAACCACCTGAATGAAGAACTTCCTTTACCATCGAGAATGTAATAATACCCTTAATCGTACCAGAGGACAGATACTGCTCAAGGTCTGCCGCATTATTCAGGATAATCTCTTCTTCATCCTTAAACTTCAAGTGGATAAATGTTTTTCCCTCTGTCTGCTCAAAACACAATTTCTCAATGGTCGGATCGAGAAATGCAATTACCTCCAATGGAATATCTTCGGTAAATGGAAGCACATTCACATTCGTATAGGAAAGCAGGCTGAATATTTCCACTGTATCATTCGCTTTTTTATTATGTGCAATGACAAAGCTGACATCATCAGAAAGGTATGCTTCATCGCTATTGCGCTGCTCTACAGGCTTCATTCCTGTAAAATCTGTCAGATACTTTTTCGACTTAACGGTTGCAATCGGTTTTTCCCAAAGGCTTTCAGACAGAATCGAATACACATATTCCCCTGTTTTCGACTTCTTTGCCGCAATTACAGTTTCCAAGCAGCAGACGTAGCTACGCTTATCATAAAAATATGTGCGGATTGTAACATTCTTCGCTCCGCCAAGAATGCTTTTTGCCTCCACATGATTGATGGGCTCATTTTTCACAATATTTAAGGCCAAGCTAATGACCTTTAATACCGAGGTCTTGCCAGATGCGTTAATTCCAATGAAAGCACAGGCAGAGTGGAGATAGTAGTTATCCGTCAAACGGTAAAGACTATCTTTGTCCTCTTCGCAAACACGTTGCTGCGTATAAAAGCAAATATCCAAGTCTTTTTTGAATAATGGGAGTCCTTGTGCGGTGATGCGGAGTATTTTCATAGGTAGTCCTCCTCTAAAAACAGTTTTTTTGTTTTTATTTTCTTATAATCTTATTATACGCCGCAAATTAGAAAATATCAACGGGTTTTCCGTTTTTATTTTCTGATTTGCTTTTGACACTAAAAAGTATCCGTTCAATATGGCAAGCCCTGTGATTGCTGACCCGTTCCACCGCATGAAATACATGGAGCGTCATGGAAGCGGCCTACGCAAAATCGTCAGGGAAACCGAAAAGCCGCCTGGATATACAGCGGCATATAATCCGAAAATTTTCTCAACGGCAACAGATTTCAGAGTCATCTTGAAAAATGTAAATTACCAACTTAGTCAGAAAAACTTAGTCAATGACCAAGTTAGTGAGCAAGATAAATCGCCGGACATCCCACACACAGTTTTGAATCTTTGTATCCACCTTATTGCCCACGGCAGTGAGGGTGCTCAAATCACTCATGCTCACTCTATCATGGGTACAGCCAATGATAAGTCCTATGACGCAACCCATGATAACTTAGAGGATGACACCCATCAAGGTATCCACCAAGATAGCCACCATGATTCTACGCCGTCAGCAGTTATATTGCGCCTAATGCTTTTTAGATTTTCTTCGCAATCGTAGACAGCTCCGAAATAATACTAAGAAGATCATTTTTGACTTCCTCTTTGCTTGGCTCGCTGCCCATCAGAAGATAATCCGTGCTGACATGGAGGATGCAGGACAGTTCAATCAGCAAGTCAATAGAGCAGCTGCGTTCACCGTTCTCCATGCGGCTGACATGCTGCTTGCTTGCCAGGCCCAGGCGAACCGCCAGTTCCTCCTGCGTAATGCCACGGGAAGTGCGAACATCGTGAAGTCTCTTACCAAACTCTTTTGCGTCAAAATACATACGTTTCTCCTTCCGCACAGCCGGTACAGAACCGGATCGACGGAAGGTCAAAAAAAGAGCCGCATGACGGTGAAGAAAAATCCTGTGCCGATAAAACAGAACATGGGTATCCCATAATTCTGTCTCATGCGGCATTCGGAAGACTTCGCCTGTCAGCGGCTCCACAGCACAGCTATGACTTATAAAATTGTGTTAATAGGGTTATTTATTGTCATCTCAACCATTCAAAGACGAATAGTAGAGCTGCAATCTCCGTAATCTTCTCATCTCCAAAACATTGAAGACGGTCTCGCGTCCGCAGGCCTTACATTTGGTCTGCACATGTCCTCTGGTATCCTCAAAGACGATGATTGAATTGTGTCGGCAATAAGGGCACCTGACAATCCTGGGCTTTTGCGAAGCAATCGCATCCTTTGCCCGGATGATTTTAATCTGCATTTCCGCAGATGGTTCCGATACTCTGATATTCCTGCTCATGGCCACACCTCCAATGGATCACGATATTCATAATCCTTTTTCCGGTTCAGATAGCCCAGTTGTTCCAAGCGGATAGCTGCTGCTGATCTCGAAACACCAAAGACACCACAGAAAGTATCTATCTTCACCTGGTCACTGTCGTAAAAACGCCATCCATAACAGGTCAGAGGCTTTCTGCTGTTAATGAACCACATCGCTCGATCTACTTCTGACTGGGGCATCAGAATGGCGGCTCCCAGCGAATTGGCCTGCCACTCGTTCCAGTCCTCCTGCGTTCTCAGAACGCGAGAGCCATTTCCTCGCACTTCCGGTCTCTTATGACAGGCTATCTTTCGGTCATCGGAATCCAGCTGAAACAGTATCTGGTGAGCGCACTCATGCGCCAGCGTAAATCTGCGTTTTCCGCAGAGTTTCCGAATATTCTCTGGTTCAATGAAACTCTTGTCCAGAACCACATCATTAGTTTTCAGGAAGATGCTCCTCTGACTTCCATCAACCTCTATCTGATATTCTGTATCCACATACGCGGTCAGACCATAGATGCTTCCGTCCGAGGACAACTTTTGGAATGACACCTTCAGGTTCAGATAATCGGATGCAAACTGGTCAATGGGTGTCGGAAGTGCGAATCTTGCCGGATCATCTGCTTCGCTGCCGAAAAAGGACTTTTGAAAATCTCTTATCACTGCAACAGCGATTTCTTCTATGTTTTTCTGCGAAAGGATCATAGGCACGGCTCCTTTGCTTCAACGAACCATTTTTCATCTTCGTTGTACAGGAAACTCTCATGCCCACCGATCATGACCGTATAGCGGATTCCGCAGCCACCTACCTTCGTGGAAGCAGCCCGGCACTTATGCTTCAATCGGTCGATCTCATACACCCGTCCGTCAATCCACCGAATCAGACGCGGACGGATATTTCCCTCCGCATCCACATCCAAATTCACAGGTACATATACTTTTCTACATTTCTGTTCCGACATATTCTACGCTCCTCCTCTGTAAACCGGCGAATGTGTTGACTTCTTTTAGCAAAGAACTCACCAGATTCTGCCGGTGCTGTATTAACCAATCATTCCTGTCGGCATGACCAAATCCACTTTTCGCTCTGTCGGCATCTTGCTTTTCTGAAAAAGTACCCCATTTTTAATCGCATCTTTCCCGAATCGGAATCGAATCTGCTCAATCGCTGCGTCCAGCCGTTCCTGGCGATCCAGTGATTTCACATCTGTGAATAGGTCGTATTGTATCGGACAATCCTCTTCAAACAGATTGATTGCCCGAACCGTCACCGAACGAATCGGGTGTTCCCACTGATAATTCTTTGCAAACAAAGAAAATGCGGTTTTCGCCAGATAGGTAGGGCTTTGTGTCGGAATGCTAATCCGGCACTGCCACTCCTTCGTGAAAAGCTCATTGTTGCGGATGGAAATCGCAATTCCGCCTGCTTTCTTTTTATGCGTTCGCAGCTTAGTTCCGATTTCCTGCACCAGCTCCAGCATGACACACCAGACTTCGGCGTTATTTTCCAAATCCTGCATGGTCGTTATCCCGTGCCCAATGCTTTTTACCGGGGAGACATAATCGGAACGCATAACCGGCGAATCATCCAGCCCATTGGCATACTTCTTAATCGCCAGTCCATTCTTTCCAAGGCGGCACTTCAAGAAATCATCCGATGTTGCAGCAAGTTCTCCAATCGTATGAATCCCATAACCGGACAGAATCTTCTCGGTCGCTCTGCCAACTCCAAGCAAGTCGGAGGCAGGAAGACACCAAATCTTCTCCCGGAACGAATCTGCTTCGATGCAGGTAATCGCATCCGGCTTTTTCATATCCGACCCAAGCTTGGCAAAAATCTTGTTGAAACTCACTCCTGCGGAAATCGTGAGTCCCAATTCAAACTTAACAGTTCTGCGAATCTCATCTGCGATTTCAAATCCGGTTCCTATGCAGCCGCTTCCGGTCACATCCAACCAGCATTCGTCCATCCCATACGGCTCGATCTGGTCTGTGTATCGACCGTATATCTCACGAGCCAACTTTGAAAACTTCATATATTGCTCATAGTGCGGCTCCACGATCACAAGTTCCTGGCACTTCTGTTTTGCCTGCCAGATTGCCTCTCCCGTGGAAACGCCAAACGCCTTTGCTGCATAGTTCTTCGCAAGTACAATACCATGCCGTTCCTCCACAGAACCACACACTGCCACCGGCTTGTTCTTCAGTTCCGGATTCAGCATACACTCGACAGAGGCATAGAAATTATTCATATCACAGTGAAGGATCACTCTTTGCATCTCGTATTCCTCCTCTCCGTTCGCGAAAGCACGAACAACTTTTCACGAACGCATTGACACACAGCATTTCTTGTGATACTATAATTACACGAATTATATTTCGTGTTTTCACCGTCATTATAGCAAGCACAGTTTTTCGTGTCAATAGATTTTTATGAAAAAGTGTTCGTGTTCGTAATCAAAAAAGAAAGAGGTATTCCTATGGTCTTCAAAGAAAGGTTGAAAGAAAAAAGAACAGAAGCCAATTTAACTCAGGTAGAACTTGCAGAGAAGGCCGGTGTAACCGCCCGCACAATTCAGAATTATGAGCTTGGCAGCCGTAAACCATCCAATATGGTCACGATCCAGAAGATTGCGGATGCGCTGAATACTACTACTGAGTACCTGCTGGGAAGCAGCGGCACCTATGTCGTAGAAGCTCACGAAAAAGGCGGCGCAAAAGCGCCGCCCTCGAAAACGTGGAGCGTCAGGCCTTTTCTTTCCCCTGACGGTAAAACGGAATGGCCAGCGCCATGATGACCGCGAACACAATCAGATAGTAGAGCACGGCCTTGCCATGTGACACAACGGCCGCGACGCAGAAGAAGATGCAGCACACGATCGACAGCACCGGCATGACGTAGCGGTGAAAAGCGTTCAGCTCCTTTTCCCGGCGCATGACGTTGAGGAACATCGGAATATAGAGCGCGTAGAGCGTGATGATCGGCAGCTCGGACGAGTCGAAGCAAAACGGGCCGAACCAGCCCTCGGTGAGGTTGGCACCATAGAAATACGTCAGCCAGACGGCGCACATGAGCACACCCACGATGGCGGAGTTTGCCGGCATGTTCGTGTATCGGTCGATGCCGAGAAATGCCTCCGGCTTCGGGCCGTTGCCGCGCGCAGCGACAGAGTAGAGGCTGCGCGTCGCGGCGAGCATGAGCCCGTTGAGCGTGCCGAGGCACGACACGACGACCAGCACGAACAGACCCACGCCGGCGGCCCGGCCGAAGATCTTCTCAAAGGCGAGCTTGGCGCCGGCCTCGCCGCCGGCCATGATCTCCGCATTTGAGACGCTGCCGGACAGGCCGATGTAGTAGAGGATGTACGTCAGGGCCACGATGAGCGTGCCGACGACAAGCGCGATCGGCAGGTTGCGCCGGGCATCCTTGAGCTCGGCGTTGATGCTCGTGGCGATGATCCAGCCCTCATATGCAAAGGCCGTTGCCGCCACGGCGGTGAACAGCGCGTGGCCGTTGCCGCCCTCGACGGTCGTGACGACGGTGGTGAAGTTTTCGATCGTTGTGCCGTTGGCAAAGCCGACGATCGTGCCGACGATGCCCATGAGCAGCAGCGGGATGAGCTTGATGACCGTGGTCGCCACCTGAAACTTGCCCGCCAGGATCGGAGACAGGGCGTTGACCGCATAGCTGCCGACAAGAAACAGGCACGCAAGGACCATGACCGGGCCGCCCGTGATGTCAAACCCGCACAGCACGCCGAGATACCGCGCGCTGACCCAGGCCAGCACGGACGCTGTCTCTTATACACATCTGACGCTGCCGACGATACTCCTTGTGTAGAT
>ERZ1027181.1230-NODE-1230-length-12057-cov-7.525246_pt1 | contig 12057 bp, 8 predicted proteins | sample MGYA00519247_ERZ1027181 | MGnify/ENA primary metagenome ERZ1027181 (study PRJEB26926, sample SAMN06164415) | human gut metagenome | biome: ENVO:00009003; feature: ENVO:2100002; material: ENVO:00002003 | host: Homo sapiens | place: USA | collected 2012 ...
GATCTGCGCATGTCTCGTGGGCTCGGAGATGTGTATAAGAGACAGATACTCCACATGATATGTACTGATCGGAACCGCACCTGTATTCGTCGAATGATGTGTGGCTATCTTCTTCATTATTATATCACATGCATCTCTTCCTTTGAAAGTCACAAAATGTTCGATGGTCGTCAGATTCATGTTATGCATTCTTGCAAACAAGGTGTTGTCACACCCCATCACGGACACATCGGTCGGCACCTTTATCTTTGCTTCATGAAGTGCATCCATGATTCCAAATGCGATCATATCATTCAGTCCGACGATTGCTGTCACATCCGTCGTTTCCTTCAACAATTCTTTCGTCAGCTCATACCCGATCTTGTACTCCGAATCAATATGCGCCACATCCAGATCGATTTCTTCTTTTGCCGCTTTTATGATCACCTGGTCACGCAGTCCGACTTTCTCATATTCTTTCAGGAAGCCCTCTACCCGCTTCGAACGCTGCTTCTGCCTTGCCGTAAGCGGCGGTGCTATATATGCAACTTTCCTGTGTCCCAGTTCCAGCAGATGTTTCGCCATGACTCTTCCAAGCTTGGAATTGTCAAGTTCCACCGCATCTACATTCATCTTTTCATTCTGGTTATTGACGATCGCAACCGGTATCTGTTCTGCAATTTCTCCCACAAGTTCCATAAAGCAATGGCTCGGATTACAGGTATAGATAATTCCAAGCGGTCTTAACTGCCACATCATTTTCAGATAGCGCTCTTCCATCCTGAGATCTCTCTGCGTATTGCATACAAAAAGGCCGAAACCTTTTTCTTTCGCATGTGCCTCAATCCCCTGAAGCAGCATAACATAATACGGATTCGTCAGGTTTGGGCAGAATACAACAAGAAGCTTCTCCCGTTTTGTTCCTTTTCTCGTTTTCCGCTTCGGCGGGACATATCCCAGTTCTTTTGCCGCATTTTCCACTCTTTCCACAGTATCTTTTGCAAATGATACATCGTACTTTTTGTTCAGGATCATGGAAACTGTGGACTGTGATACCCCGGCAGCATGTGCAATATCCGTTGATGTAACCTTTTTCTTCATTTATCTCACCTCCAATGCCGGCCGTCAAAACTCTGCTAAACCTGACAGCTCATTACGATTGCTTTGGCAACTGGCAGCTTTTTCAAACGCATGATAAGTAAAAAAGGGGACAGGGCTACAGCTCTGTCCTTCCTTCAAGTGCCCGCAGAAGTGTCACTTCATCGATATACTCCAGATCTCCTCCAACCGGAACACCACTTGCAATCCTGCTCACCTTAATTCCCGTCGGTTTGATCAGCTTACTGATATACATTGCTGTCGTCTCACCTTCCAGGCTTGAGTTCGTGGCAATAATCACTTCTTTCACATCTCCCTGCAGACGTTCGATCAGTTCCTTCAGTTTGATATCTTCCGGACCGATACCAAGCATCGGAGAGATTGCTCCGTGAAGCACGTGGTATACACCGTTATATTTTCCGGTCTTTTCGTATGCCGCAAGGTCTCTCGTATTCTCCACTACCATGATCGTCTGGTGGTCACGATTACTATTGCTGCAGATCGGACACAGTTCCTGATCCGTCAGTGTATAACATTCTTTGCAATATTTTATGTTCTCTCTGGCTTCCACCATTGTAGAAGCCAGTCTCTTTACATCATCAACCGGCATATGGATCAGATGAAATGCAAGTCTTGCCGCAGATTTTGCTCCGATTCCCGGAAGACATGACAGTTCCTCGATCAGTTTGCTCATCTGATTACTGTAATAATCCATAGTTTTTAACTCCCTGTAAGAATAATTCTCCCGGAACCTTCTCCTAGAATTTCTCCTAGAATAATCCCGGCATTCCGCCGCCCATGCCGCCGGTGAACTTAGACATTGCAGAAGTTGTCTCTGCGTCTACTTTCTCCAATGCTTCGTTGACTGCTGCCACAAGCAGATCTTCCAGCATCTCTATATCATCCGGATCTACAACTTCTTCATCCAGTTTTACTTTTAAGATCTTCTTGCTTCCGGAAACAGTAACTTCAACAGCTCCGCCGCCTGCAGTTGCGCTGAATTCTTTTGTCTCCATTTCCTTTGCCTGTTCTTCCATCTGACGCTGCATCTTCTGTGCCTGTTTCATCAGATTTGCCATATTTCCCGGCATTCCGCCTCCTGGGAATCCTCCTCTTTTTGCCATGATAATATCCTCCTATTCGTCTTCTACAGTAATTTCCATATTAATCAGATTCTCCAGATCCACAAAATGATCTTCGAATCTGCGTCCCGCCTCCATCTGGCGGACGTCTATCTCTACTTTTTTGCCAATCTTCTGCTCGATCAGTGATTGGATCTCTTCTTTATGTTCCGGTGTTGCCACCGCACTTGCGCTCAGTTCATCCGGCAGTACGATCAGAAGCCTGTTGCCTTCTCCTGCACTCAGTCTTGCTTTTTTCAGATAGGTTCTGAGCATCGGGGAAGCCTCATTGATGATCATCCGGAAATCTTTTGCCACCGCTTTCACATCTTCGTTCAATGCCTGCGGAAGTTCCGGCTTTGGCTTCGGTTCTCCCGCCTCTTTTGCATCCGATGCATATACGATGCGTTCTCTGACCGGTGCTTCCCACGCCCCCTCTTCGAGCTGCTTCTCGATCGCACGGATGCGGTCCAGTAATGCATCTTTGTTCTGATCCATCGCCGGACGGCACAATTTGATCAGTGTCACTTCCAGAAGTACCCTCTTCTGGGTCGCATATTTTAACTGGTTCGTCAGATCTGAGAAAATTCGGATGTAACGGATCAGCGTATCGCTGTCGATCATCTGTGCTTCTTCTTTTAAAAGTGCAAGATTTTCAGACGACACATCCAGTACATCTTCCATATTATCCGAACTCTTCACCAGAAGGAGATTTCGCAGATACCATGTGAAATCTGCCGCAAGCTGGGACAGTTCTCTTCCCTGCATCACCAGCTCATCGACCGTTTCGATCACCTGATGCACATCCATCGCAAGCAGCTGTCTTAAAAGCCGGCTGAACACTTCCGTATCCACCGCTCCCAGCACTTCCAGTACATGATCATATGTCAGTGTCTCATTCATATAGAACGCGGCACACTGATCCAGAAGACTTAATGAATCTCGCATGGAACCGTCCGCCATCTTCGCAATATAACGGACCGCCTTATCTTCTACGTCCCATCCTTCTTTATCAATCAGTTCCCGCAGTCTTGCTGCGATCGTTTCAATGGAAATTCTCTTAAAATCATATCGCTGACAACGGCTTAAGATCGTAATCGGGATCTTGTGTGCCTCCGTTGTCGCAAGAATAAATATAACATATTCCGGCGGTTCTTCCAATGTTTTTAACAATGCATTAAACGCACCGATCGACAGCATATGCACCTCGTCGATGATATATACTTTATATTTTCCTTCTGTCGGACGGTATGTGACTTCTTCGCGGATCTCTCGGATATTATCCACACCATTATTCGATGCCGCATCGATCTCGATCACGTTCATCGATGTACCCGCTGCGATCGACTTGCACATTGCGCACTCCCCGCACGGACTTCCGTCTACCGGATGTTCGCAGTTGACTGCTTTCGCAAATATTTTTGCAACCGTCGTCTTACCGGTTCCTCTTGTCCCGCAGAACAGATATGCATGTCCGATACGGTCTGCATTGATCTGGTTCTTAAGCGTCCGGACGATCGCATCCTGTCCTTTTACATCTTCGAATTCATCCGGACGGAATTTACGGTATAATGCCGTATATGACATTCTTTACACTCCTTGTCTAAATGCAGATCCTGCTTAACCTGTGTATCTTATTCATCACCGAAGCTGATACCGATGGTTTTTGCTTCTTTAATGATTGATGCCTTTGGATCTACATATTTTAATTTTCCGGCAACTTCTGACAATGGTACACGGATAATCTCCTGATTCTTTGTTCCTACCATACATCCAAAATCACCTTCCAGAATTGCTCTCGCAGCTTCTGCACCAAGTCTTGTTGCAAGCACACGGTCATATGCACACGGAGAGCCGCCTCGCTGTGTATGTCCAGGCACAGTAATTCTTACTTCTTTATCTGTTTTTTCCTGAATCTTCTCAGCAAGTTCATATGCAACAGAAGGGTATTTCTTCTTTGCTTTTTTCTCTTTTAATTCCTTCTTTGAAAGCGCTGCATCTTCTTTTGAAATCGCACCTTCTGCAACAGCAATAATTGTGAATCTCTTTCCTACTTTGCCGCGCTTTTCAATTGCTTCAACTACTGAATTGATGTCATATGGCATCTCCGGAAGCAGAATAATATCGGCACCGCCGGCAATTCCTGCATGAAGTGTTACCCATCCTACTTTGTGGCCCATTACTTCCACGATAAATACACGGCTGTGAGACGTTGCTGTTGTATGGATCCTGTCAATTGTATCTGTTGCAATGTCTACCGCACTCTGGAATCCGAATGTCATGTCCGTTCCCCAGAGATCGTTATCAATCGTCTTCGGAAGTGTTACCACATTAAGTCCTTCTTCTCTCAGCATATTGGCTGATTTGTGTGTTCCATTTCCCCCAAGGATTACCAGGCAGTCCAGATTCAGCTTGTGGTAAGTGTGTTTCATTGCCTCTACTTTGTCAATTCCGTCCTTATCTGGTACTCTCATTAACTTGAACGGTTGTCTGGATGTTCCCAGAATCGTTCCACCAAGTGTCAGAATCCCCGAAAAGTCTTTTGACGTAAGCATCTTAAAGTTCGAATAGATCAAACCTTTATATCCATCTTGAAATCCATAAATCTCTACATCATCTCGTTTTGAAAAAAGCCCCTTTACGACGCCTCTCATCGCTGCATTCAGTGCCTGGCAGTCGCCGCCGCTTGTAAGCATTCCTATTCTTAACATATGTCTGCTCCTTTCTATGTTGCCTGTGTATAACTTTATCATTACTATGAGCCATAATAGTTTATCCACATTCTGTATACAATACCAGTAAAATTATAACTTATTTTTATGGTGGAGACAATAAGGGACAGAGGATTTTTCATTTGCGGCAATCCTATTGACAAAAATTCCCCTGTCTCTTTTTCCAAAACGTGCTATAATACATGTGGAAAATTTGTGTAGAAAGCAGGTAGTATTGTGGATAAGTTAGATATAAAATTGTGGACACTTGCGTCCAAAGGCCAGATCGTTCCTGACCGTTCATTACTGAAGACACCGGAACAGATTGAAATGATCAAAAAAAGTGCAGAACTGAACACCGCAGTTCTCGACCATGTAGCAGCTCATATTCATGCAGGAATGAGCACTGCCGAAATTGACAAACTTGTATATGATTTCACAACAGAGCACGGAGGAATCCCGGCGCCTCTGAATTATGAGGGATTCCCGAAGAGCGTATGTACTTCCATCAACAACGTCATCTGCCACGGTATCCCAAGTGAAAATGAGATTCTAATCGATGGAGATATCATCAACGTAGATGTGTCTACGATTTTAAACGGATATTTCTCTGATGCATCCCGTATGTTCACGATCGGTGACGTATCACCGGAAGCCGAACGTATTGTCCGTGTTACAAAAGAATGCGTAGAGCTTGGACTTAAAGCAGCAAAACCTTGGGGACATCTTGGAGACATTGCTTATGCGATCAATTCACATGCACAGGAAAATGGATATTCTGTCGTAGAGGAGATCGGCGGCCATGGAATCGGTCTGGAATTCCACGAAGAGCCATTCGTAAGTTATGTTACTCCGAAGGGCAGTGAGATGGTTCTGGTTCCTGGTATGATGTTCACGATCGAGCCGATGATCAATCAGGGTTCTCCGGAATTCTATGTAGATGAAGACAACGGATGGACCGTTTATACGGATGACGACGGTCTTTCTGCTCAGATTGAATATATGGTTCTTATTAAAGAAGATGGTGTAGAAGTTCTTACAAAATAATATAATTTTGCATTATCGAAACCAGATCTTACATTATTATGTTTGTGTAAAAACGTAAAAAAAGATTACCGGAAAACGCACTACATTTTCCGGTAATCTTTTTATTTTCTTTATTTCACTATTAGCCGGTCCATACCCATTCTACAAAATATACAGCCAGTCATGATCCTCTTCATTTCTCATTCCCAGTACAAGTGCCGAATGTGGTCCCATGTTCGCAACCACTTCTCCGTCTTCTACCAGATACTCTTCGTACTCTGTTGTATATCCATCTTTGTAAGAATATAGCAGACGTTTCATGCGGCATTTTATCGGAATCTCTGCTTCCCATACAGGAACTTTTACTTCCGCACGTTCGCTGCGGTTATTGATCACAACAATGATCCGGTCATGCCCTTTAAATCTCGCATAAGACAGGATATTTTCCTCTCCGCCAAGGATCTTCAACGAACCAGTCTTAAGTGCCGGATGCTCTTTGTGGATGCGGATCGCTTCTTTGTGGAATGCGATCAGTTCCTGATCTTCATGTCCCCACGGATAGGTTCTTCTGTTATCTGGATCTGTAAATCCACAGACACCAGCCTCATCACCATAATATACCGTCGGAGCTCCGACCCAGGTCATCTGCATAACAACCGCTTCACGCATAACCGCTTTATTCACATACTCGTTCGCAGCTTCCGGTCCCAGATGTTCCACACGGCCAACCATGTGATTCGTTCTCGTTAAGAATCTGGAATGATCATGGTTAGAAAGCTCATTCATCGCCACCTGAAGTGACGGAGTCAGCATGTTCGACATGTGATGTGCCATCGAACCGATAAAGTTATCGATGTTGCCAAGGAGCTCTTCTCTCGCCTCATCACTATGCTTTTCCATTCCAGTCAGGAACCATGTAACCGGCTCCATGAACGCATCATAGTTCATAACGGTATCCCACTCATCCCCCTTAAGCCAGTCACTCGGATCGCCGTAATGTTCGGCAAGGATCAGTGCATTCGGATTTGCATCTTTCACGGCTCTTCGGAATTTCTGCCAGAACTCGTGATTGTATTCATTGCTGCGTCCCAGGTCTGCTGCCACATCCAGACGCCATCCATCTACATTATACGGCGGCGATACCCATTTCCGTCCAATATATAAGATATAATTTTCCAGTTTTACAGAATCTTCGTAATTCAGTTTCGGCAGAGTATCATGTCCCCACCAGCCATCGTAATTGCCATTATACGGCCAGTTCTCCGGTCCTTCTTTGAAGAAACGGAAGTAGCTTCTGTACGGACTGTCTGCCGATACATAAGCACCCGGTTCATAATCCGCTTCACCTTCGTAAATTCTCTCACGGTCCATCCACTTATTGAAAGAACCGCAATGGTTGAATACGCCGTCCAGAATCACTTTCATACCACGACGGTGTAATTCTTCTACCAGCTTAATGAACAACTCATTACTTGCTTCCAGGTTCTTAAGACCTGTCGTGCGTTTTTTATACTTCGTTGCCTGACTGTTGTCCGTCACACCATCCGGAAGCACCTCACCTCCGTCATCTACGATCTTCCCATAATGTGGATCAATATAATCATAATCCTGGATATCGTATTTATGGTTCGACGGTGACACAAATAATGGATTAAAATATACAACTTCTACACCCAGCTCCTGCAGATAATCAAGTTTATCCATGACTCCCTGCAGATCCCCGCCGTAGAATTCTCTTACACCCATGTTCGCCGGATATTTGTCCCAGTTCGTTACTCTCTGCGAATAATCCCCAATGTAGTAATACTCATTCGTCTCTACATCATTTGACTTATCTCCGTTATAAAAGCGGTCTGTAAATATCTGATACATAACCGCTCCCTTTGCCCAGTCCGGTGTGGAAAATCCGGGTACTACAACAAAATTATAGTACTCCAGGATCTCTCGAGAGATTCCACATCGTCCATAATAATATTTTTCTGTCCCAGACTGCACTTCGAAACAATATCTGAACGGCTCTTCCCCCAGACGTGTCTCGAACGTATAATAATCAAACTCTCCCTGTGTGCATTCTTTTTCCATTACATATGTGTCAGCCGATGTCACAAGCCCTACTCTGTCTACATCATCCTTCGCCGTACGGAACCGGAATGTCACCAGTTCGTTTTCTTTCGGTTCAGGTGGATACACATATCCTTCTGTTCCATCACAAAATAAAGCCGCCTTATTCATATAACTAACACCTCTCTCATTTTTTGCTCTCGGAAAGGAGCACGCTTTCTTCTAGTCTTCTGATACATCTTCCGGGAACAGCGCTTCAAATTCTTCCCGGGAAATCTTTTCTTTTTCCAACAGAAGATCTGCGCATGCATGCAGAACATCATCATATTTTCTAATGATATGTCTTGCTCTGTCATAACATTCATCAATAATTCTCTTTACTTCCTGGTCGATCACAGTCGCCACGCCCTCTCCGTAGCCTCTTGCTGTGTGCGCCAGATCACGTCCGATGAACACCTCATTGTTGTCATCATCATAGTTAATAAGTCCGACTGCCTCTGACATACCGAACTTCGTAACCATGGATTTGGCCAGGCCCGTTGCCTGCTTGATATCCTGAGATGCACCGGTTGTAATATCATCAAATACTTCTTCTTCGGCTACACGTCCGCCAAGTGCTACCGTAATATCCTGAAGCATCTTTCCTTTTGTATTAAACATCTCATCCTTTTCCGGAAGCGGCATCGTATATCCGCCCGCACTTCCCGTCGGGATGATTGAAACACTGTATACAGGTCCCACATCCGGAAGCACATGGAACAAGATCGCATGCCCTGCTTCGTGGAATGCTGTGATTTTCTTCTCTTTTTCGGAAATAACGCGGCTCTTCTTCTCCGCACCGATTCCAACTTTGACAAATGCCTTTTTTATGTCTTCCTGTTTTAAGAATACTCTGTTATCCTTTGCAGCCAGAATTGCTGCTTCGTTCAAGAGATTTTCCAGATCAGCTCCGGTAAATCCTGCCGTTGTCTGCGCAATCTGCTGCAGATCGATCTCTTCGCTTAACGGTTTCCCTTTCGCATGTACCTTGAGGATCTCTTCACGGCCCTTAATATCCGGTCTTCCGACCATAACCTTACGGTCGAATCGTCCCGGACGTAAGATTGCAGGGTCAAGAATATCCACACGGTTTGTAGCCGCCATCACAATGATGCCTTCATTGACGCCGAATCCGTCCATCTCTACCAGCAACTGGTTCAGTGTCTGCTCACGCTCATCGTGTCCGCCGCCCATTCCGGTTCCACGGCGTCTTGCAACTGCATCGATCTCATCGATGAAAATGATACACGGTGCATTCTTCTTCGCTTCCTCGAACAAGTCTCTGACACGGGAAGCTCCGACACCAACGAACATTTCCACAAAGTCTGAACCGGAGATCGTAAAGAACGGAACTCCTGCTTCTCCGGCAACTGCTTTGGCAAGCAGCGTCTTACCGGTTCCCGGAGGGCCTACTAACAGTACACCTTTCGGGATTCTTGCTCCCACCTGGATATATTTCTTCGGAGACTTCAGGAAATCAACGATCTCCTCCAGTTCCTCTTTTTCTTCTTCCAGACCTGCCACCTGGGCAAATGTCACTTTCTTGTCACGGTCTGTGCTCAGTTTTGCACGGCTCTTTCCGAAATTCATTGCTTTCGAATTGGCCCCGCCGCCCTGACGGTTCATCAGACCAAAGATCAGGAACACTCCGACCAGTGTAAGGATAACCGGCAGAAATGTAGTTGCTGCCCAGCTGTCCTGTGGAATATCCGGCATGGTATAATCCACATTCTGCTCTTTCAGGTAATCCTGGATCTCATTTACATCGGAGACATACAGATATCTGATATTATCGGAACTGTCATCTCCCTTCAGCGTAATCTCCACGCGCCCCGTCGGAACGCTCTTGTTCTGATTCACTTCTACAGACTCGATCTTGTCGTTCTGAACCAGCTGTTGGAATTTCTTCCAGGAAATTTCTTTCTCTCGTTGATCGAACTGATTGGTAAACCACAGTGCTGCGAACAAAAATACGACAAACACGAGGAATACAACACCATTCAGCCCTCTCGCTTTCTTATTATTCAATTTTCAGGCTCCTTTCTTATGCCGCGCCTTATTCCACGCCCTCTACCACTCCGATGAATGGAAGATTTCTGTATCTCTGGGCGTAATCCAGTCCATATCCCACAACGAATTCGTCCGGGATATTGAATCCGACATAATCTACTTTTACATCTTTTACTCTTCTTTCCGGTTTATCCAGAAGCGTACAAAGCTTCATGCTCTTTGGATTTCTCTTAGATAAGATGTCCATCAGATAATATAATGTTCTTCCGGAGTCAATAATATCCTCCACGATCAGTACATCTTTTCCTTCCAGTGTCTCATCTAAGTCTTTTGCGATCTTAACAACACCGCTTGACTTCGTTCCGTCACCGTAGCTGCTGACACTCATAAAGTCCATTGATACCGGAACGGTGATTCTCTTCGCCAGTTCGCACATGAAGAATACGCCACCCTTCAATACACAGATCAGATGTACCTGCTTTCCGGCATAATCTTTGCTGATCTGTTCGCCAAGCTCTTTGATTCTCTTTGCAACATCCTCTTCAGGAACTAATACTTTTACTTTCTCTGCCATCTTCTTCTCCTCCGTTAAATTCTATTTCCAGAATTCTTCTGGTTTTATCTGTAACCTGATATGCCTGGTTCTGTCTGTATCCGATGATCCACAGGATGTGGCTGCCGTCTGCTGCCAGCCAGATCTTCTCCCTGTCTTCTCTCGGGACTTTCACATTGACAAAATACTTTTTCAGGCTCTGTGTACTGCCGTTTTTGTCAATCGTAATATAGTCTCCAGGCTGCTTATGTCTTATTTTTACAGTGCTCTTAATTATATCATAGTCAAACCATTTCGTGTAGGTTTTTTTAGGAAATACACTGGTTTGTGGTGTTCGTTCCAGTATGCGCATCTGTACCGGCGGCTTAGAATTTTCTGCGGATTTTTCTTTATCCTTCACTTTATGAAGCCAGATTCCTTCGTAACACCTTTCCCCGGTCATCTCATAAGGCAGCATAATCTTCCGTCCGGTCTGATGTTCCATCAGTTCTTCCACCAGTTTTACGTGGATCTGTTCAATATCTTTTTTGCGTCCTGCCGTTTCGCACAACAGTTCATGGATCAGAAACGTCAGGACAGTCTCATTTACACTTCGGAAACCCTCTTCCAGGATCACTACTCCATCTGCTTTATCTTGTTTGGGTTTTACGCAGTATTTTCTGCATTTTTCCACTTCCTCTTCCATAAATGCCCACACTGTCCGCATTTGCTCCATCGTATCCGCCATATGTGAAACAGCTCTTGGATTAATCTCTCGTTCCAGGTATGGGATCACATGATTTCTAAGACGATTCCTTGTATAATGGTCTTCCAGATTCGTCTCATCGGTACAATAATCTATATTATTATCTTTTAAATATTCTTCGATTTCCTGTCTTCTTACCCCCAGAAGCGGCCGGATATACTTTCCGTCAACCGGACTGATCCCGCCGATCCCTTTAAGACCACATCCACGGCTTAAATTCCACAGAAGTGTCTCCGCATTGTCATTCTGATGATGCGCCAGCGCAATCCTCGTTCCGTTTTTCCTGTGACAGACTTCTTCGAATATATGTCTTCTGACATTCCTTCCTGCCTCTTCGAGCGTCAGCTTCTGTTCTTTCGCATATCTTCCGACATCTTCACGAAAAGCCAGAAGTTCAACATCCAGCTTCTCACAAAGGGCTCTGACGTAATTCTCATCTGCATCCGCACTTTCTCCGCGAAGTCCGTGATGAATATGCACTACCGTCAACCCAAACCGCATTTCCTTTTGAAGTTTTACAAGCATGAAAAGAAGGCATACGGAGTCTGCACCTCCCGATACGCCTGCAATTACATGATCTTTTTCCTGCAGCATATGGTATTTTTTCACATATGCCCTCACCCGTTCATACATTCCGGTCTTCCTTTTTATCTGATTTGTTTTCATACTGTCTCTTATACACATCTCCGAGCCCACGAGACATGCGCAGATCTC
>ERZ1027181.1232-NODE-1232-length-12041-cov-8.328467_pt1 | contig 12041 bp, 9 predicted proteins | sample MGYA00519247_ERZ1027181 | MGnify/ENA primary metagenome ERZ1027181 (study PRJEB26926, sample SAMN06164415) | human gut metagenome | biome: ENVO:00009003; feature: ENVO:2100002; material: ENVO:00002003 | host: Homo sapiens | place: USA | collected 2012 ...
AGAGCACGTGATTTGTAATCTCGGGGTCGTTGGTTCGAATCCGACAAGAGGCTCTTCAAAGAAATAGTAAAGGACAGGACTTGTAAATGGGTCTTGTCCTTTTTTTTATGTCTTAAACTTTGATGATGTTTGTTTTTTGTGTAATTTTGTAGCAACAAACAAATAGTAGTATACAGACACTTATGAAGACAGATAAATACAAGCTTCTTGCTGCCTTGGTGCGCTCGTTCTTCGAGTCGTTCTCGTTGGGCATTATAGACAACAGCCATATGGAGAAGGCAGAAGACCGCAACAGTGCGCAGACCGTGAAGAAACTGATGCTTGAGCATTACGAACATATTGCCCCCGTGTTCTTAGACACATTGTTCTTCCCGTTGGCAGCAATGAACTTTGAATATGCCGACATTGAGCGTGTGGTGCGTGAGGCACAACAGAAGGGTGACGATATGATGGCGCTTGTGAAGACAGCATGTGCATCGGACGCAATGTACGAGGCAATGGTGACGGAGTATAAGCGCAATTTCTCCAATCTACTTGCAGGACGTTATGCAAGTACGGCCGACCATCTACTTAGCTATACAAAGGGAGAGGGCGCTGAAGATATTGACACCGATCGTGCCATAGAGTTGACTGTGCGAGTTGTGATGTATGCGTACGCACGTGGACTGCGTCGAGGAACAGAAGGACGCAAGTCGGTAAGACAGGCTTCGCTATTCCGTTTGCTTATAGACGCAATGAATGTGTTGCTTCTTGACGAGGCGATGAAGTTTGACGATGACGACGAGCTCGCGGCAATGTTCCTTAAGGTATGTATTAACGAGCACAACTTCACGGTGATGACATCCGAAATGGACCGCACATTTGACGAGCTTGTGCGCAAGGAGGGTATAACACAGTAGTAAAAAATAAATGATAAAGAACCTTATTTTTGATTTTGGCAAGGTGCTGGTCGACTACGACTACTTCGTTGTGGTTGATAGATTCTTTGAGAGTCATGAAGTGTCAGAAGACTTCTATCATCATCTGATGGACGACAAGTGGAACGAGCGACTTGACCGTGAAGACCGCACTTTTGAGCAGATAATATCCGACATGCAGCAGGCAATGCCGCAATGGAAGGAAGAAATAAGACAGTTTGGCGAACACTACACCGAGTTTGTGCTTGGCGAGATACCTGGAATGTACGACCTTTTGGTGAAGCTTAAAGCAGAAGGCTATAAGCTTTACGGCTTGACAAACTGGTGCAGCAAGGTGCACGAAACGATGAAGCAATACCCGATATTCGAGTTGCTTGATGGTAGAATTGTATCTTCGGAAGAACATGTGGTAAAGCCAGAGCGTGAGATATACGAGCTTACTTGCCGCAAACTTGGACTGAAGCCAGAAGAATGTGTGTTTGCCGACGACAAGATAGAGAATATCGAAGCAGCGCGAGCTTATGGTATGTATGGCATATGGTTTAAAGACGCTGTGCAGTATGAGCGCGAGTTGCGAGAGATAATAGCCAAAGCCAAGGTGAGTATTGACGACCGTGTACAATTGGCAGTAGATAACTTTATGCAAGGCTATGGCTGTTGTCAGTCGGTTGTTGCTGCTTTTGCCGACCTGTATGGTTTGGACGATAATCTTGCAAAGCGTATTGGTGCAGGCTTTGGCGGAGGCGTAGGCCGTATGCGTATGATGTGCGGTGCAGTATCAGGCATTGTAACACTTGTAGGACTTGACTGTGGACAGACAGAAGGAAGCGACCGCGAGGGCAAATCGGCATGTTATAAGGTTGTACAGGAATTGCTTGCCAAGTCGAAGGAGCAGAACGGCTCGCTCATTTGTGCCGAGATACTTGGATTGAAAGGTTATGATAAAGCACAGTCGTCGTATGTGGCTTCGGCAAGAACTGCTGAATACTATAAAAAGCGCCCATGCGCTGCAAAGGTAGAGAGTGCGGCACGCATCTTTGCCGAATACTTAAAGAATAAGCAATGATAGATAGCGCTACTGTAGAAAGGATAAAGGATGCTGCCAATATAGTGGAGGTAGTGTCGGAGTTTGTAACGCTGCGTCGCAGTGGTGCAAACTATAAGGGTCTGTGTCCTTTCCATGATGAGAAGACACCGTCTTTCTACGTATCGCCAGGTCGTGGCATGTGCCACTGCTTTGGATGTGGCAAGGGAGGCAATCCGGTAGGTTTCATCATGGAGCACGAGCAGATGACATATCCAGAAGCGCTGCGCTGGCTTGCCAAGAAGTATCATATAGAGATACAGGAACGCGAGTTGACGGACAACGAGAAGCGTGAACAGAGCGAAAGAGAGAGTATGTTTATTGTCAATGAATGGGCAATGAAATACTTTCAGGACAAGATTCAGAACGACCCTGACGGTATAGCCATAGGTATGCAATACTTCCGTAGTCGTGGATTTCGTGATGATATAATCAAGAAGTTCCAACTTGGCTACGACCTTATGGACCGCCGCGCATTGGCAACTGAGGCATTGCGAAAGGGATACAAGGAAGAATTCATACTGAAGACAGGCATCTGCTACAAGAACGACAGAGGCGAACTGATAGACAGATATGCTGGACGTGTGATATTTCCATGGATAGGTATCAGCGGAAAGGTGGTAGGATTTGGTGGACGACTGCTTGACTCGCGCACAAAGGGAGTAAACCAAAAGTATGTGAACTCGCCCGACTCGGAGATATACCACAAAGACCGCGAGCTGTACGGAATATACCAGGCAAAGAAAGCTATAGCCAAGGAAGACCGCGTGTTTATGGTAGAGGGATATACCGATGTGCTGGCAATGCACCAATGCGGTATTGAGAATGTGGTGGCAAACTCGGGAACGGCATTAAGTATACACCAGATACATATATTGCACCGATTCACTTCGAACATCACATTGTTGTATGATGGCGATGCTGCAGGTATACATGCGGCAATGCGAGGAACAGACATGTTGCTGTCGGAAGGAATGAACCTTAAGGTGTTGTTGCTGCCTGATGGAGACGATCCTGACTCTTTCTCAAGAAAACACTCGGCAACAGACTTCCGCAAATATATAGAAGAACATCAGACCGACTTCATACAATTCAAGACCGACCTGCTGTTGCGCAACGAACGCGACCCGCTTAAACGCTCGGAAGCTATCAACTCAATAATACGCAGCATATCGTTTGTAAACAACCCGATATTGCGCGATACGTATCTGCACGACTGTTCGGTAAGAATGGGCATAAACGAGGCAACGCTCATCAATACCCTTAACGGATTTATACGAAACAACCGTGAGGAGCGCACGTCAGAGGAGACACGCGCAGAGCATCAGGCAAAGCATGTACAGCATCCCGTACAGCAGCCAGTTACACCATTGCAACAGGCGTCAAAGGTGGAGCGTATGCTTGCCGAACTCATAATACGCCACGGTGACACTATTATATATAATAATGTGGAAACTGAGGATGGCGAGATGATGAATCTAAACATAGCGCAGTACATTGACTATAATCTGGGTGTGGACGGACTGAAGTTTGCCAATCCACTATTTGCCAAAATCCTTGCCGAGGCTGTGGCACATAGTGGCGACGAGAAATTCTGTGCCGAACAGTTCTTTATTCATCATGAAGATATCAACATAGCCAATGTTGCAACAGAGCTGTGTGTTGACAAATATCGATTGCTTGACGAGCAGAAGACGGCAGCAGACAAAACCCAGAAAAATGCAGACGAGATAAGGGCTGAAGAGGCTAACCGCATAGAGGCGTTGCGTCAGCAGACAGAACATCTGCTAAACGACTTCCGTATGGACTATCTTGAGATGCATCTAAAGGACTTGCAGCTGCAGATATCGCAGTCGGCAAGTGACATTAAAAGGCTTAAGGAGCTGATGGAAGAATATAAGACAGCGCATGAATTGCGCTCGAAGTTGGCTCGACTATTAGGAAACAATATAATAGTGTGAAATAAAAAAAACTACATATATATGTATTACATAGAAAAAACTCTTGAGGTTTCGGCATGTCATAGCCTGAATCTCTCTTACGAGAGTAAGTGCCAGAACCTGCATGGACACAACTGGATAATAACCGTATACTGCAAGTCGAAGGAACTGAACAAGGATGGTATGGTAGTAGACTTTACACATATAAAGCAGTTGGTGCAAGAACGTTTGGACCATGCCAACCTTAACGAGGTGCTGCCATTCAACCCTACAGCAGAGAACATAGCACGTTGGATAACCGAACAGATATCACAGTGCTATAAGTGCATGGTACAGGAGAGCGAGGGCAACAAAGCAATATACGAGGAGGACTAAGGAAATGAAACGAATAAATGAGATATTTTACTCGTTGCAAGGCGAAGGTCGCAACATGGGACGTGCGGCAATATTCGTGCGCTTTTCGGGTTGCAACCTTAAGTGTTCGTTCTGTGATACTGACTTTGCAAGCTACGAACAGCTTGATGACGAGGAGATACTGCGCCGCATAAGTAAGTTTCCATCACGCTTTGTGGTACTGACAGGAGGTGAGCCTTCGCTTCAGGTAGACAGTGCCTTTATAGACCTTCTTCATGCAAATGGATACGAACTGGCTATGGAAACCAACGGTACGCATCTTATTGCTGAGGGTATAGACTGGATAACATGCTCGCCAAAGGGACAGACTGTTATAAAGAAGTGCAACGAACTGAAGTGCATCTTCGAGGAATCGACAACAACCCCAGATGACCACGGCATAGAGGCCGACTATAAGTATCTGCAACCATGTGATGTGCAGGACGCAGAACGCAATGCACAAATAGTGAAGCGCTGTTTCGACTATATACTGGAGCATCCAGAATGGAGACTCTCGTTGCAGACTCACAAGTTGGTGGGATTCAAATAAGGAATGATACGGCACTTCCGCCTATTCGGAAGAAACATATGTAAGGCTTCGTATGATATATGTTCACTGGATATTCATAGTGGTCTACGCTATAGTGATAATAAGCATCATTGTCACTGTGCTTTTGGACAACCGTCAGCCTGCCAAGACTATGGCATGGGTGATGGTACTTATGTTTGTGCCCGTATTTGGCATTGTGCTGTATATCTTCTTTGGACAGAACACACGCAAGATGCGACTTATGTCGCAGCGCTCGCTCGACCAATTGTCCAAGAGACAGATGCTTGAATTTGTAGAACAGCGTGAGCTGAGGCTGCCAGAAAGGTATCGATCGCTTATACAACTGTTTACTAACCAGAGCCTGGCATTGCCTTTCAAAGATAATGAGGTGGAGTTTTATACTGATGGTTACCAGTTCTTTCCTGCTTTGCTACAGGCTATAGGTAGGGCACGGCAACATATCCATATAGATGTTTATATCTTTGCAGACGACCCTTTGGGTAGACTTGTCTCTGATGCTTTGATACAGAAGGCACGTGAGGGAATTGAGGTGCGCGTCATATACGATGATGTAGGCTGTTGGCGTGTGCCGCATAAGTTTTTTGAACGAATGCGAAGTGCAGGTATAGATGTGTGCGTGTTTATGCCAGTAAAGTTTCCAGCATTCACCAGTAAGGTAAACTATCGCAACCATCGCAAGTTGTGTATCATTGATGGAGTAGAGGGATTTACGGGTGGAATGAACATAGCAATGCGTTATGTCAAAGGAATACGAGGTGGCTCCTTGCCTTGGCGTGACACCCATATGCATCTGCGTGGTAGCATAGTGTATGCATTGCAGCGTGCATTCTTGGTAGACTGGTATTTTGTAGACCGCACGCTTGTAACCAATCGCTGCTATTATCCACCAATGCCATGGCGTATAGACAACAACTGTATTGCACAGCTAGTTACAAGTAGTCCGGTGGCTCCATGGCCCGACATCATGCAAGGATATGTGCGCATACTGCTTGAGGCAAAAAAGTATGTATATATGGAAACACCTTACTTCTTGCCTACTGAACCTATACTATTTGCCATGCGTACAGCCGCACTTGCAGGAGTGGACGTTAGGTTGATGATACCAAGGCATAGCGATGCCCACATGTTAGAGTGGGCAAGTGTGTCGTATGTAATGCAGACGGTGCAGTCGGGTGTAAAGATACGCCTGTACAAGGCTGGGTTTAATCATAGCAAGATACTGGTATGCGATGATGAACTATGTACTTGTGGTTCGACAAACATCGACTTCCGTAGTTTTGAGAATAACTTTGAGGCAAATGTATTCTTTTATGATAGACAGTTGGCATTGAGAATGAAGGACATCTATCTTGAGGATGAGGCTCAGAGTGTTGACATTAACTATGTTGACGAATTGCAACAACGACCGTTTGTAAGGCGATTGTCAGAATCGTTGATAAGATTGCTGTCGCCATTATTGTAGAGTAGGATTAAAAACGAAATTGTGGTACAACACAAGTTGTATTACATGCATAAACATAATATATAAGTAATTGTCAAACAACTTAAAGATAAACTAACTAAAACCTGAATTATAAAGTATGAAAAAATTTTTTTGTGTTATATCGGCGTTTATGGCAACAGCCTTTATGGCAAGCACAGCTGGTGCTCAGACTGTAGTGTTCAAGAGTGACACCGTTTCTAACTGTTACCGCATTCCGGCTCTGCTTAAGACCAATGACGGCAAGATTATGGCTATTAGTGATTTTCGCCCATGTCGTACAGATGTAGGTGGTGGTGTTATTGATGTTGTGGCGAAGACAAGTGACGATAATGGCGCAACTTGGGGAGAAGAGAAGACATTGGTGAAAGGAAACGGTCCTAATAAGCCGTTCGATATAGCCCATGGCGACGCTGCTGTAGTGTGTGACCGTAAGACAGGTGAGATGCTTATGATGTGCGCATCGGGCAATGTTTGGTATTGGCGTTCAACACTGGAAAATCCTAATCGTGTAGGTCGCTATTATAGTAAGGATGGAAAAAACTGGACTGGTAGCGAGATAACATCAGATATTTACAAATTGATGAATGGTGCCGTAAATAAGCTATTTTTCTCTTCAGGCCGAATTTGTCAAAGTTCTAAGATAAAGGCAGGTAGCCACTACCGTATATATTCAGCGTTGTGTACAAATATTGGAAATGTTGTGCTCTATTCGGACAACTTTGGAAGAACATGGCTACCATTGGGAGGTGCAGATGCTCGTCCTACACTTGATGGTGATGAGGCTAAGGTTGTGGAACTACCAAATGGAAGTGTATTGTTGAGCAGTCGTTCACAGAAGGGCAATGGTCGTATCTTCAACATTTATACTTATACTAATGCAAAAAAAGCCGAGGGCAAATGGGATAAGCCGGTATATCTCGACAATAAAACCTATCCGTCGGCAAGATGTAATGGTGAAGTGTTGCTTGTTAAGGCCCGTCGCATGTCTGACGGCAAGCGTACACATGTGTTGCTCTACTCGGTACCGATGAGTGGAAAGAGAGAGAATGTGGGAATTTATTACAAGGAGTTGGCATCGGCAGATGATTATTCTTCGCCTGAATGCTTTAAGTCGGGATGGAAGGTTTACCGTGTAAGTAATACCGATTCGGCTTACTCAACAATGGAGCAAATGGTTAACGGTAACATAGCCTTCTTCTATGAGGAATCTGAACAAAAAGGTGGCTACGACATGGTGTTTGACAGCTATACTCTTGCAATAATAACAAATGGCGAATTCCAGCACTTGAAATAAGTGCTGGAATCCACCAATTGGCTTTTTGCTATGTTTGCCATTAGCTAAGGCGCTTTTATATTGTGCTTTCGACGCATTAGCTGTTGTTTTCTGTTTATTAGCTTCGGCTTATTTGCAAGCCTTTTGTACATAGATTCATTTCAACAAATCTAGCTTTATCGTTAGGGCGGTTGCACGACAGGATGTGACGTATGCGTGTGGCTGCATCAACGTCCTTGGCTATCATATACAGATAACCACCTCCGCCAGCTCCAGGCAGTTTGTAGCCAAGGCATAAGTCGTCTATAAGTGAAGTTATAGCTAGTACCGAGGCTGGGTTTGTTCCGGAATCGATAAGCTGGTTTTGTGTCCATGTCTTGCGTACAAGTCGGCCCATTCTGTCAAAGTCCATATGTTGTATGGCATCAAACATATCGAGGGCATGGGCTTTCATCTCTCGCAGTTGTTGTACCTCTTTGTTCTGGTTTAGGAACATTCGACGCACTATTTCAGACAATATTGTCTTTGCTGTGCGCGTTATTCCGGTGTAGTAGAGCAGATGGCAAGCACGATAGTCTGCAGATGTGAACAGCTCGGAAGGAAGATAACGAACCTCTGGGCTTTGTGCGAATCCCTTATTGGTTTGTAATAACTTAACACCAGGTAATAATCCGCCGAACTGATCTTGCCATCCGCCACCTGTGGTAAGTAATTGTTCTAGTACGAGTGTGCGTAGGCCAATCTCTGTCTTGTCCCATCCTAGTCCGCAGAAGTCGTTCAGTGCTCCGAGCACAGTGGATGCAAGTAGTGAGCTTGTACCTAATCCCGAACCAGCAGGTATAGCAGAAAGTAGAGTAACCTCTATGCCACAACCAAAGGCACGGAGCTGGTCGGTAAGTGTGCCAAACTGTTCGTTGCAGAATTGAGGCAAGAATCCAGCGAGAGCCAATGCAGCCTTTGGTATAGAGAATGGCGATCCCACCTTATTATATAGTGCTAATTCCTCGAACGTTGTTATAGTTTCGGATGCTCCGAGGTCAATGCTTCGCATTACTATGTGTGGTTCGGCGCATGGCTTAATGTAAGTTTGTAATGGAGGTTGACCGTTAAGTTCGATGGCAATATTCAGAACATTGCCACCTTCCATTAGGCAGAATGGAGGAGTGTCGGTCCATCCACCAGCAAGATCTATGCGCACAGGTGAGCGTCCCCATACAATCTGGTCCTTATATACAGCCATGTGGGGTGTTTGTCTGTGAATATTGACACTTTCTGTTATACCTTGTCGCAGTAGCTCGAATGCACGTTCCTCATGTGTGGCGCTGGTGTTTGAGCATCTTGCAACTTCAGAGCGGAACATAGCGTCATGTGCCTGGGTAAGTAGTGGAGCCGATTCAGGTAATGTCTTAGGCATAGGAATATTAAAGTGGGCATATTCGCTGGCGGCATGTTCAAGGTCGAGCTGATAGAACACGCTGTGCTGCCAATTGTCTGCAAGCATTTGTAGATTTTCTGCACGTAGTGAACTGCGCTGCTCTACAAGTCGTTTAAGATTTGCTTGGGCACTTATCTGGTCGGCGCTTAGGCGATATGCTTTATCATATATGGCACGCCCTCCGTTGTCGGTATTATTGTCAATCATCCATTGCAACACACGCCCCATGTCGTCAATGTTGTCTACAACAGGAAAGATAGGCTCGAATTGTTGGTCGCCTGCAAATTTGTCGTAGAATCCGTATGGTCTTACAGCCCATTCCTTCTCACCGATAGGAACAATGTCGACACATTGGTTAGGCTTGAGATTAATGATCCATTCGTTTTCTGGCACACCTGTTACAATGTTGTTTTGGCTGAAGGTCCAATTCTTTCCGATGTACGAGTTCTCAACCCATATATTTCTATTTTCTGTGTTCCACTTTATGTTTAACTTCGTATTTTGTACGAAGATCGATGGGTGAGGCTTGCGGTCATGGTGCATTATATCTCTTTGGTCGTTCACGATATTCTGTATGTCAACCATTGACGATAGTAATTCGTGCGATGTTCCGAAATGGTAGAATTCTCCACCAGGCAAGGGTAGTATAGCCACTTTAAGTTTACTAATCTCTTCGTCTTTAACACCAGGATCGGTGCCAAGTGCACAGCCAAATGTTCCATAGAGGTCATAATAGTCAATTTGGCCTTTTTCGATGTCGCCGTCGGTTACTGAGCGTCGCATTAATGTGCGCACGGCACGATCGGACAATATCCATACACCTATATCTGTCAGGTAGAAGTGGTTGGCTAACAAAGATGCAAGGGTATCGGTTGACGGTTTTTGCAGCATGCACTTTAGCTGGGTGGGGGTTTGTGTTGATGATACAAATACACCGTGGTCTTTGGCTATCTCGGGACCGAGCCATAATCCGTAGCACACGATGTCAGCGTCTTTTGGTATCGGTTGCAGCTGTTCAGTGGCGCGAATATATACGTCGCCGCTTACAATCATTGTGTTAAGGCCCTTCGGGGCGATGTTCATGATGCGCTCGTATAGAGGAATCTGTAACGACAGTAGGTCTTGGTTGATCTTCTGTCCACGTTCCCAACGAAACACAGGCAGTGGTGTAAGGATTTTTCCAGACGGGGCGTACGAGGGCAGACGTCTGCTCTGTCCGCCGGCATGCAGAATAAGTCGTTTGTTGCTAGCAAGCCATTCGTTAAACGATTCGCCTTTTGTATGTCTGTTAGCGTAGGCTGACTGTAGGAGCCAAGTGGTTCCGCCGCCCGAGCCAAGTTTGTGTTCTGCTGGGTCGTTGGTGCAAAACCAATTGTCTTTATCAAGACCTGTTACGTCGTGAAAACAGCCAACAAGGTTTGGGGGCAGGGATAATAGCTTCTTCATATGTGTTTGTTGAATGTTATAGGATGAGTGTTTATGTTGTGTTATTGTTTTGTTTATTCGTACAGGTAGAACATTCTCTCCATCATATTCCACTTCTCGTCGCTTGTGGCATTGGCTGCACATTGCTGAAAGGTAGATACATACTGTTCCCATTCCGCCTGGCGGGGTAGGGTAGCAAGTTTAGCCATCGCCTTATCCCAATCGAAGTCGGCCGGTGTATCGACAATCATCACAAGTCGGTTGTTTTGAATGTATATCTCCATCTCGAGTATGCCCACCTGTTTGATGCCTTTGCCAATATCCTTCCAAAAGTGATCCTTGTTGTGAGCCTCGCGATAACGTCGTATTAGTTCTGTATTTTCGTTGAGGTCCATTGTCTGTACATACCGCTTTGTAGGTTGCGCGTATTGTTTGCTGTTATAACCTTTTGTTTCCATATATTATTGCTTGTGTTTGTTTGTTTTTAATTGAATGTACATTTACAAATAGTATGTTTTAGTTTACAAACTTACATATTTTTTCTAATACAAATGGCATTTACTGGAAATTTATTCTATATTTATCTTGCAACAAAGTCTTAATAACAGCATTATAAAACCTCATTAACCACAAAAGGGCTCATTGTATATTGTTATTTGGTTATAATCTGCAAAAGTAACCAATGGATCGGGACTCACCAACCAGAAGGACTATTGGACCAACAGCATCAATTATTCTGCCAAGGCGCAGATGTTCTTCCCTGGAGGATTGAACCTAACGCTGAGCACACATATTGGTAGGAGACTATGGCTTTCTTGTTGTAGTCTCCTATTTCTGCATTATAGAAAAATGATGTGTTAAAATTGTTATTTTATAGCAAAAAGTTTGGAGAATAAATTTATTTGTTTACTTTTGCACCCGTAACAGCGTTTGAATGTATATTGAAACGTATTAGAACTTAAAACATTTATTATGAATAAAAAATTTACTCTGACATTTGCTCTATTGTCGTTGCTCACAGCTGGCAATGCTTATGCCGACGGTAAGCTTTTGGCTATCGATTCGCCCTCTGCAAAGGTGGTGGAAAGCTTCAGTCTTGGCGATATCAGCAAGCTAAGTTTTGCTGACGGCAAGATGAAGGTCACTATGAGCGACAAATCCGTCAAAGAGGTGGTGTTGAACACCCAGCTCGTGCTTAAATTTGATGGTTTGGAAACATCTATCAAGGGTGTCGGCAACAATGAAACAAAACTTCAGGTGGCTTACGACGGAAACATTATCTCGGTTGCAGGTCTTGCAAAGGCTGCCAATGCCGCTATCTACAGCGTAGGTGGACAGAAGGTTCTCGATCTCAAGGCTTGGAACGGAAGCCAAGTAAACGTTGGCTCTTTGGCTAACGGCGTTTATATCCTTAAAGTAAATAACAAATCATTTAAATTTATCAAGAAATGAAAAAAATATTCTCAAAGTCTCTCTGAGACCTGTCTCTTATACACATCTGACGCTGCCGACGATACTCC
>ERZ1027181.1233-NODE-1233-length-12039-cov-4.320678_pt1 | contig 12039 bp, 23 predicted proteins | sample MGYA00519247_ERZ1027181 | MGnify/ENA primary metagenome ERZ1027181 (study PRJEB26926, sample SAMN06164415) | human gut metagenome | biome: ENVO:00009003; feature: ENVO:2100002; material: ENVO:00002003 | host: Homo sapiens | place: USA | collected 2012 ...
AGATCTGCGCATGTCTCGTGGGCTCGGAGATGTGTATAAGAGACAGATTCAGGATTGAATGCGTAGAAGTTCTTACTGTCAAGTTTATCTTGAACAATTCTCAGACTTTCACCGAAACGCTGATAATGAACAATTTCACGTTCACGGAGGAAGCGGATTGGATCGCAGACTTCAGGATCTTTTACCAGACGCAGAATATTATCATACGTAGTGCGGGCTTTTTGTTCTGCAGCCATATCTTCATGCAGATCTGTAATCGGATCACCTTTGGACTGGAATGTTGTAGCACTCCAAGGAGTTCCGCTGGCAGCCTGAGGCCAGAGTGCGAGTGTGTGGTCTACATAATATTTGTCGAAGCCGGATTTTTCAATTTGTTCTGGTGTAAGATTACGGGTAAGCTGATGCACAATGGCACAGATGATTTCAAGGTGAGCCAGTTCGTTGGTACAAAAATGTTATCAGTAAAAGAAAAGCCCCTAAATCCGGGGGATTCGAGGCTTTAATGTAAGTTCGAAAGTAGGGGTATCGACCGTTCCCCGCTTGTTTTTAACTGTCTTCTTATATTCTACACGATCAATCAATAATTTCAAGGCTTTGTTCCGATCGGGAACAGAGAGATCCCAATAGCTAGATAATAATTCTTTACATTCCGGAATAAAACGGGATGAGTCTTCAAACTTCTGCTTTTCATATTCCAGATCTTTTTCCAAAGCGGAAATGGATAATTCAGCTTCTTCAATGCGTTCGTGTAAAGTGCTGGAACGCTCTAGGAAAACATCAGTTGTATAAATTTCACGCTCTAATAAATCATAAAGTTTTTCGTTTTGCTTAAGCAGTGCATCGCGATTGGCGATGGCAGCAGAAAGAAGAGTCTGCTTTTCGGTTACGTTATTTTTAACTTCCTGTGACGGATTCAACTGATAACCGGCAACCCAGTCGGAGAGGACATTAATAACCTCTTTTTCGACAAGCTCCAACGGAGCACCGATCGTAGGACATCCACGGGTATGACACATAAGTACATCATAAGGAGCACCATGGCAACCGGGAGTAGTTGTTTTGGGACGCCGTTGCATTTTTTGGCCGCAACAGGAGCACACAACCAGACTGGCCAGAGGATTCTTGATGCCGTAAGATTCCGGAGGTTTTGGAGTGCCTTTCCCAAGATATCCTTGAGCTTCGACAAATACGTCGTGATCAATTAATCGTGGCTGGAGCCCGGTAGCAATCAGATCGTAATTATTGCTCAGTCGGGATTCCCTGCTTTTAGTAAGAACACCGTCTTTTACAGTAGTGATCTGCTTGCGATGTCCAATTCCCACTTTCTGATCATTTACGATATTCCCAAGGATTCCAAGTATAGTGCACTCGAGCCAACGGTCACCGTTACGGGGCGGAATACCATGTGATTCAAGATACTTGCAGATACTGGTAATCCCTACACGATCGGGACCGGTAAACATGTCGAATATAAGTTTTACTACAGGAGCTTCATCCGGATCAGGAGCCAATACCCAGCCTCTGGCATCTTCAAGCTTTACCCGCTTCCAACCATAAGGAGATCTGTTGAACGGCCACTTACCCTCACGGACAGCCGCAGTCACACCGGCACGCATCCTGCGCCGAATCGTCTTGTATTCTCTCCGGGACATGAAAAGACCAAATTCGAAATATTCTTCATCAAATTCATTGTTCGGATCGTATATCTTGGCAGGTGTTACGATCAGAGTTTCTGAATATTGGAATGTTCTCTGAACAATTCCCTGATCAACGGTATCACCTCTGGCCAGACGTTCCACTTCCATCACCAAGACACCCTTCCACAGTCCGGCTTCTACTTCTTTTAAGGTTCTCTGCATTTCCGGACGTGCTGCAATAGAATCTCCGGATACAACTTCACGGTAAATAGCACCGATTTGAAGATTCATAGATTTTGCTAACGCAAGAAGCGTCTTTTCATGGCGCTCCAGAACATCCACACCCATTGCTTCAAGTTGTACATCGTTACGGGATTTTCTTAGATAGATTAAATATTGTTCGCGCATATATGTACCACCTTTCCTAAAAATATGAAAAAAAGAGTATAAAAATAACACCTATACAGGTGTAAAGTGTGGTACAATATTTTTGCGTGGGTATTGTACCAGGTTTCATACCTGTATAGTATTTCAACCTAGGAGCTCCGGTGCGCCAACACTGGGGCTTCTATTATTTTACGAATTAACACCAATGATACATACATAACATAGCCTTGCTGTGCAGACAATACACATCAGGAGGAGTATGCTCATGGAGGTGCTGACGTGGCAGGCACGTACGAAAAAGAAGCTGACGCTCGTACAGCTGGAAGCGTTGACAGGAATCAGTAAAACCACGCTTAACAATATTGAAAACGGGAAAACTTCTCCAACGCTTCGGCAGCTGTATGCGATTGCAACTGCGCTGGACTGTAATGTCTCAGATCTGTATGATTGTGATCGTAAATAGATTATACCACTTGTCCCGGGCATCGGATGATATCCGGGACATATTTCCGTATATGCGGAAATATTAGTTAAATCTATTGCAAAACAATGTACCAGGCAGTAAAATCATTCCAACAAAGGAGTGATGCAAAATGATCAGAAAAATAAATATTATTCTGGAAAAGCTGTCTCCTGGACAACTAAAGAGGGTATATGATTTTGTAAAACGAATCTACATATACCGGTAACTGGAAGGGAATCACGACATGTATGCGGTCGGGGATTCCCTTTTTCTATATAGCACCATTGCTTTCTACAAAAGCATTCAGATTCCCTCTTAGAGATCTTCTTATGTTGGGTGGCAAAGTTATGTACGTCTTGATGAAAGATCTGTCGGATTCATCCAGGTGGCAACATAATTCATCCAGAGCCGCTTCTGATAATTCGTGGAACATGTTCCCATCACCAAACATCAGGTAATCATAATTCGCATTATACTGCCTACAGATGGCTTTTGCCATCTGATCGGTAAGTTTGCGGTTCCCTTTTTCTATATTACATATAGCAGTTTTTGTTACTCCTAAAGGACGCCCGAAACTCTGGAGCGTAAGTCCTAGAGAATTACGTATCACTTTTACACGTTCGCCGTGTGTCATAAAATCACCACCTTGCTATTTATCCCAATCGACTTTCTGTACCATATCTTTAACTTTAGCTTTTATCGCCTGCCGTAATTCGGCTGGGAGATCCAGATACATTTCTACGACAGCTCGATCAAAATCATCCAGATCAAACTGCATACACAGTTCATCTACGATAGTTTTCGGGAGATCTGTAAACATTTCCCCTTCACCGTACATCAAAAAATCATAGTCCACATTATATTCTCTGCAGATAGATCTTGCCATTTGGTCAGTTAACGAATTACGTCCAGTTTCTATAGCACTCATAGTATTCTTTTTAGCACCCAATTTTTCGCCAAATTTTTCGAGTGTCAAACCAAGTTCCTTACGAACTGCTTTAATACGTTCACCTTGAGTCAATGGTTATTCACCTCTCTTTCATTCGTAGCATAGCACAGCAAAACGGAAAGGTCAATAAAAAAGTTCATTGAATAGACAAAAAATGATTGACAAAACCTATTTAGTGAACTATGATGTCTATGTAAGGAACAAACAACGCGACAGGGAGGTGAGGAAAGATGAAATGCAATAAGTGCTCTGCAAGACTTCCAAGAAAAGCAAACTACTGCCCAAACTGCGGGAAAAGTGTAACAGGTGATGAAGAGTGTATAGAAGAAGCGTTAAAAATAAAAAATCCCGATAGCCGGAATGATTACGAAATGCTTTCACGTTTTGCGAAGATTCAAAGAAATGAATTCTTAAAGGAAAGTAAACAAAGAAAGCATCAAGTGAGTTTGGATCCAGATTCATTGATGGCAAGAGAAATCGTGTATCAGACGGCATTGATACATCAGATCTTGAACGAAGTAAGAGGAGGCAAGACCTCCCCTTAGAAATTATTTGTTTTCGAATGCGAAAGCTGAATCGTCAAAGGCTTCCTTTAGGCGATTGAACTCTATATCATTCCACTGACGAGAATGACCTGTGCGATAGTTAGATAAGAATTCATGCATATAAACATCGAAAAGACGGAAAATTTCTACTGCTTCGCCACGTTCCAAAACGTCTATACGTGCATAGTAGAGGGATTCGGCGGCAGCAAATTTTGAAGCGGCAATATTCAAATAAGCAACGGCAGCAGAATCATCTACGGATTCATCAAAAATGAATTCATGAGAATACTCAGCGTATAACATGGCACGGCGAACAAGAGTTTTGAAATTTTCAATTAATTCTAATTCATTATCATTCATAAGTATGCTCCTTTCTTTAAATACTCGGCTCTGGCCAGAGCCTGTAAGTAAAGTATAGAAGTGAAATGTGGATGAAGTCAACAAAAATGAGGAGAACATGATATGAGAAAACAGAAATTAAATAAAGAAAAATTCTTAAAAACAGAGTTTGGAAGTAACTTGATGGAATGCGTGACCGCTTGGGATCACTGGATAACGGAACTTGGTAAATTTACACCGAATGCAACAGGACGAGAATATAAAGAAGCGCAAAAGGCAGCGAACTGGTGCCAGGCACAATGGGAAGTATATCAGTTAGCCATGAAACAATTCTATGGTATTGAGTATTGTTTTAACAGAACAGATGAATATTTTGGAGTATATACAGAGGACGAAACAGATTATTTATTTGAGATAGAAAGAAAGGAATAAGAAATGATGATAGCAGGCAGCATGACGATGAGAATATATAATTCCGAAATCCATGAAATATACCATGATTTGGGATATTGGATTATAAATCAGTCTTATTAGTATCCAGATAAAAAATACACAAAGGAACAAGCGATAGAAGACTTTTTAAAGAACAGATAACCGAAACGGTCAGCAATGACCGTCTACTGGGAATGACCACCCGGTACTGATGATGGTAGGTCGAGAAAAGTAAACATAAAATCACATTAAGAAAGGAGAAAACCATATGACAACAGTACAGAACGAAAAGACCATGAACAACCAGTTGGAAGATGTAAAAGAGTTAATTCCAATGTACAAAGAGCTGACAGCAGATGAAAAGATCTACATTAAGGGCATGATTGCAGGATTCCAGACGATCAGACAGCTGGGAGCTAAGACGGCATAAGTAAAGGAGGCAAAGAACATGGTAATAACAATGGCAATAGCTTGCGTCACGACTTCTGTTGCGGTTTCAATTGCAACGACAAAAATATTAGCCGCTTATTATTTCAAAATTGTAGACAGCTATGTAGATGAAATGTGCAAAGAGATGAGAAGGTTCGTCAACGAAGCTTGCGAAGAAATAAACAGGAGGTGAAAACAAGATGGAAATCTCAGAAAAGGAATGGCTTGCTTTAAAAGGCGAAATAGCGGTATGCAAACGTGAAAATACAGCCATGAAAGCGATTATGAAAGAGAAAGAAAAAGACGAAAAGCAGTTGCTCAAAGCATTAAAAGAGCACAGACGTGAAACAAGAGTAGTCATAATCATTATAATGCTGACACCAGTAATCGGTGAAGCATTAATGATTCTGTTAAAACTTTTGCTCTTTTCTTTATAGATAACCAGGAGGTAACAAATGAAAAAACTATGGTGGAACAGAAGAATGCAAAAGAAAAAAAGCGAGGAAGAATGATGGAAAGACCAAGAAAAAACATCACCGCAACCATACAGCCGAGAAAAGCAACCGACAAAGGCGGGTGGCTGTGCATGCCATTAGCAGACGATGTACCGAATGGTAAGAAAGGATGGAGAAAGATCCACTGTCCGATCTGCGGCGATATGTGTTGGAAGAGACCGGAAGACGAAGCTCTTATTCTCTATAACGGATTGGATGGAGCTGCATGCACACGGTGCGCTTTAAAGATGGGAGGTGACGCATCATGAACAAAAGAGCAAGAGAGATCGTCAAGATGCATCTGGACGCCGGACTGATATGTAAAAATACACCGATTTCCATAATAGATCTGTCTGTAGGAAAAAGAGTAGATGTTTGCGCTGGTAGCCGATGGATAACAAAATATCTCGAAAGAGAGGTTGGCGCATATAAACTAAGCGAGCGTAACGGACTCTGCATTATGGTAAAAAGCCAGGAAGAACCGGAAGTAGAAAACACATATTCGAAGAAAGAAGCACAGGATCCAGATGAACTTATTCCGGATCTGGTAGAGAAAGCACAGATGCAGCAGACATTACATGATGTATTAAGAATGCTGGACGGATGGGAATATCCTTCAAGACACATCGACGATGCGGAAGAGAATCTGAGATGTGCTATCAGAGAGCTGCGCGACGAAATCGAGAAAATTCAGAACATAATGACGGAAGGGGAAAACAAGAGAGAATGATGAATCAAAAGAAAATTGATCTCCTGAAGAAACTAAAAAACTTGGCAGAACAGGGTGTTGGCGGAGAAAAAGAAACAGCTCAGAAGAAACTGAAACAGCTGATGCAAAAGTACAATGTGGAAGAAGAGGAACTGTCAGACGACACAGAAGAAAAGTATGAATTCACGTTCCATGGGGAATTTGAGAGAAGACTGCTACTTCAGGTAGGGTACAAGATTCTCGGAAAGAAAATAAAAAAGAAAATGTACGAATACAAAAAGGCACTGGAAAGAGAACGACCAGAATAATCGAATGCACAAAAGCGGAAGCGTTACAAATTCGTATAGAGCACGAATTTTACTGCGACTTATGGAAGGAGGAACAAGACTTTTTCTTCGAATGCTTTATCCAAAAACACCGGATATTTACAGAAGACAATGAAGAAAAAACAGGAAAAAACAGAAAAATGACGAGGGAAGAACTAATCCGAATGGGTGCTGTAATGGGGGTCATGCAGGACAAAAGCTGGACACAAAGAATTGAGGGATAACAAATATGAAAAGACATATCCGGAAAAATAAGGTGATCAGAACAATCAAGATTATTGAGATTGAAGCAACGCTACTGATTACAGAAGTAATATGGCTCTTGCTCCTGTTTTACTGCAGAGCAGCGGGACCATTAGATATCGTATGGAAGTAAAGAAAGCAACAACAGATACAAGCAAGTGAGCATATATAGATAAAAAGGAGGTACATAGCATGATTGTAGAGACGATCGTAACAAACGGATGTACGTGTCATATATCAGATGAAGCGTATAAAGATAAAAGCCAGGATGAGATCCAGCGTATCATTCGTGATTTTTCAGATCTCATTGCCAGGTGCATGAAAGAAAAGATGGCGAAAGCATCATAAAAGAAAAAGCCTTCAGGAAACTGGGTGAAGCTCCTGAAGGCACACAATGCATTGATTTTCCCGAGACCCTCACAACCAATTGGGGTAAAAGTTCAATACATCTATAAAAATTATAGAACGAACTTTCGGGAAAGTCAATGCATCATATTGCCGTCTTTTCGCTAAATATCCGAAGAAAATCAGGGGGGGGGCAATACCCCCGTTAAGCACTTGATAAAGATATTAAGATAAGGACCGACAGCATGATAAAAAGAGTGACATATAAGCTGAGAAAAGGAGATGTCCTGATCGTACAGGAGTACCATGACGGGAAGTATGGGGCGAAGGGATTACCAAGAAAGAAAAAGAAGAAAGCCACTAAAGAAGACATTGCAAGAGTAAATAAATGGAATAAGACGAAACGGTGTCAGATGCGTCTCCTGGAATACTTCGAACCGAATGATCTACTGGTTACATGGACATACAAGGTAGCGAACAGACCGGCAACGATGAAGGAAGCGAAAAAACATTTTAAGGAGGCAATGCGGAAAGTAAGGAGAGAGATCCGCAAAAGAGGTTACGAAAACTTCTATATGCGGAACATCGAAAGAGGAACAAAAGGAGCATGGCATATCCATTTTGTTGTGAAAGAAGTAGGAGACACCGCCAGTATCGTACAGAATGCATGGGATAAGGGCGGCACATGGCTGACAAAGATAAAAGACAGCGATTACTACGGCGAGGATATGCTGAAACTTGCAGAATACCTCACAAAAGACGAGCATACCACGGAAACGAAGAATGATGGCACACAGTCCAAGCCAAGGATCAAAGAATCAGATTTCCATGGTTCACAAAATATGCCTCTCCCGAAACCACACCCGGACAAACTCTGCAGGTGGAAGAAAGAGATAAAGCCGAAGAAAGGCTATTACATAGCACGGATGTGGGAAGGAATAAACCCGAAGACGGGATATAAATACCGTCGTTACACAATGATTAAACTGAACAGGAGGATTTGATAAATGGGTATAACGGTAAAACAGATGATGAAATATTTGAGTGGATATCCGGACGATGCCGGGATTGGCACGATGGTAGTAGATACAAAGAACAGGAAGAAATACCAGATAAAAGACGGAAACTGGATTGATATGTTTTCGTACCCAGTTCTGGTACTGGATGTCGGAGAAGCGTGCGATATGGATGCCGCTGAAAAAGCAGTGGCATGTGAATGCGAAGAGCCGGAGATATTAGACGTGAATCCCTATGTGATTGCTTATAGATGCAAAAACTGCGGGAAAATACGTAGGGAATCAAGGGTACACTTTGCACAAAAGAAATGTGATAACTATTGTTCTAATTGCGGACAGAGATTCAACTGGGAAGGCATAGATGAATTCGGTCGGAAGAAAGAGGGGGACCTTGATGAAGCTTAAAAACATGAGAAGAAGTGAAGATACAGAACAGATTCACGTATGCAACTGGGCGGCATGGAATGAGAACCGTTATCCGGAACTGAAATGGTTGCATCATATCCCGAACGGCGGCAGCAGGAACAAAGCGGAAGCAGTAAAGCTTAAGAGCATGGGAGTAAAGTCCGGGGTGTCCGATCTGCATCTTCCGTATGCCAAAGGGGTATACATCGGACTGTACATCGAAATGAAATACGGGACCGGCAGACATCAGGACAGCCAGATAGAGTTTCTACACGACATGGCAAAGAACGGACACTACGTAGCTTCTTGCTATACGGCCGGAGACGCAATCACAGTCTTGGAAGAATATCTACAGTTAGACAACATGATGGAAATGTTGGAACCAAACGACAGTGTCTGGAACGAAGGCAAAATAAAAGAATTGAAACGCAGAGCACCGAAAGAGGTGGAAGAATGGACGACAGAGAACGGCAGAGCATAAGAGAGTTCTATGAAGTATATAACATGATCAAACAGGGAAGAGAGCTCCGGGTAAAGACAAGATTTACACTGAACCATGGAGGAAGTATCCAGATCTTTGAAGGGATAGGCATCCATAAGAAACAGATCCTGAAAGTAGAAAGTGATGAAAGCTGGATAGAGTGCTATAGAAGGGCAACAGAAAGCCTGGTGGAATGGGAGAGAACGGAAGAACAGGAGGCAAAAGTATCATGAAAATAATTGCAGTAATGAACCAGAAAGGCGGGATCGGCAAGACTATGACGGCCGCATCCATTGCCTATATTCTGGGACAGGAACAAGAAAAGAAAGTACTGGTGATCGATGCTGATCAGCAGGGGAATATATCTATGCTCTACGGGGCATATGATCCGGAAGGAAGAGGACTTCCGGATCTGCTGGAGAACCATGAACGGGAAGGTGGTACGTACACTACATCCGAACTGATCAAGACAACACCGTACGACCGGATAGATATTATCCCGTGTAACGGCTATCTGATGAATACCAACATGTACCTGATGAAGACGGAGGAAGGAAATCAGATCTTAAGACTGGCAGAAGACTTAGAAGACGTAGCAGCTGCTTACGACTACTGTGTCATTGATTGCGGTCTGATTATGGACATGACAGTGATGAATGCACTGGTGGCAGCAGATCTTGTGATCGTACCGGTAAAACTCGGAGGATTCGAGATTGAAGCTGCCGACAACATGGATGAACAGCTGGAAAGCATCAGGAAGTTTAACGATCGAATTCGGATGAAAGTCCTGATCACAATGAGACAGAAGAATAAAACAACACTGCAGGTAGAAGAGTGGTTAAAAGAAAATTCCGGACACGATTGTTTCCAGACAGTGATCCGAAGATCTGTAGTAGCGGAAAAATCCACGATCGCACATGTACCGCTCCCGAAGTTCTCTAAGGGATGCATAGCGTCCAAGGACTACAGAGCGGTCACGTATGAACTTTTGAGAGATCTGGAGGGTGGACAGGATGAATAAGAGGCAGGCGAAGAAATTATACAAAAAGATTCATGGGTGCAACCCGCCAGAAGGAAGAATCCCGGCAGTACTTTTAAGAGATCCGGGCAAAATGAACACACACACCTTCCTGGACAAGCAGATGAACATGCCAGTTTTTAATCCAATGAAACCGATAGAGACAGGACTGAGATTGCCTGAAAGTGTACTGGAAACAATATGTAGAATTAATAAACCGATAGAAGACATCCTGACGCAGGAAGAGCGTGAAAGAGTTACGATTGCAACACGATGCCTTAGGAAAAAAATGAACGACAGCATTAGACGGATGAACAGCCGGCTTAGGACAATACGAAAACAACTGAAAGAGAGCAACGATCCGGTAGTAATAACCACCAGAAGTCTATCGGAAAACCGAAAGAAGAACAAGGGAACTGCCTGGAGAAGAGTAAGGAGGAATAGATAGATGGCTACTGGATGGAACGTAATGGACGCATTGAACAATAAGACGAAGGCGGCAGCAGAAGACAATAAAACAAAAGCAAGATTCCGGACAAAGGATATTGCAATTAAGCAGATGTACAGCAATGACAAGAATTTCTATTCTATCCAGGACATCGAGCAGTTGGCACAGGATATCCTTGCCGTAGGCTTATTGGAGAACTTGACGGTAGTCCACGATCCTTGCAATCGTGGCGAATACCGCATCATAGCCGGAGAACGAAGATGGAGAGCATTGACGCTCTTGGTAGAAAAAGGTTATGAAGAATTCTCTGTAGCATCCTGCCAGATCAAGACACCTGCAGAAGAGCATGAAGAGACGATCCAGTTAATCATAGCAAATACGTACCGGAATAAAACGGTAGCAGATATCCTGGAAGAACAGAAGACGCTGGAAGAAACACTGAAATACATGAAAGAGAATGGACTGACACTTCATGGTTACAAATTGGACAGCGGACGCCTGCGGGATGTCATAGCCAATATGATGCAGGTATCATCTACCAAGATCGGACAGATCGAGTCAATTAACAAGAAGCTGATCCCGGAGTTCACAGAAGAATTAAAAGAGGGACGATTAACATTCTCGGCCGCGTATGAGATTAGCAAGATGTCCGAGGATATCCAGGAGGATATGCTGGAGCATCACCGGGAAAAGGGACTGACATACAAAGATGTGAAAGAATATGCCGAAGAGCAGAAAAAAGCAGAAGAACAAATTGATGGTCAGCTGAGCATCGAAGATATAAATGACGGTGCGTGTCAGAATCTGACACCGGAAGAAAATTCTGATCAGAATGAAGTAGTGATGGTACGCGTTCCAACAGAAGAGGAAAGAGAGTATCTGGAATTAGTAGCGAGAGAAATGGTGAGCACATACAAATACTGGTTCCGTGAAAATGCGGAACAGATAACAGGGCAGAATATAAGAATGTGCAATGAACTGATAAAACAAAATCTGCATCCGGGAGTATCGGGAAGAACTTGGGTGTTTGAAGAAACTGACGGGAAAGATGTCGGGGAAATAAGGATGTATTGCGGATATATCCAATTGTGGATAGATAACGAAAACAGAGGAAATTTCCATTGGCTTGACTTAACGGGAGCCATCAAAAAAGTGTTGGAGGAAAACGTAAAAGAAGAAACGGAAAAAAAGGAGAAAAATGAAGAACAGGAAGAAAAAAACGAAGAAACCGAAGAGATTGAAACACCTGACACCTATGCAGTATCTGGCCTGGAAGAAGAACCTGCAGAGAAAGAAAATGAATATAGATACCGGGACAAAGAAGAAACGCAGGAACTGTCTCTTATACACATCTGACGCTGCCGACGATACTC
>ERZ1027181.1234-NODE-1234-length-12023-cov-7.601521_pt1 | contig 12023 bp, 7 predicted proteins | sample MGYA00519247_ERZ1027181 | MGnify/ENA primary metagenome ERZ1027181 (study PRJEB26926, sample SAMN06164415) | human gut metagenome | biome: ENVO:00009003; feature: ENVO:2100002; material: ENVO:00002003 | host: Homo sapiens | place: USA | collected 2012 ...
GTCGGCAGCGTCAGATGTGTATAAGAGACAGCCCAAGTATATTATATTAAATGGCAAAGTAATATATATTACTTTTTTGAGGAGATTTTTTCTGACTTTTCTCCCCCTTCTATCGCATTCTTTACCACCGCCAAAACCTCGTCGCCATACTTCTCTGCCTTGACATTTCCACAGTACGGAATCTTGGCAAGAGCCTCCTTGTCCTGAGGCAACAAATTGGCAATGGCTATCAAGGCTTTCTGCTGCAATATGCAATAAGTAGGCATGTGTGCTTTCATTGCGCGTTGACGTCGCCATTCGGTTAGCGCCTCAAGCACCTCGGGATGCAACACCTTAAGCTCTGGAACAGCCGAACCAGCCTTGTCCTTTGCCTCTATCCTTGTATTTGCAGCTGGCTTGTCTTTAGCCTCAACCATTGATTTTGCCGAAGACCTGTCCTTTGCCACCGTTTTTTGTTTTGCCGTATTCTTCTTTGTACCCTCATTAACCTTGCCCATCAACACCACAGCACGCTGATGCAGATATTCGTTAAGACCGAACCCATCGTCCTTGACATAGTTGAGCAAGGCACGTTTCTGCATAACAAGTTCCTTAAGCGTTGCCAGCAGTTCCGTCATCATCTTCTTAACCTCTGGCGTGTCGGTCTGTACATCAGTATTCTTCACAAGCGTCTCAATGTCGGATATGGTTCGTGCAAAATAAGTTGCGCCCTTGGTAAGTCGTTCTTGCAGATGCACATCTTCCTGATAGTCGGGTGTAGATATCACAATCTGGTTGTACTGCATTTTAAAACGCTCAGCCACGTCATACAGCTGCGTCTTTATCACCTCCAGTCGTGCCTTATATTCAATAATGAGTTTAGGATACGAGCGACGGAAGTGGCCCATAAGCAAATCAAGCATACGATTGAACGCGCTCATTAAAGGACGGAAGTCGAACAATTCGCTAAGTACCGACAGATAATAGTCGCGTTGCAACAAGTCTATCTGTTCCTTGTTGGGAGTATGCTCTACTGCACGGCTTACATAATCGTCTACAGCCCCGTCGCGTATAATAGCCGACATAGGCAGAGGTGCGCTAAGCACCAATCCCTCAAGCGTGCGGCATCTTGACAATGCCACATAAGTCTGTCCATGAGTAAAAGCTCGCTGAACGTCGATAATAGCACGGTCGAAGGTCAAACCTTGGCTCTTATGCACAGTTATAGCCCAAGCCGGCTTTACAGGAAACTGCTTAAAGGTTCCCTCTATCTCTTCTGTTATCTCGTTAGTCCGATCATCTATTTCGTAGCGAGTATTCTCCCATTGTTCGGGTTCCACCTTTATCACCACACCAGTATCCTTTGTACGTACAAAGAAGTTCTTCTCGTTTATCTCCGTCACCGTACCAATCATACCATTGTAGAAAGCCTTGTCTGCCGACGAATCGTTCTTTACAAACATCACCTGTGCCCCTTCCTTTAGCGTAAGTATTTGCTCTGTAGGGAAAAGCATCTCGGGATACTTGCCCGAAATGGATGCCTCGTAGGTGTAAGGCTTACCAGGCAAAAGCGCAAGCTGTCGTTCATTCTCCTGCTGAGCCTGATAGTTGTGCGTTGTCAGCCTGATATATCCCTCCTCCACTCTTGGCTGAAAGTTAGGAATATAACGCGAGTTGAGAGCGGCAAGCACCGAACTGTCGGCACGGTTGTCGCGCACACGGTTCAGCAGTTCTACAAAATGCGAGTCGCTCTGTCTATATACTGTCTTAAGCTCCACTATTGCATAGCGTGTGCTTTTAAGTGCTATGGACGAGAAGAAATATGGCGTGTCGTAATAGCGCGACAGCATTTGCCACTCGTCATCTTTAGCAACAGGCGCAAGCTGACCCAAATCGCCTATCATCACCATCTGCACACCACCAAACGGCAATTGGTTCTTGCGGAAACGCCGCAGCACGCTGTCAACAGCATCCAATAGGTCGGCACGCACCATGGATATCTCGTCTATCACAAGTGTATCGATAGATTGTATTACACGTATCTTCTGCTTGGAGAAACGGTATTGCTGTTCCTTAAGTTTGTACTGGGCATCGGGAATGAATGGAGCAAACGACAACTGGAAGAACGAATGTATGGTTACGCCTTCGGCATTTATGGCAGCAATACCCGTAGGTGCCACTACCACAATACGCTTAGACGATTCCTCCTTCAGTCGGCGCAAGAATGTTGTCTTACCAGTTCCAGCCTTACCCGTAAGAAAGAGGTTGGTGTTTGTAGTCTCTATTATGTCCCACGCAAGTTGCGCCTGTTCGTTTATGTCCATATATTATATACCGATGTGCTTGTTGTTTAAAGTGAATGAGTCGACTAAAAAAGTTGACTTAAATTAAATTCCTACAAAAGTACTAATTTAATTTCAACCCTCCTAACACAATCACACGATTTCTGCCTGTTTTAATTTTGTCTATTAAATAAATGGTTGTAATTTTGCATACGATAACGTGAGTACTATATATATGATTAAAGCACTATTCTTTGATGTTGACGGCACACTTGTAAGTTTCAACACACACAAAATTCCCACATCTACAGTTGAAGCACTTGAAGAGGCAAAAAAACGTGGCGTAAAGCTATTCATTGCCACTGGTCGACCTATACAATTGCTCAACAACATACCCGAGGTAGAACATCTTATGGACGGATATATCCTTGCCACTGGCGCCCTATGCACTTACAAAGGCGAGGTTGTGCGCGAGGATCTTATACCCAAAGCCGAAGTGGAAGCTCTTATAGACTTTTGCAAGCAACACGGCTTGCCGGCAGTAGTGGTAGGGAGAGAGGATATACAACTTATAAACCGTAATGAAAGGTTTGAGGATATCTTCCGCAATCTACTCAACGTTACCTACAACAAGTTTGATGTGTCTATGGACGAGGTTATAAACCAGGGCGTACTGCAAATAACACCCTTCATAACCGAGGACGAAGAAGATATTATCAAGCCTCAGCTAAAGAGTTGCGCATCGGCACGATGGCACCCAGCTTTCTGCGATATCAACAATAGCAATGCCGATAAGGCTAACGGCATACGCGCCATAGCACAGAAGCTTGGTATAGACATTAGTGAGACAATGGCATTTGGCGATGGCGGCAACGACATTTCTATGCTGAAAGCTGCTGGCACAAGTGTGGCTATGGGCAATGCTTTGGACAAGGTAAAGGCCAATGCCAGCTACGTTACTACAAGCGTAGACGAGGATGGCATAGCCAATGCACTTAGACATTTCGGCATTATTTAGTTGATAATAAAAAGCCTACTATGCTATATATACAGCAAATAGTGGCATATTAATAGCCGAATTACACGCTTTTTTACTAATTTTGCAAGGAATATCCAATTTATGGATCATAAGCAATAAAACAAAGAAAAAAAATAAATAATAAAAACACTTATGGAATTAGCAAGTAAGTACGACCCACAAGCAGTGGAGTCGAAATGGTATCAGTACTGGCTTGACAATAAGCTATTTAGCAGCAAGCCCGACGGACGCGAACCCTACACTATCGTTATACCGCCGCCAAACGTTACTGGCGTGCTGCATATGGGCCATATGCTTAACAATACTATTCAGGATATCCTTGTACGTAGAGCACGTATGGAGGGAAAGAATGCTTGTTGGGTACCTGGCACCGACCACGCATCTATCGCTACCGAGGCTAAGGTAGTAAACCGCCTTGCCGAACAGGGCATAAAGAAACGCGACCTTACACGCGAGCAGTTCCTTGAGCATGCTTGGAACTGGACTAACGAGCATGGAGGCATTATCCTAAAACAGCTACGTCGACTTGGCGCAAGTTGTGACTGGGATCGCACAGCTTTTACTATGGACGAAGAGCGTTCGGAGAGCGTGCTCAAGGTATTTGTCGACCTGTACAAGAAGGGTCTCATCTACCGTGGTCTGCGTATGGTAAACTGGGATCCTAAGGCTCAGACTGTGCTTTCTACCGAAGAGGTTATCTATCGTGACGAGAAGAGCCATCTGTTTAACTTGCGCTACTATGTAGCCGATGCCGATACAAACCCTGTTGTACCTACAGGTTGCGAGGGCGAGGTTCTGCATCAGGATGCCGACGGTCGCTACTATGCTGTTGTTGCAACTACACGTCCAGAGACAATCATGGGCGATACAGCTATGTGTGTCAACCCTAAGGACCCGAAGAATCAGTGGTTGCGTGGTCATAAGGTTATTGTGCCTTTAGTAAACCGCGTTATTCCTGTTATCGAAGACCGTTATGTAGATATCGAGTTTGGTACAGGATGCTTGAAGGTTACTCCTGCACATGATGTCAACGACTACGCACTTGGCAAGACACATAATCTTGAGACAATCGACATCTTCAACCCAGATGGAACCATATCTGAGGCAGCTGGCATGTACGTAGGTATGGACCGTATGGATGTGCGCAAGCAGATTGCTGAGGACCTTAAGGCAGCTGGCCTTATGGAGAAGATTGAGGACTATGACAACAAGGTGGGCTATTCGGAGCGTAACCAGGAGACGGCTGTTGAGCCACGTCTATGTAAGCAATGGTTCCTCTCAATGAAGCACTTTGCTGATATAGCTCTGCCTCCAGTACTCGAAGGCAAGATTAAGTTCCACCCAACTAAATACGTAACAACCTACCGCAACTGGTTGGAGAACATTCAGGACTGGTGTATCTCACGTCAGCTTTGGTGGGGTCATCGTATACCTGCCTACTTCCTCCCAACAGCTGAGGGCGAAGAGGAGAAGTATGTTGTAGCGCTTACTAAGGAAGAGGCTCTTGAGGAAGCCCGCAAGATTAAGGGTTACGAGAACATCACAGCCGATCAGCTTGTTCACGACGAGGACGCTCTCGACACATGGTTCTCTTCATGGCTTTGGCCTATATCTCTGTTCAACGGTATTAACAACCCTGGAAACGAGGAGATTAAGTACTATTACCCAACAAGCGACCTTGTAACTGGTCCAGACATCATCTTCTTCTGGGTAGCACGTATGATTATGGCTGGCGAGGAGTATATGAAGGATGTGCCTTTCCGCAATGTTTACTTCACAGGTATCGTGCGCGACAAACTTGGCCGTAAGATGTCTAAGAGTCTTGGCAACTCGCCCGACCCAATTGGTCTTATCGAGAAATACGGTGCCGATGGTGTGCGCATGGGTATGATGTTATCTGCTCCTGCCGGCAACGATATTCTATTTGACGAGAGCTTGTGTGAACAGGGACGCAACTTCAACAATAAAATATGGAATGCATTCCGCCTTGTTAAGGGATGGCAGGTAGCCGAAGGCGAGCAGCCTGAAGCTAATGCTATTGCAGCCAAGTGGTTTGAGGCTAAGCTTAAGCAAACCAATGCCGAGGTTAACGACCTCTTCTCTAAATATCGTATATCAGAGGCATTGATGGCTGTATACAAGTTGTTCTGGGATGAGTTCTCAAGCTGGTATCTCGAAATGGTTAAGCCTGCATACGGATCACCTATCGATGCAACAACATACAATCAGACTCTCTCGTTCTTTGAGACTCTGCTGAAGATGCTGCACCCATTCATGCCATTCATCACAGAGGAATTGTGGCAGCACATCTTTGACCGTAATGAGGGCGAATCGATTATGCGTGCCGAACTGAAACTTGATGCTCCTTCTGATGAGGACAACGCTGTGGTAAACGCTATCGAAAGCGTTAAGCAGATTGTTGGTGGCGTGCGCACCGTGCGCAATCAGAAGAATATTCCTAACAAGGATGCTCTTGAGCTTCAGGTTGTAGGTCAGAACAATTTCGAGGCTTATGCTTCTGTCATCAGCAAAATGGCTAATCTTTCTGCCATTAATGTAGTGGCCGAGAAGGACGCTACTGCTTCTGCCTTCATGGTAGGAACAGACGAGTTTGCTGTACCTCTTGGCGATATGATTGACGTTGAGGCTGAGATTGCCAAGCAGGAGGCTCAACTTAAGCACCTTGAAGGATTCCTTGCAGGCGTTAAGAAGAAGCTGTCTAACGAGAAGTTTGTAGCTCATGCTCCTGAGGCTGTTGTAGCTATGGAGCGCAAGAAGCAGAGCGACTCTGAGGAGAAAATTGCCGCGCTGAAGGAATCGCTGGCAGCGTTGAGAAATAAGTAATATAAGGGGTGTATCAAAATAGGAGTTATAGGAAGTTGGGCATAGCCCAACTTCCTTTAACTTCTCTTTTTACACCCTTTTCTTTTTTTAAACCCTTTCTATATATGCTTAAACATTTCTTCCTAATACTTTTCTCCATCATCGTCCTTGCATCGTGTGGCGGTAACGACGACCCTGGTAATCCGGTAGAACCATTTGTGCCTACCAAGACTAAGAACACCTTGTTTGTATTTATGCCATATACAGCCAACAACAATGGTGGCAATAGTCTGTACTTTAGCTTGAAGGTAAACCTTGAAGACATGGAACGAGCTATTGAACAAGAGAAAGGACTTGGCAACTCGCAGCTTATTGTCTTCATATCTGAGAACATCAAGACAAGCCACCTTATATATATAGGCTATAACAAAAACAAAGGCAAATGCCAACGCGACACCCTAAAGACATACACCGACTACGACTATACAATACCCGACGGCATAACATCTTTGCTTACCAGCATTAAACAAATGGCACCTGCCGACAACTACTCTATGATTATTGGTTGCCACGGAGAGGGATGGATGCCTAAACCTAGAAGCACTCAAACACGCTACTTTGGTGGTACAGCCATACCTATAGATATATCCAACTTTAACGAAGGTATAAAAAATGCAGGAATGAAGATGAACTTCATACTGTTCGACGACTGCTATATGTCGGGAATAGAAGTGGCTTATCAACTGCGAGAAGCTGCCAACTATCTCATTGCTTCTACAAGCGAAATGATGGGATACGGCATGCCATATCACCTTATATTGAAGTATCTGCTTGCCGACAATCCCGACTACGAGGCGCTATGCAGAGACTTTACCTCTTTCTATAACAACTACTCTATGCCATACGGCACAATAGCCGTTACCGACCTCGGATATACGGAAGAAATGGCAAACTTTATGAAGGGCATCAATAGCACACACACCTTCGACCTCGACAAGATAGACGATGTGCAAGACCTCGACGTAGAGCACTTCACTCCTACTGTCTACTTCGACTTAGGCAGTTATCTGCGTGTATTGTGCGGCGATGATGCCACCACTTATACAGAAAGTACAAAGTTGCTTGATAAGCTTGTGCCGTATAAAGGTACAACGGGCATGATATACTCAGGAGCAGGAAATAAATCACTGAAGCTTAAGGAATACTCTGGTCTTACCATATCCGACCCCTCGATTAATGCCAAAGCCTTAGAGACGAAGAAGCAAACAGCTTGGTGGAACGCCACACATTAAGCCTAAACGCGCCTCAACTTGGTTGAAATGTCTTAAGTATTGGTAAACAATTACGCTTTTAAGTAATTTAAACATAAAAGATGCGCTATGGATTTTTTTTGTCTAAAGTAAAGTCGTATCTTTGCATCGTAGTTTTTTCTCATTAATTAGCTATCTGGGTCTCAGCTCTTCGTGATGAAGGGTTGGGACATTTTTTTAATTTAATTGCCAGTTAATATCTAATAATTCGAAACTAATATCTAACAACATACGTTAAAATCGATATTCCACAAACAGTTTTTGTGTGTATCCGCAACCAACAAATGGGCATTTAAAGTATCTTTGCCAATAGAAAATCTAAAACATTAGATAAACCCCTCAATCATATATAAACATGAAAGATTTCAATACATTAACACGTGCCGAGATGCAGATAATGAATATTCTGTGGGATAAAGGTTGTGGTATGACAACGCACGAGATAATAGACGTTTATCCCGAGCCACGTCCCGCCTACTCCACTATCGCCACATTTATGAAAATTCTTACGCACAAGAAGTACGTAACATCTTATAAACGCGATGGCGGAGGCAAGACATACGTGTTTTCGCCTTTAATAACAAGAGCCGAATACACACGTCATGCTATGAAGGAAGTAAAGAAATCGTTCTTTGGTGGCAGTCTACATTCACTCATCTCGTTCTTTGTTAAAGAAGAGAATATATCGGACGAGGAACTGGAGGAGATACTAAATCTGATAGACAAAGGTACGGAGAAAAGAGATAATTCAAAAACAGAAGAACTATGATTCTACCTTATATTATAAAATCAGCCTTGGTATTGGCTCTGCTATACACCTGCACCATGCCATTGCTCGAAAAGGAGACATTTCATCGGCTCAACCGAATAATCATACTTGGATGTCTGATCCTTTCATTTATTGTTCCGTTTATTCACTTCACAGGCGGCACAAATCCAACTGTAAATATGCTTCGCCAAGCAGTACAACTACCAGAAATAATGATAGACGGCAATGGAAGCGAACAGTCGATATGGAATTTGGCTGACATCATGATCTGTATATATATAATAGGTGTCGTGGCTATATTCACAATGACAGTGGTTCAAACAGCCTCTCTGATACTGCGTTTGCGCAAATGCGAGCAGATCGCCGACAATAGAGGCAACACCATAGTTCTTACCGATTATACAATAAGTCCGTTCTGCTTCTTCCACTATATAGTGATGAGCCGCGACGACTATGCCAACAACCGTGGGTTCATACTCACACATGAACAGGAGCACATACGCTTAAGGCACTACATTGACCTCATCATTCTTCAAGTAGCCACTATCATACAGTGGTTCAATCCGTTCGTGTGGCTGATAGGCAAGAACCTGAAAGCCATACACGAGTTTGAGGTGGATGAGGCAGTATTAAACAAAGGCATTGATGCAACACAATATCAACAATTTCTTGTAATAAAGGCGGTTGGCAATCGTCTGCAGCCCTTTGCCAACAACCTTAACAAAGAATCACTAAAACGAAGAATCATTATGATGAACCAAAAGAAATCAAACAGATGGATGATGCTCAAGGCATTGTTCGTTATCCCAGTGGCTATACTGGCAGTAAGCGTATTTGCCAACACTTCAGACATGAGCAGTATGGCAAAAGCAGCAAACCCCACAGCAAACAGCATATCAACAAACAATATGCAGACAAAACAGTCTGACATTAAATCCTCTGACAAAGTTGAGGTGATGCCAGAATTTAAGGGCGGAAACAAAGCAATGATGGAATTTCTTATGATGAATATGAAATATCCAGAGTCTGCAATCAAAGCCAAACAGCAAGGCAAAGCTGTTGTAGGATTTGTTGTCAAAAAAGACGGAACTATCAACGACGTTTACATTGCAAAATCAACAGGCTATGATGTGCTCGACAATGAGGCTATGCGCGTGGTTAAATCTATGCCAGCATGGGAGCCAGGCAAGCAGAAGGGCAAGCCCGTTGATGTGAAGTTCTTTGTGCCGATAACCTTCAGCCAAAAATAATTGAGAAAAGGGAATGTAAGAATACTGTTGCTGTATTTTTACATTCCCTTTTTTGTGTATTAACACTTAAACCTTTCTCAACTTCAAGTCAGCAAGCAGAACAGCCAGTTCTTTTTCTTCTTTTGCTGCATTCTTTGATTTCCATGCCACAATAAAGCGTACGCTTGCCGATGCAACATTATAACCCTTAGTCTCCCATTTGGCAAGTTTGTCTATCATGCCTTGTGAGAGTCGGGCTATGGCTTTGCCTGTTGGAGCACAACACAGATATGGAGCTTTATAAGTAAGTTCGTCACCACTACGCAAGGCAAGCACTTCCTGTTTGCTATACTTGAAATAATCAAGATATACGTCCTTATGCGAGAGTTGCAGCACTATCTCCTCCGGCACTGCATATTGCTGTGAATCCGTGATGTGCTGACTGTTATGTATACAGTTGAATACGTCGCCGTTGGTGTGGATATAGAGATTATGCTTGGCTCGGGTTATTCCTACGTAATATCTACGCAGAAGATCGTCAGTGTGATTGAATTTATCGGATATCAGCATATACACATTGTCAAACTCACGACCTTTCGACTTATGGACTGTAGACACCACAACTTCGGCATCTGAAACATCACAGAAATCCTCCACCGACGACTCAAATACAAACTCTCGCAAGTCGCTATAGTATTTGGCACGGTTAGTCTGCTCGAACATCTCCACGCAGCGACGCACGTATTGCAGACTCTTGCTCATAGCATACTTGCTGAAAGTCTTTTGCTTCGCCTCCTCCCATGCCTCATCAGCGATGAGTGGTGACTGCTTTCTGCTGTCAACACACTTCATAAAATAACGCATCTCCATCAGATTGCAAAACCGCAATCCTTCCAACGACTGTATCAGCTTGGCTTTTACACCGCGACCGTTCAGCAACGCAAGCATAACAACCGCTTCCTCGTTGGTCTGCGTCAGTATGCACGTAGTTCCATTGCCACGCTTCATTATGTCGTCGGCAACGGGCAGAAACATGTATTTGGAGATATGACGTGTTATTCTTACCTCACCATCATCATCACTCATCGACAAAATCGGGGCTGTCTTAAGTCTATACTTTACCGACTTGACAAAATCGTTTGCTGCTCCAACAACGAGGCGTGAGCTGCGATAGTTCTCAGTCATCTCAATGAAACGTCCACCCTGTTCCTTACTCAACTGAAACATAAACTTCGAGTCTGAACCACGAAACTCATAGATATTCTGGTCGTCATCGCCAACAGCAATGACTCGCATATCCTCATTGGCCGACATAAGAGCCGAAACCAAAGCATAGTCGTCACTGCCCATATCCTGTGCCTCGTCAATCACAAGCACCGTCTTGCCGATGTGGTTTTGCTCCACCTCACCATTGTTTATCATCTCGGCAGCCTTTGCCACTACACCACTCACATCGTCAAGATTGCCTATACGCCCGAGCAAGTCGAAGCAATAAGAATGGAATGTCTTTATCTCTACAAAGTGGGCAGCATTGCCAATAAGCTGCATCAGTCTCTGCTTGAACTCAGTAGCAGCAGCACGCGAGAATGTAAGCATAAGCAGCTGCTCATGCTTCACATCTTCAAGCAACAGCAGCGAAGCAAGCTTATGCACCAATACACGCGTCTTACCACTACCAGGACCTGCCGCCACTACAATACAACGCGACTCACGGTCCTCTATAATCTCTTTCTGTCGAGCCGACAACTGTCCGAATAGTTCGCGGTATTTGGCAGGAGTAACGTTGCGGTTGATTTCATTCACACGATTGCCCTTAAAGTACTTGCCGATGAACTGGCGATAGTCCATCTGAAAATAGTCGTGCACATATTGCAGGGCAGCGTCATAGTCGCTGACCATCAGATTAGCATATTCGCCCACTATATGTATCTGCTGAATCTTCTGCTTGTAGAATTCGTTGAGCGTACGATAGTCGTCCTGCTTATAGCGCAAGCGATTGTCCTTCAGTCGGCGAATGTCCATAGCATTGTAGAGCACAAGAAATCCACCTTCGAGCTTCAACGCTCCTATCTTAGAAAGGTAGAGCAATGCTTCCTCCACATCCTCCAACTGCAAATCTGTAGAATCGAAAAAGAGCAATTGTCCATCCGTCTTAATATCATTAAGCAATTCTACTACCGAAAACTGTACTGCCCCACTCTTCTTTGACTCATCGTCCATACTCTCAGCCATACGGTAGAGCCAGTCCACGACAAAACGGCAGATGTTCAGACGCTTTTCAAATCGCTTTAAGGTTTATTCCATATCCGACTGCCGTCTTACAACGATGTTGCGCGACACATCTTCCTTCTTACGAGTGTAACCTTTCACGGCAAGAAAGTAAAGCAACGTTCGGATGTTTTTCTCCGTAGACTTGTCCAATCCGTCGCGAACAGCATTGTCGTTAAGCTGCTTATAAGATATGCGCAGCGATTCGTCAGGAATATGCTTTATTATGTATTCCTCAAGTTGAGCAAAATACTCAAGCAAGTTTTTGGCCTTACGTTCCGAACCTACATCTGTCTCTTATACACATCTGACGCTGCCGACGAT
>ERZ1027181.1252-NODE-1252-length-11906-cov-18.677327_pt1 | contig 11906 bp, 7 predicted proteins | sample MGYA00519247_ERZ1027181 | MGnify/ENA primary metagenome ERZ1027181 (study PRJEB26926, sample SAMN06164415) | human gut metagenome | biome: ENVO:00009003; feature: ENVO:2100002; material: ENVO:00002003 | host: Homo sapiens | place: USA | collected 2012 ...
GTTTCACCGTTGCCGGCGTACTCCCCAGGTGGAATACTTAACGCTTTCGCTTGGCGACTTACTGTGTATCGCAAATCGCGAGTATTCATCGTTTACTGTGCGGACTACCAGGGTATCTAATCCTGTTTGATACCCGCACTTTCGAGCCTCAGCGTCAGTTGCACCCCGGATACCTGCCTTCGCGATCGGAGTTCTTCATGATATCTGAGCATTTCACCGCTACACCATGAATTCCAGTATCCCTGTGTGCACTCAAGACCTCCAGTATCAACTGCAGTTCGACGGTTGAGCCGCCGTATTTCACAGCTGACTTAAAGGTCCGCCTGCGCTCCCTTTAAACCCAATAAATCCGGATAACGCCTGGACCTTCCGTATTACCGCGGCTGCTGGCACGGAATTAGCCGGTCCTTTTTCTGATGGTACATACAAAACACCACACGTGGTGCACTTTATTCCCAACTAAAAGCAGTTTACAACCCAGAGGGCCGTCATCCTGCACGCTACTTGGCTGGTTCAGACTTGCGTCCATTGACCAATATTCCTCACTGCTGCCTCCCGTAGGAGTTTGGACCGTGTCTCAGTTCCAATGTGGGGGACCTTCCTCTCAGAACCCCTACCCATCGATGCCTTGGTGGGCCGTTACCCCGCCAACAAGCTAATGGGACGCATCGCCATCTCATACCGATAAATCTTTAATTAAAACATCATGTGATATCCTAATAACATCGGGCATTAATCTTACTTTCGCAAGGCTATTCCTGAGTATGAGGCAGGTTCGATACGCGTTACTCACCCGTGCGCCGGTCGCCGCCTGAAGAAAGCAAGCTTTCTTCATCGCTGCCCCTCGACTTGCATGTGTTAAGCCTGTAGCTAGCGTTCATCCTGAGCCAGGATCAAACTCTTCATTGTAATATAATGTTTTTGTTTATTCTCTGTTTGTGCTCAAGACGCCTGTCAGATTTATTTCGCTTGGAATTGACAAGTGACTTTTTAACCCGAGACATTCTTTTTTTTGAATGCTCATTTGTCTCTTGTACTTCTCTACAAAATAGTTTTATGTAATTCTTGTCAAAGATCGTTTGCTTATCGTTCGTTCGACCCGTTATCAGCACTGTGTTTGTTAGTGTTGTAGGCCTCATTTCTGATTTGCGAGTGCAAAGGTAGGGACTTTTTCATTACGAGCCAAATGTTTTTGGAAGAAATTTTTGAGAAATTTCTCCTCTAAACGCGTAAGACGTTGTAAACCAACGACTTAAAGAATGAAACTTTTTTCAAACTTTTTTTCGCGGGGAACGAGTAACAAGGCAAAAGTACGCTCTCTGCTTTGAAGGAACAAATAATTAGGGCGATTTTTTTACGTTTTGTGTTGAAGAACATAAATGCGATTGTTTTACGCGTATATACATATAATATATATATGAGCACGCTGGGGGGCATTAATTATCATGTAATTTATCGTTAATTATTCAAACTGCAATTTGTGACTATAGGTAAGAAATCTTGACGTTCTAAATGTGACGTTCTAAAAAAACACTGAGGAAGATATGAGGGGTAAAAGGGAGTATTTTGAAAATACTGAGGGAGAAAAATGAAAACACTGAGGGAGAAATTTAAAAACACTGAGGGAGCGATAAATCTCTTGCACTGTGTTTTTGAGTTTTTTCAACGATGTTTTTGCGTTTTGAAGGTCTTTTTGTGGGCGTTTTTGCGAAAAATGGGCGAAAAGCAGCTATCATGGAGATTTTCTTAAGTACTTTGCATTTCTAAAAGCATTGATTTTCAATTAGTTGCAAAATTTACCTACTTAACTACGCATGATTAAGCTACAACTGAGGGGCAGACCTCTGGTCTGCGAATAAGAGAATGGTGAGCTAAAAATAGCTGACTCACGACTCTTTATTCGCAGGCCGAAAAGGCCTGCCCCTTAGTTGCTGATATACGTGCGTACTATATAATATACCTTATAATGTACACATATAACATAATATATATGTTACTTCACAATGATGAGGAAGTAGTTCTTCTTACCACGCTGAACAAGAAGATACTTGCCGTCAATGAGGTCGTCAGAATTGATTTCCTGATCGAAAGCAGCAAGTTTTTCTTTGTTAAGGCTTACGCCACCACCCTGGGTGAGCTTACGCATTTCACCCTTTGAAGCGAAACACTTGGTGGTTTCGGCAAAGAGGTCAACAGCCTTGGCTCCAAGAGCTTGATCTTTGGCTACCTCGAATTGGGGTACACCATCGAATACGCTGAGAAGCGTAGCTTCATCAAGTTTTAAGAGGCTATCTTTAGTAGCCTTGCCGAAGAGAATGTTTGAGGCTTCGAGGGCCATTTCATAGTCTTCACGACTGTGTACCATACAGGTAACCTCTTCGCCCAACTTCTTCTGAAGGAGACGACGACCTGGGTCGGCACGATGTTCGGCAATGAGGGCTTCAATCTCATCGTGTTCGAGTGAGGTGAAAATCTTGATATAACGTTCTGCTTCTTCGTCGCCTACGTTGAGCCAGAATTGGTAGAACTTGTAAGGAGTGGTGTAACGACGGTCGAGCCATACGTTGCCTTGCTCCGTCTTACCAAACTTCTTACCGTCGGCCTTGGTAATAAGCGGACAAGTGAGGGCATAAGCATCAGCTTCAGCACCAAGAGTACGACGAATAAGTTCGGTACCAGTGGTGATGTTGCCCCATTGGTCAGAACCACCCATTTGGAGTTTGCAGTTCTTCGTCTCGTAAAGGTGGAGGAAGTCGTAACCCTGTAAGAGCTGGTAGGTAAACTCTGTGAATGAAAGTCCGTCGCGTGCTTCACCATTCAAGCGTTTCTTCACGCTATCCTTAGCCATCATATAGTTGACAGTAATGTGTTTACCAATCTCGCGTGCGAAATCGAGGAAGGTGAAGTCCTTCATCCAGTCGTAGTTGTTAACCAATTCGGCTGCATTGGGAGCATCAGAATCGAAGTCGAGGAAGTGAGAGAGTTGCTTCTTGATACAAGCAACGTTGTGGCGAAGAATGTCTTCGGTAAGGAGGTTACGCTCGGCACTTTTGCCTGAAGGGTCGCCAATCATACCTGTTGCACCACCTACGAGTGCTAATGGCTTGTGGCCCGCACGCTGGAAGTGGCGGAGCATCATTACAGAGCAGAGATGGCCAATGTGTAAAGAGTCGGCCGTTGGGTCGATACCTACATAGGCTGTTGTCATGCCTTTTTCGAGCAATTCTTCAGTGCCCGGCATCATTTGGTGCAACATGCCGCGCCATTTGAGTTCTTCTACAAAATTCATCGTATGTTATTTGTTATTACTTTTCTTTATTTTGAGATGCAAAGTTAGTGCAAGATGAGCGCAATAAAAAGGGAAAAAGCATTTTTTTCCCTTTTATTGCTTAGCCATAGTCTAACTTCGACTTTCCTCTATTTGCTTTTTCGTTAAGCCTGTATACTTCATTACCAAACTAAGCTGCATTCCATCTGCCAACATGGTACGTGCCATTTCTATTTTTTGTAGAAGTTTACCTTCTTCGCGACCCTCTGCACGACCTTCTTCGCGCCCCTCTGCACGACCCTCCTCGTAACCTTCATCGCGACTAGTGTCGAAAAGACTCTTCATATGACGAACAGATTCCATGTGGCGAAAATAGGCTTGTCTATCATCTTCGGAAAGGGCATCAACACGTAAGCGCTCACGAGCTTCAGGAAGTCCTGCTGCTTTTGCATCTTTACTTATTTGTCCTGTTTTTAGAAAGGCAATCCATTCGTCAAGCGGTGTTTTAGCTACAGAGTCAAAATCGTTTACACGCAATACGTAATATTCGGGAAAGAGCATACCTGCATCTTTACGACGTAGTATATCTTTTTCTTTTTTTCCAAAGAACTTTTCATTTTGACGTACTGAGAGTTTTAATGTATCATGCGGTGCATGTATGCCCTTAAACTCTGTCCTGCCATGATAAACGTAATCTTTACCTTGTCCTAGTTCAAAATAGACAATATTGATGGAATACACTTTGCGCACCTCATCATAGGGCTTGCCTAAACCGATGTATTCTGTGATAGCTTTTGACACTCCATATAGCATGCGATGAAAGTAAGATAGCTCGCGGCTATTCTGCACTTCAATAATGCAGAGTTCGCCGCCTTCGCTCTCTGCAAAGATATCGACACGATTGTATTTGTCTTCATCATCTTCTTGATTGCTTTCGCTTTCAAGGAATCGGTGAATTTTTATCCCTTTACCAATAAGTGAGGATAAGAATCCCTCTAACACCACATAATTGGCCTTATTGCGCAAGAGGCGTTTCATCGCCCAATCAAAACGTATATAGTTTTCTCCATTTTGTATCATAGGTTCTTATTTTTTTAGAGTTGATAGTTATCTACGTCCGAAGAAGTAGGGGCGTCGGGGTTGTGGACGCGGAGTGATGGGTTTGGGATTGAGTTCGGGATAGGCTATGCGCGTATGGTAGATTGTCTTGATACTCTCTACGAGTACGCGCTTGGCATCGGCAATATCGCGGAAGGTGATAGGACACTCGCGGAAGTAGCCTGCCTGCACTTGTCCGTCGACGATGCGGTCGACCAACTCTTTGATACTCTCCTCGGTGTATTCCTTGAGCGAACGTGACGATGCTTCAACGGCATCGCACATCATGAGAATGGCTTGTTCGCGCGTGAAAGGGTTGGGGCCAGGATAAGTAAAGAGTTTGGGGTCAGGCTGCTCGCCTTGATGTTTATTTTGCCACTGTATATAGAAATACTTTACTTGTGAACGTCCGTGGTGAGTACAGATGAAGTCACGTATCACTTTGGGCAGGTGATATTTATCCGCTAAACGAAGACCTTCTGTCACGTGGCTGATGATGATTTGTGCAGAACGCTCTTCGCTGAGTTCATCGTGTGGGTTGACACCCGTTTGATTTTCGGTAAAGAACGCGGGGTTGACCATTTTACCTATATCATGGTAAAGTGCTCCCGTACGCACCAACTGAGGTTTGGCTCCAATCTTATCGGCCACCTCGGCAGCGAGGTTGGCCACTTGCAAGGAGTGAACAAAGGTGCCTTGTGCCTTCTTGGCCATAAGGCGGAAGATTATATTGTTCGTATTGGAAAGTTCGACCAACGTTACGCTTGAAGTGAAGCCAAATGTCTTCTCCAACAGATAGAGTAGGGGATAGGCAAAGAGTAGAAGAACACCATTTACACCATTATATATATAGATAGAACGATCGATGTGGCTCCAATCGACGCCTTGTGAAAGGTCGAAACCGAGCATAATGGTGGTGGACGTGAGGAAGGCGTAAAGGGCTACACGTAGGAGTTGCGAACGTTCGCTCAAGTCGCGAAGGGCATAGATAGCAGTCATGCCCGCCATGAATTGTACGACCACAAACTCGTAGTTAGAGTGAAGGGCAAAAGAAGAAAGCACGACGCTGCACACCATGGCCATGAAGGCGGTACGAGAATCCATGAAGGTGCGCACAAAGATGGGCACCATGGCGTAAGGCACCATATAGACGCTAAATGTCTTATGATCGACCATGAGATAGGTAATCAAGGGGAAGATAGCTACTAGCGACGATAGGAGCAATATGCTATGAGGTGAATAAAGATAGTCGCGCCGATAGAGGCGGAGGTAGTAGACAAATGAACCTAAAATGCACGACACGAAGATAACCTGTCCGAGGAGCACCTGCCAAAAGCCTTCTGAAGGGTCATTGCGACGCACGGTCTCACGCTCGAAGGATTGTAGTATCTTATATTGGTCGGCCGACACAATCTCACCACGATCGATGATGCGCTGTCCACTTTGTACCATACCTGCTGCGGGAGCTACGGAGGCGATGAGGTCCTCACGTGCGGTGCTTGTCTTGGCACTATCAACAAGTAGGTTGGGGGCGAGGTATTGATTGAGGTTACAACGGGCTATTATCTCACGTGGAAACTGTGTACTGTCGCAATGTACGATGTATTCGTAGGCCGAGCGGGTAGAGTAGAGTTCGGTGAGAGAACGCGAGAGGGCTTCAGTGCCTTCGACTACACGAATGCCTGTAATGCGATCTTTGGCCATCTGTGAAAGGTCGGCCGAGTTGACAATACCCGCTTGATAGACGGCTGCCATGAGTCGTTCGATGTGAGGCAAGAAGCGTGCTGGCACATCGTTGAACGCACCATTGACAAAGTCGTTATGAAAGGCGGCTATCTGGCGTTGGGCTATTTGAGCATTCTCAACATAGAAGGGTTGAAAGTTGGCCAAAGCACTATCGCTTTCGGCTTCAACCTCTTGTTGCGTCTTATATATTGGGAAGTCAAAAGTGGCTATGAGTGAGTTGTAGCGCCAGGGGCGTCCTTGCTCGTATTCGTAGCCAAACTTGGTTTCGCGTGGCAGGAAGTAGACAAGTAGCGCCACGACTACCAACACGGCACCTACAAGTGTCATTCCGCCCTTTAACTTTGATTTTGCTTCGAATTTAAACATGGCAAACGATATTTTTAATGTGCAAATGCATGGTTAATGTGCGAATGTGCAAATGTGCAAATGGTCGCTTTTACTTGCTGTGTTTTAATGACATTGCATCATTCCTTTTCTTAAAACTCAGTAAATAAAGGCGACCATTTGCACATTTGCACATTCGCACATTTGCACATTAACCATGCATTCACACATTAATTAGTTTTCTTCTTCTCCCGTTAATTCATCGGGGAGAGAGGCTGAGGGGGTAAGTCCCTTCTTGCGCCAACCCTCTAATTGACTGATGATGTTGCCACGACCTGTGGTGAGTTGGCGTTGTGCATCATCGTAGGTGCGGTGCAGTTGGTCGATAGAGTTGCCTATCTTTACAAAGTTTTGGGCAAAGGTACTAAACTTTTTATAAAGTTTCTCGGCTGAGGTGTAAATCTCGTTAACCGAACGGCTTTGTAACTCACTCTGCCACAGATTGTAAGCCAGCTGAAGGGCCATGAGAAGGTTGGTGGGGTTGATAAGGATAACGTGTTGCTTGTAAGCTTCAGTGGGCAGTGTAGGGTCGGCCGTCACGGCAGCTACATAGGCGGCTTCGCCAGGAATGAACATTAAAACGTAACCAATACTATCCTTTACCAACTTGCTATAATTCTTATCGGCCAATTCCTTAATATGTTGACGCACACTGCGTAAGTGCTCTTTCATGAGGCGGTCTTGCTCAAGGGCATCGTCGGCAGCCACGTATTCGGTAAAGGCTTTGAGTGATACCTTAGAGTCAATAATAACGTTGCGACTTTGCGGTAGGTGAACCACTACATCGGGTATCGCTACGGAGCCACGTCCGTCAGCTACGTGGCTTTGCAACGTATAGTCGCGGCCTTCAGTGAGACCTGATACAGAAAGTAGATTGGCCAATACAGCTTCGCCCCAATTGCCTTGCAACTTGGTGTTGCCTTTAAGAGCTTTGGCAAGGTCATCGGCTTCGCGACCAAGCGACTGCGTCTGTTCGACGAGGGCTTTGATATAGCCATCGAGTGAGGCGTGTCCTTTTACAAACTGCGTGCGAAAGGCTTCGATGTCGTGACCAAGAGGTTTGAGTAAGGCTTCGAGCGAGTTGACGTGTTGCTCGCGTAGGGCATCGCCTTGTGTACGCATCATTTCGACGGACATGGCTTTAAACTCAGCACGTAGGGCTTGCGCCTGTTTGCGCATGGCCTCGTCAGCATGTTGTTGTTCGGCCTTGAGTTGCGCTTTAGCAGCTATGGCCTCGCGCTGCGAACGCAAGGTGCCAATGGCATAACCGGCAATGAGGGATAGGAGGGAGAGGAGAAAGTAGAGCATTCCTTCTTTTTTATTTTGATTGACAAGTTAACAAGTTGACGAGTTGACAAGTAAGTTACCTTCAAACTTACCCGTTAACTCGTCAACTTGTTAACTTGTCAACTAAAAGAACTCGTCGACTAAGAATTAGAACAAACTTGCCAAATAGGCTACTAATGGGATACTAATGACGGAGAGCAAGGTGGTAAAGAAGAGACCTTGCGTCATTACGCGCTCGTCCTTACCATATTGTAAGCAGAGCATGATACCATTGGTGGCGACAGGCATGGCACTCAACACAACAGCTACGTCGCTCACAAAGGGATTGATCCCCATCAGAGCTAATACGCCACCTACGGCTAAGGGGAGAATGAAGAGGCGAAGCAGCGTCATGGAATAGACAAAACGATTGCCTAACATATCGCGCACAGGTATGTGGCTCAAACTGGAACCGATGATAAGCAGCGCACAAGGAGTGGTGAGGTCGCCTAAGAGGTGAAACCACTCTCCCACGGGCGTGGGTATCTGAATGCGTGCCACAGCGATTACTACAGCAATGAGCGAAGCTACAACGCAAGGCGATAATATGAGTCGGGGCGAGAAGGCACTCTTAGCTTTGCCTCCATTTATAAACGAGACTCCGATAGTGAAGACTAAGAGGTTGAAGGGAATATTGAGTACAGAGGCGCAAAACACGGCCTTTGAGCCAAACACGGCATCGCACACGGGGTAGCCAATGAAGCTGACGTTGCCAAAGGCTAACATAAAGCGACTGATACCTATTCGGGCTTTGTTTACCTTAAATAAGTGGGGTATGAGATAAGCCAAACCGATGAGTACAATGTAATTGACTACGGCCACTACGGCAAGTGAGATGAGTTCGGAGTTTTCGAATGCGAGATCTTTGCCCATAACCGATGCCAAGATAAGTGCTGGCATGGATATGTTCATAATAAAGATAGAGAGCTTGCGGTCGAGATCGCCCGCCCACAAATTACGCTTGGCCGCAAAGAGTCCGACCAACACAATGCCGAATATCATCAGCATTTGGGTAATGATGTGCAAGATGTCCATTAAGGGAGGGTTATGAGTTTTGTTAGTTTAGTTAGTTTAATGAGTTTAGTTAGTTTTATAAATTGAGTTAGTTTAATAAGTTGGTCAGTCTGCAGTTCATAAACTTATTAAACTCACTCAACTTATCAACCTTGAATAAGATATCCGCCTTCGTTGCCACCTTCGGGGCCAAGTTCGATGATATGGTCAGCACACTTGATAACATCAGGATTGTGTTCAATCACTACGATACTATGGCCTCGCTCAATCAAGGCATTAAAGGCGTGGAGCAGACGGTTGATGTCGTGAAAGTGAAGACCTGTGGTTGGTTCGTCGAAGATGAATAGCGTAGGTACGAAACGTTCCAAACCTAAATAATAGGCCAGCTTGACACGCTGGTTTTCACCGCCCGAAAGGGTAGAACTGGATTGGCCTAACTTGATGTAGCCCAAACCCACGTCTTGTAAAGGACGCAAACGGCTGACAATCTTCTTCTGACCATGTTCGGTAAAGAATTCAATGGCTTGGTTGACAGTCATCTCAAGCATTTCGTAGATATTCTTACCCTCATACTTTACCTCAAGCACGTCGCTCTTGAAGCGCTTGCCATGACAACTCTCACACTCAAGTACTAAGTCAGCCATAAACTGCATCTCGACCTTTACTACACCGTCGCCCTTACACTCCTCACAACGGCCGCCATCGGCATTGAACGAGAAGTAAGCTGGTGTAAAGTCCATTTGCTTGGCCAATGGCTGCGCAGCCATGAGTTTACGTATCTCATCATACGCTTTGACGTAAGTGACAGGATTAGAACGTGAAGAACGACCTATAGGATTTTGATCAACAAACTCAATGGCCTGCACGGCATCAATGTCGCCTGACAGTCGGCGGAACTCGCCTGGACGATCGGCCACCTCATCTTTAGCCCGCTTGAGAGCCCGATAGAAGATGTCGCGCACGAGGGTAGACTTACCCGAACCACTTACACCTGTCACGACCGTCAGCACGTTGAGAGGGAAGGTTACATCAATGCCCTTCAAATTGTTCTCGCGTGCTCCCTCAACTATGATGCTACGATTCCACGTGCGATGAGTCGTAGGTACGGGGATTTGTTCGCGGCCATATAGGTAGTTGAGCGTGTGTGAGTAATATACTCCCTTCTCCTTATCAAAGAGTTCGGGGTGACACTGCAAGAGTTCATTCTCGTTCTTCATAAAAGGGCCAGCGTACACCACTTGTCCGCCTAATCGGCCCGCTTCAGGACCTATATCTATAATATAGTCAGCCGCACGCATAATCTCTTCATCGTGTTCAACCACGATAACCGTATTTCCCAAGTCGCGCAACTCCTTCAATACGTTGATAAGGCGACGCGTGTCGCGTTGATGAAGGCCAATGCTCGGTTCGTCAAGAATGTAGAGCGAGCCGACCAATGAAGAACCTAACGATGTGGCAAGGTTGATGCGCTGACTCTCACCACCCGAAAGCGTATTAGAGAGGCGATCGAGCGTGAGGTAGTTGAGTCCTACCTCAGAGAGAAAGTGCAGACGACTCTTTATCTCATTCAGCAATCGCTTGGCCACTGCTGCATCGTGTTCACTGAGTTCGAGCTGGTCGAAGAAGGGAACTAACTCCTTGATAGGCAGTTGTACCAATTCCGTGATACTACGGCCGCCCACTTTGACGTATTCTGCATCTTTCTTCAAGCGCGAACCGTGGCACTCAGGACAAACCGTCTTGCCACGATAGCGCGCCAGCATGACACGATATTGTATCTTGTACTGATTGCGCTCTAACATGCGAAAGAAAGCATCAATGCTTACTTGCTCTTCTTCAGGTAATCGTTGTTCGGCCGCATCGCCATGCCAAAGCATGTCCTTCTGTTTGCGCGTAAGTTTATAATAAGGTTCGAAGATAGGAAACCCATTTTTTCGCACCGAGCAACGACGTATAAACTCATTCTTCCACTCTCCCATCTTCTCACCTCGCCAACACATCACAGCACCATCCATAAGGCTCTTCGATGTGTCAGGCACAACGAGGTGTTCGCTAATGCCCATTACGCGGCCAAAGCCCTCGCAGCGCTCGCAAGCGCCTATGGGCGAGTTGAACGAAAACATATTGTCGTCAGGTTCGCGGAATGTAATGCCATCGGCCTCGAAGCGAGTAGAAAAGGTGTGAAGAATACGGGCTGGATAGAAGCGAAGCATACACTGTCCGTCACCCTCGAAGAAGGCCGTCTCTGCAGAGTCGGCTAAACGCGAAAGCACGTCTTTGTCATCACTTACCGAAAGGCGGTCAATCAACAGATTGAGTTGCGAGAGCGAGTAGTACACAGCCTCAGGCGTGGGAGCTGGCAAAGCCTCATCGTGTGGTGCATCGTCAACGACTACTTGCCCCGCCTTCAATTGTTCGGCAAAGTCCTCAATGCGCACCATTTCGCCGTCAACGTCGAGACGCGAGAGTCCTTGTTGAAGGTCGATGCTGAGCTGCTGGAGCAAGGTACGTTCTTGACGCACTCGCATAGGAGCAAGTACGGTAAAGCGCGTGCCCATAGAGTAAGAGTGCATGCAGTCAATCACGTCCTGCACGGTGTGGCGCTTCACCTCCACACCACTTATGGGCGAGAAGGTGTGACCTATGCGTGCATAAAGCAGACGAAGATATTCATATATCTCGGTGCTGGTGCCCACGGTCGAACGCGGATTACGACTCGTCACGCGCTGTTCGATAGCAATAGCAGGGGGAAGTCCTTTTATGTAGTCACACTCAGGCTTGTGCATACGGCCCAAGAATTGACGTGCATAGGCTGAAAGGCTCTCAACATAGCGTCGTTGGCCCTCGGCATACAATGTATCGAAGGCCAACGACGACTTACCCGAACCACTGAGTCCGGTTATAACGATGAGTTTGTCACGCGGTATGTCAATATCCACGTTCTTGAGGTTGTTTACCCTCGCTCCCTTTACCTGTATCGTTTCGTTCATACCTTATTGCTTTCACTAAAGGTGCAAAATTACAGCTGTCTCTTATACACATCTCCGAGCCCACGAGACATGCGCAGATC
>ERZ1027181.1259-NODE-1259-length-11839-cov-5.589274_pt1 | contig 11839 bp, 11 predicted proteins | sample MGYA00519247_ERZ1027181 | MGnify/ENA primary metagenome ERZ1027181 (study PRJEB26926, sample SAMN06164415) | human gut metagenome | biome: ENVO:00009003; feature: ENVO:2100002; material: ENVO:00002003 | host: Homo sapiens | place: USA | collected 2012 ...
GGAGTATCGTCGGCAGCGTCAGATGTGTATAAGAGACAGCAACTATTGTGTGTGAAAAAGCAAAATTTGATATTTCCGGAAAACCTGGCAATGAATTTGCTTATCTTCCAATTATTGAAAAAGATGATTCTATAGCAATTTCACAGTTTACTTTGAAAGAAGTAATTCGCCAGACTATTTTTTCTATTGCTGATACAGAAAGCAACAAATTAATGACCGGAGAATTATTTGAAATAAAAGATAATGTTTTAAGAGTTGCATCTTTGGATGGACATCGAATTTCTATCCGTAAAATTGAATTGAAAAATCCAGTAAGTGATTATAAGATGGTTGTACCTGGTAAAACTTTAATTGAAATTAGCAAAATTTTATCCGGAGAAGCTGAGAGTATGGTTGAAATTTCTTATACAAATAACCATATTGTATTTGAATTTGACAATACAATCGTTGTTTCCAGACTTATTGAAGGCGATTATTTTAAAATTGATCAGATGCTGTCCAGTGATTACGATACAAAAGTAAGAATTAACAAAAAAGAATTCTTAAATTGTATCGACCGCGCAACACTTCTCATCAAAGAAGGAGATAAAAAACCGATCATCATTGACATCCAGGATGAAATGATGGAGTTAAAAATCAAATCTCAGATTGGATCCATGAATGAAGAGATTATGATTTCCAAGGATGGAAAAGATCTTCTGATCGGATTCAATCCGAAATTCCTGATTGATGCACTGCGTGTTATTGATGATGAAGAGGTTACACTTTATCTGATGAATGCAAAAGCACCTTGCTTCATCAAGGATGAGACAGAAAGCTATATTTATCTTATCCTTCCTGTAAACTTTAATGCAAATGTATAATGAGTGCATAATTATACAAAAACACTAATATTATTCATAGAAATGCATGAATAATTATACATTTATTCATTTTTTGTAAATATAAAGGAGCGACTATGGAAACAATCAAATTGCGTGATGAATTTATAAAGCTTGGGCAGGCATTAAAAGCAGCCGGTCTTGTTGAATCGGGCGTCGAGGCAAAAGAAGTCATCCAGGACGGACAGGTGTCTGTAAATGGAGAAATTGATACTCGCCGTGGAAGAAAATTATACGGCGGGGATGTTGTATCATTTGGCGGAGAAGAAATCAAAATTGAAGATTAAATCTTTGAAACTGAAAAATTTTAGAAACTACGAACTTTTGAATCTGGAATTTGATGGCAGCACCAACATTTTCTACGGGGATAATGCCCAGGGAAAGACGAATATTCTGGAGGCTGTCTATCTGTCCGGGACGACGAAGTCCCACAGAGGGAGCAAAGACCGGGATATGATCCAGTTCGGGGCAGAGGAATCACACATTGAGGTGATTGTTGAAAAACGCGGGATTCAGGATCAGATTGACATGCATCTGAAGAAGAACCGGCCGAAAGGTGTTGCTATTAATAAGATTCCGATACGCAAAGCCGGAGAATTATTTGGCATTGTAAATCTCGTATTTTTTTCACCGGAAGATCTGAACATTATAAAAAATGGTCCGGCGGGAAGAAGAAAGTTCATAGATTTAGAGCTGTCACAGCTTGATAAAGTATATTTTAATCATTTATCCAATTACAGTCGGATCGTAAATCAGAGAAATCATTTACTAAAAGACAGTGCATACCGGCAAGATGCAATGGAGACTCTGGACATCTGGGATCTCCAGCTTGTTCAGTATGGCAATGCAATCATTGCGAGGAGGAAACAATTTGTTGACGAAATGAACGAAATTGTTTCCGGAATACATAAGAAACTGACTGGCGGTAAGGAAGAAATCCGTCTGATTTACGAACCGAGTACGAAAAACATGTCTCTTGAGCAGGCTCTTGAGATGAACAGACAGCGAGATATCAGGATGAAGAGTACTTCGGTAGGGCCTCATCGAGACGACGTCTGTTTTATGGTCGGGAATCTGGACATCCGGAGATTCGGATCCCAGGGACAGCAAAGGACCGCAGCATTGTCATTGAAACTGGCAGAAATCGAGCTGGTGAAAAGAGTAATCGGGGACACACCGGTCCTGTTACTCGACGATGTGTTGTCTGAACTTGACAAACACAGGCAAAACTATTTATTAGACAGTATTCATGATATACAGACACTCATTACCTGTACAGGAGTGGATGAATTTGTAAATCATAGATTTGAAGTCAATAAAGTATTTCATGTCCAGAACGGACAAGTGATAAAGGAAAACTAGGAGGATTAGCATGGCTACAGAAAAGGTACAGCACGAATATGGCGCAGACGAAATTCAGATACTGGAAGGACTGGAAGCTGTAAGAAAGCGTCCGGGAATGTATATTGGAAGTACCTCATCAAGAGGTCTTCATCATCTGGTATATGAGATTGTTGATAATGCGGTTGATGAGGCGTTGGCAGGATTCTGTGATACCATTCACGTAACGATCAATCCGGATAATTCCGTTACTGTCACAGATAATGGACGTGGAATTCCGGTCGGAATCAACCATAAATCGGGACTTCCGGCAGTTGAAGTCGTATTTACGGTGCTTCATGCCGGAGGAAAATTCGGTGGTGGAGGATACAAGGTATCCGGAGGACTTCATGGAGTAGGTGCATCTGTTGTAAATGCGCTTTCTGTTTGGCTGGAAGTTGAAATCTGCCACGAAGGAAAAGTATACAGACAGCGCTATGAGCGAGGAAAAGTTGCAAAGAAGCTGGAAGTCATCGGAGAATGTGAGCCGGGAAAGACAGGAACAAAGGTCACATTCCTGCCGGATGGAGAGATTTTTGAGACAACAATCTTTGATTACAGCATTTTACAGCAGAGATTCCGTGAGATGGCATTTCTGACAAAGGGACTGAAAATCGTTCTTCGCGATGAAAGACCACAAGAGCCGATTGAGAAGACTTTCCACTACGAAGGTGGAATCAAAGAATTTGTTGAGTATCTGAACCGCAGTACGACTCCGCTTTACGAGCAGATCATTTACTGTGAGGGAATCGTCAACAATGTATCTGTTGAAGTTGCAATGCAGCACAATGATTCCTACAATGAGAACAGCTACGGATTTGTAAATAATATTACGACTCCGGAAGGCGGAACTCATATTGTCGGATTTAGAAATGCGTTAACAAAGACATTTAATGATTACGCAAGAAAGAATAAACTTTTAAAAGATAATGAGCCGAACCTGACAGGTGAGGATATCCGTGAGGGACTGACTGCAATCATCAGTGTCAAGATCGAGGATCCTCAGTTCGAAGGTCAGACAAAACAGAAGCTTGGTAACAGTGAGGCAAGAGGAGCCGTTGACAATGTTGTCAGCGAGCAGCTTCAGATTTTCCTGGAGCAGAATCCTCAGGTCGCAAAAGTGACCGTTGAGAAATCTGTCATGGCACAGCGTGCAAGAGAGGCTGCCAGAAAAGCGAGAGATCTGACAAGAAGAAAATCCGCTCTTGACGGTATGTCACTTCCAGGTAAGCTTGCAGACTGTTCTGACAAGAATCCGGAAAACTGCGAGATCTACATCGTAGAGGGAGATTCCGCCGGTGGTTCTGCTAAGACCGCCAGAGACCGTGCGACACAGGCTATCCTTCCGCTTCGAGGTAAGATCCTGAATGTAGAGAAAGCAAGACTGGACAGAATTTATGGAAATGCAGAGATCAAAGCCATGATTACAGCATTTGGAACCGGAATCCATGAAGACTTTGACATCAGCAAACTGCGCTATCATAAGATCATCATCATGACCGATGCCGACGTGGATGGAGCACATATCAGTACACTGCTTCTGACATTTATGTACAGATTCATGCCGGATCTGATCAAAGAAGGCTATGTATATCTGGCACAGCCGCCACTTTATAAGCTCGAAAGAAATAAAAAAGTGTGGTATGCATACAGTGACGAAGAACTTGACAACATTTTGCAGGAAGTTGGACGTGATAACAACAATAAGATTCAGCGTTACAAAGGTCTTGGAGAGATGGACGCAGAACAGCTCTGGGATACGACTATGGATCCGGAGCACCGTGTACTCCTTCGTGTTACTATGGATGATGAGACAGCAAGTGAGCTGGACCTCACATTTACAACACTGATGGGAGATAAAGTAGAGCCAAGACGTGAGTTCATCGAAGAAAACGCACAGTATGTACAGAATCTTGACATTTAAATATCAGCGAAATATTTTCGCTTTGCAGAAAGGAAAATAGATAAATGGAAGACAATATTTTTGATAAAGTCCATGAGGTCGACCTAAAGAAAACGATGGAGACCTCCTATATCGATTATGCCATGAGTGTTATTGCTTCCCGTGCGCTTCCAGATGTAAGAGACGGATTGAAACCTGTACAGAGAAGAATTCTTTACTCCATGATCGAGCTGAATAATGGACCGGATAAACCGCACAGAAAATCAGCCCGTATCGTCGGTGATACAATGGGTAAATATCACCCGCATGGTGACAGTTCTATTTACGGTGCATTGGTAAATATGGCCCAGGAATGGTCCACCAGATATCCGCTCGTTGACGGACATGGAAACTTTGGTTCTGTGGACGGTGACGGAGCAGCGGCTATGCGTTACACAGAGGCGAGACTGAGTAAGATTTCCATGGAGCTGACTGCCGATATCAACAAAGATACGGTAGACTTCATGCCGAACTTTGATGAGACGGAGAAAGAGCCGGTCGTACTTCCGGCAAGATTCCCGAACCTTCTGGTGAACGGAACATCCGGTATCGCCGTAGGTATGGCGACCAACATTCCGCCGCACAACCTTCGTGAGGTCATTGACGCAGTTGTTAAAATTATCGATAACAAGATTGCAGATAAAGAAGAGACGACCATCGAGGAGATTCTTGAGATCATTAAGGGACCAGACTTCCCGACCGGTGGTGAGATCCTCGGAACAAGAGGAATCGAGGAGGCATACCGTACCGGACGCGGTAAGATTCGTGTACGTGCCGTGACAAATATCGAGACAATGCCGAACGGCAAGAGCCGCATCATTGTCACAGAACTTCCGTACATGGTCAACAAGGCCCGTCTGATCGAGAAAATCGCAGAGCTGGTACGTGACAAGAAGGTGGATGGAATCACAGACTTAAGTGACCAGTCCAGCCGTGAAGGTATGCGTATTGTCATTGAACTTCGTAAAGATGTCAATGCAAATGTACTTCTGAACCAGCTTTACAAGCATACACAGCTCCAGGATACATTTGGCGTAATTATGCTGGCTCTTGTCGGCAAACAGCCAAAAGTCATGAACATCTTAGAGCTTCTTGGATACTACCTGAAGCATCAGGAAGATGTTGTGACACGCCGTACAAAGTACGAGTTAAATAAAGCAAAAGAAAGAGCACATATCTTAAAAGGATTACTGATCGCTCTTGATAATATCGATGAAGTCATCCGCATTATCCGTGGATCTTCAACCGTGCAGGCTGCCAAGGCAGAACTCATGGAGAAGTTCGAACTGGATGACGTTCAGGCTCAGGCTATCGTAGACATGCGTCTGCGTGCTCTGACCGGATTGGAAAGAGAGAAGCTTGAGAAAGAATATGCAGAACTCATGGCTCAGATTGAGAGACTGGAGGCTATTCTGGCAGATGAAAAATTACTTCTCGGAGTCATTCGTGAAGAAATCCTTGTTATCAAGGACAAATATGGAGATGACAGAAGAACATCCATCGGATTTGACGAGTACGACATTTCCATGGAGGATCTGATTCCGAAGGAGAATATCGTAATTACCATGACAAAGCTTGGTTACATCAAGCGTATGTCTGATGATACATTTAAGGCACAGAACCGTGGAGGTAAGGGAATCAAGGGCATGCAGACCCTGGATGAAGACTATGTAGAAGAGCTCTTCATGACCAACACCCACCACTACATCATGTTCTTTACGAACACCGGACGTGTCTACAGACTGAAAGGATACGAGATCCCGGAGGCAAGCCGTACATCAAGAGGAACTGCGATCATCAACCTGCTTCAGCTGATGCCGGGTGAGAAGATCACTGCAGTTATCCCGATCGACTACTACCGTGACCAGGATTATCTGATCATGGCAACGAAGAAAGGTCTTGTGAAGAAGACTTCCCTTCGCGAGTACATGAATGTAAGAAAGACAGGACTTGCCGCAATTACACTGCGTGACGAGGATGAACTGATCGAAGTAAAATTCACAGACAACAATCAGGAAATCCTTCTTGCAACCAAGTATGGTCAGTGTATCCGCTTCAATGAGACGGACGTAAGAGCAACCGGACGTAACTCCATGGGAGTACGCGGAATCAACCTTGCAGACCGTGATGAAGTCATCGGAATGCAGCTTGTGACCCAGGGACATGACCTTCTGATCGTATCCGAAAAGGGTATGGGTAAACGTACTGATATCAATGAATTTACTGCACAGAACCGTGGCGGTAAAGGAGTGAAGTGCTACAAGATTACCGAGAAGACAGGAAATGTTATCGGAATCAAGGCAGTTGACGAAGACGATGAGATTATGATTATCAACACAGACGGAATCATCATCCGTATGCTGTGTTCCGGAATTTCCGTACTCGGAAGAATCACATCCGGAGTCAAACTCATCAACCTGAAAGATAAAGAGACCGTAGCAAGTATCGCAAAAGTCAGAGACGAAGAAAAAGAAGAAGCAAAGAAAAAAGAAATCTTCGGTGAAGACGGAGTCGAAGTAGACCAGCTCGATGTAGAAGCACTGGCATTAGACAGTGACGAAGAATAAAAATAATTCTATCTGAGAAAAGAAAATTTAATAAGACTATAAAAAAATCTGCAGCTGCAGGACATGAAAATCCGAGGCTGCAGATTTTTTTGTCTTGTATATCACTAAGGGACAGGGTAAAATGAAAAAAGAGATGAAAGGAGATCATTATGCGTTCAGTCGATGTAAGTATAGTTACGAGAAATATTAAAGAAATGTGTATTCAGGCGAATCATTTTCTGTCTGAGGATATGGATATAGCAATGAAAAATGCGGTGGAGACGGAGAAAGCACCGCTTGGAAAGCAGATTCTGACACAGCTTCAGGAGAATTTAAAGATTGCAGGAGAGGATATGATCCCAATCTGTCAGGATACTGGTATGGCGGTCGTGTTCATAGAAGTTGGTCAGGAGGTACACTTTGAAGGTGGAAGTCTTACGGATGCCATCAATGAGGGTGTGCGCCAGGGATATGTGGAAGGATATCTTAGAAAGTCTGTTGTAGGTGACCCGATCATCCGTGAGAATACGAAAGATAACACGCCGGCAGTTATTCACTATAACATTGTGCCGGGGGATAAAGTAAAGATTAAAGTTGCTCCGAAGGGATTTGGAAGCGAGAATATGAGCCGTGTCTTTATGCTGAAGCCTGCCGATGGGATTGAAGGTGTGAAGAATGCAATTCTGACAGCTGTTCAGGATGCGGGACCGAATGCCTGTCCGCCGATGGTAGTCGGTGTCGGAATTGGTGGTACCTTTGAAAAATGTGCTCTTATGGCAAAGGATGCCCTGACACGTGAAGTTGGCACACACTCAGACATCCAGTGGGTCAAGGATCTGGAAGAGGAGATGCTTGAGACGATCAACAAGCTTGGTATCGGACCTGGAGGTCTTGGAGGAACAACAACAGCTCTTGCGGTAAATGTTAATACATACCCGACTCACATTGCGGGACTTCCAGTAGGAATCAATATTTGCTGTCACGTCAACAGACACATTGTGAGGGAGGTATAGTCATGGAGAAGCATATAAAAGCACCAATCAGTAAAGAAGTATCCCGTAAGCTTAGAGCAGGAGATTATGTATACATTACAGGAACTATCTACACGGCGAGAGATGCCGCTCACAAGAGAATGGATGATGCTCTTAAAAATGGAGAAAATCTTCCGGTAGATATGGTTGGACAGACGATTTATTATATGGGACCATCTCCGGCGAGAGAAGGGCGTCCGATTGGTTCTGCAGGTCCGACAACTGCGAGCCGTATGGACCGTTATGCGCCGAAGCTTCTGGATCTTGGTCTCACAGCCATGATTGGAAAAGGTAAGAGAAGTAAGGAAGTACTGGATGCTGTCAAAAGAAACGGAAGTGTTTACTTCGCGGCAGTGGGAGGAGCAGGAGCGCTTCTTTCAAAATGTATTAAGACTTCTGAGGTCGTAGCTTATGATGATCTTGGAACGGAAGCTATCCGCAAGCTTTATGTGGAAGATTTCCCGGTGATTGTAGTCGCTGATTGCGAGGGCGGTTATCTGTACGAAAGTGCCATAAAGGAGTACAAGAAGATATGAAACGAATCATAATGATGGTTCTTCGGAACATTTTACTTGTTCCGTGGATGTGGGCAAAATTATGTTATCATGCATCCCACGTAGACAAATACACAGAAGAAGAACATTACCGGATGCTCCGGTTCATCACACACCGCGCTAATAAAGGTGGAAATGTGACCATAGATGCCCACGGGCTTGAGAATATCCCAGAAGAAAACGGCTTTATGTTCTTCCCAAATCATCAGGGACTTTACGATGTACTGGCACTTGTAGATGTCTGCCCGAAGCCATTTTCCGTAGTTGCCAAAAAAGAAGTGGAAAATGTGCCATTTTTAAAACAAGTTTTCAAATGTATGAAAGCATATATGATGGATCGTAATGATATCCGTCAGTCACTGCAGGTCATTGTAAATGTGACAAATGAGGTAAAGAACGGAAGAAATTATCTCATTTTCCCGGAAGGAACAAGATCTAAGATGGGAAATGAGATGCTGGAGTTTAAAGGCGGAAGCTTTAAAGCAGCAACGAAAGCAAAATGCCCGATCGTGCCGGTTGCACTGATCGATTCTTTCAAGCCATTTGACACTAACAGTATAGCACCGGTCACAGTGCAGGTACATTTTTTAAAACCGCTGTACTATGATGATTATAAAGACATGAAGACGAATGATATCGCGGAACTTGTAAGAAGTCAGATTCAGGAGACGATAAAGGCTGCAACAGAATAAAGAAAGCTGATTAAGATCCGCTTTTCCCTAAATATGACATCTTTTGGATATATAGCTATTGCATTCTTATACTCGTAACGATATTTTTCGGGGGGGGGGTATAGGTGTAGTAGCTTTTTTATTACAAATTTTTCTATTTAGCTTGTCAGGATGTCCATTTAGCTTGCTTTTTAGCGTGGGCAGGAATTGTTTGTTATTATAAATTTAATAAATATTGATAATATGCATTAATTTATCAGATGGGTCATTCTCCCATCTGATGTGCGCTCTAAGTGAGTCTTACTATTAGATAAATCTGATATTGCCTCCGGCAGAAATGCCGAAGCATTCCTGAATGAGAGGATGAAAACAATGGGACACGAAAAAAAAGAATATTCTGCCGAAGAATTACTTCAGTTTGCGTACAAGCATAACCAGATACCGGAAATTTTATTTGCGAAAGATACAGAATGCCGTTATGTGTACACATCTGAGATAGAAAATGTAATTGACGGAGGAGAAGAAAACTCAATCATAGGAAAGACAGATATGCAGATCCAGCAGGATCCGGAGCTTGGCAAGACCTTTTTTGAACAGGACCGGGAAATCATGCGGACCGGGAAAACACTTTACTGTTATTGTGAGTTCAATGACAATGGAAAAAAAGTATATAGAGAGATAGCGAAGAACCCTGTTTACAGTAATGGAGAACTGATAGGAGTATGTGGAGTTGTCAGTGATGTAACAGAGTTAATGAGTCTGAAGAAGAAATTCGAATCATTAACTTTTTTTGATACTTTGACAGGGATGTACAACAGAAATTATTTTCTAAAATATGATTTTAATAAACTAAGCTGTCTGCCGTGCAGTTATATTATGTGTGACTGCAATGACCTGAAAGGTGAAAATGATCATCTTGGACACAGTGCCGGTGATACATATATCAAAGCGACTGCTGAGATGATAAAAAATGTTCTGCCGGAAAATGGAATCTGTGTAAGATGGGGCGGAGATGAATTTCTGCTGATCCTGCCGGACTGTGATGAAGATGCCTGTAAAAAGCTGGTAGAAGAGATGGAAGAACAGCAGAAGATAAAGAGAAAAGAAATTCCTTATATGGAGATTGCAATTGGCTGTCAGGTACGAAAGTCGCTGCATCAGGACGAAGATGAAGTCATCAAAGCTGCCGATCAGAACATGTACGAAGATAAAAAGAGAAAGAAGGCGATGGAGTGGAAGTAAAAAAAGAATATATGCCATATATGAAAGATATTTTCCAGGCATTGCCACAGACATTCTTTCTGAAGGACGCGGAAGGAAAGTACGCATTTGCAAGTAAAATATGTGAACTTGTTAATGGGGGACCGGACGGAACGCTGATCGGGAAAAAGGACAGCGACATTCAGTACGATAAGACACTTGGTAAACGCTACGAAGAGGAAGACCAGGAAATCCTAAAGACAGGAATTTCCACGCACACGATTGACATGGTTGATGTGCAGGGCGAGAAACACTACATCGAAGTCATGAAGAATCCGATCTACAATGATGACAAGGATATTATTGGAATTATCGGTATCTGTAATGATGTGACAGAACTCGTGATCATGCGGGAAAAATATGAACAGCTGAGTCTGTATGATTCACTGACCGGACTGTATAACAGAAATTATATTGTGAAATTTAATTTTGAAAATGAGACAAGTATGCCGTGCAGCTACATCGTCTGTGACTGCAATGGACTTAAGATGATCAATGACCAGTTCGGACATACAGCAGGAGACCAGCATCTGTGCAAGGTTGCCAGCATGTTAAAAGAGGCCGCCTATGAGAATTCGGTCGTGATTCGCTGGGGCGGAGATGAATTTGTAGTTGTTACCCCGGGATGCAGTGAAATCGCACATCGGAAACTGATAGATGCAATCAGAAGAACTCAGGAAAAATATATGGGAAATAATCCTTATATTGGTCTTGCAGTGGGGGGAGCAGTCAGAACATCACAACAACAGTCCGAGACTGAAATCTTAAAACTGGCAGATGAGAGAATGTATGCTGATAAAGCCTTGCAAAAGAAAAGCTTTAATAAAATTTCGTAAGACTTTGTCGGGAAAAACACAGCGTGAGGGTAAGAAACTATGAGGATTGCTATTTGTGACGATGAGACACAGATACGGGAGTTACTAAAGGACAAAATAAGCAGATATTGTTTTACGAACAATATAGAACTAAATCTTCAGACATTTGAAAATGGCGAAGAATTGTTAAAGGATGATTTTCAGACATTTGATGTATTATTTCTGGACGTGGACATGCCCGGAATTGACGGACTTGAAACTGCCAAGGAAATCAGAAAGCTGAACCGGGATATGCTCATCATATTCCTGACTGCTTACAGCGAGTTCGTATTTGAGAGTTTTAAGGTCGATGCGTTCCGCTATCTTGTGAAACCGGTTCCGAACCAGGAACTGACAGAGACACTGGATGCTATCCGGGAAAAGCTATGTGCACCGGAAGAAAATCTGAGCTTTCAGTTCCAGAACGAGAGGTACAGCATCCGTTACTCCGATATTATCTACATTGAGGGAATGCGGGATAAAATCTGGATCTACTGCAAAGATACGACCTACCGATGGCGGGGAACCTTGAAGAGTCTGAATGAGATGCTGCAGGAAAAAGGATTTTTCCAGGTCCACAGAAGCTATATCATCAACATGAACAAAATTCAAAAGTATAATTCACAGACCGTTGTAATGGAATCTGGTTATAAAGTTCCAATCAGTAAATACCCTGTCTCTTATACACATCTGACGCTGCCGACGATACTCCTTGTGTAG
>ERZ1027181.1275-NODE-1275-length-11738-cov-9.113841_pt1 | contig 11738 bp, 9 predicted proteins | sample MGYA00519247_ERZ1027181 | MGnify/ENA primary metagenome ERZ1027181 (study PRJEB26926, sample SAMN06164415) | human gut metagenome | biome: ENVO:00009003; feature: ENVO:2100002; material: ENVO:00002003 | host: Homo sapiens | place: USA | collected 2012 ...
ACGAGATCTGCGCATGTCTCGTGGGCTCGGAGATGTGTATAAGAGACAGAACTTAACTAATCCATCTAAAAGTTTCAAATCAGCTATAAGGTTCAATCATTCATCTGCATGAAACATTATCACTTATAGGTTAAGCCTCTGCTTTTAACGATTGCAAAGGTACGAAGTTTTTTTGATTGCTGCAATACCTAAAAATGGGGGTTTTATCCAAATACCTATTTATAATGATGGTTGAAAATTACTTTTTTCGTATCAGCGATGATCCTTGAATAGCTTGATAACCAGATAGTTGTATGATATAGATGCCCGTAGGCAATTCTGATATGTCACATAGATATTCCATTTCTCCTGATTGCATCTTTTCCACTTTCATTCTTATTCCAGATAAGTTATAGACAGAAACCCTAAAATCTTGAGTGGCTTTTTCTGTGAGATTGATGCATATCTTGTTCTTGTCCATACCGATTTGAGCTTTTTGAGGTAGATAATTACTGATATCTGATATTCCGTCCAGGTTCAAAGCAGCCAATAGTCCTCGGTAAACATCCAGTTTTCCGTAACCCCAGAGGTTGTTTGGTATATCTTGTTCTTTGTCTAAAGGAATGCTCGTCTTCTTGATAATATCCAAAACATCCTGACTGTTTAGACTCGGATTGGCCTCTAACCATAGGGCAATTGCTCCGCCCACAACCGGAGAAGCCATAGAGGTACCACTATTGGAATGCCAAAAATAATTTCTTCCCTGATAGGTATAACTGGAAATGCGGGTGTCCCTGTCCCAGTTGTCGGGATGACATATTTCATAGAATGAGTTATAGGATGAAATGACCGTACTGCCCGGTGCAATTACATCTGGTTTGATTCGTTCATCGAAGGTTGGTCCTATTGACGAATAGGCTCCAAGTGCTCCGATGGACAGTGTTTCAGACTGCTTATATTTTCCCTCTATATCCGTATAGCCGGTATGGTTGATGGTGGCACCTACGCAGATCACACTCGGGTAAGATGAAGGGGAATTGATGCTATGCGACTTCTCGCAGTCTGCAAGTGACGGATCTACAGAGCAGATATACATATTGCCCGAACCATGATATACTTGAACGTCTGCGTCTTTGCCCATTACCTGATAAGCCATATAGTTGGTTAAACCCACATTTTTTTCGTCTAAGGCTTTCACCATCCAGTCATAGCATATTTCTTCTTTCTGATAACAGGAAGGGTATGCCCCCATCATCATGACATACCTTTTTCCAGCCACCTCTACTGTGTCAATAAGGGTGGAGTCGGCAGTAGCTAAAATCTGCTCGGTATTCACATTAAAGATATGAGGATGCGTTCTTCCTTCATAAATGGTGGTGCGCAAAGTAAATGGCTGAGATGATTTGGCGATGTGATAGACGTATGGTTTGGCACTATTCACAAAACAGCCCGCACTTTCTTTTTCCAATGGCTTATGCATATAGTAATATTGTTGACCATTGTTGCCGGCTGAAGATACCAATACATGACCTGGAATGCGAGTCAGACTATCTAAAATCTCGCCATATAGCAAGTCTGTTCCATCAAAATCCTGTCCAGCTCCTTCGCTAAATGAGATGACGCATGGTTTACCTACCTGATCCGCATAATCGAAGATATACTTGAATCCTAAGGCATCCATGGCATAAGTAAATTTATAAGTTTGGGACGAATCAATCAATGCAGCATTTTCGGATGTTGCATTTGCTACCAGACAAATATCGCTTTCGTATGCCATACCGTGGTATTTGCCAGGAATATCTGAAGCCACTCCCTCACATCCGCTTCCTGCTGCTATTCCCAAAGTATGTGTGCCATGTGAATTATCATATCCATCTCTCGAACATCCTAATGCAAGCAGATGTTCTTTTCCGATATATTCGCGGCCTACAGGCAATGTACTCTGTAAGGTGTCTGAAGATATCTGATCCCAAAAAGCCTTGATGCGATAATCTGTCATCTGTGGGTTGTAGAAATTCGGATTTGTAAAGTCGAAACCGATATCCATAATGCCCATTACTACGCCTTTTCCTGTATAGACCTGTGGCAAATTCCTACCTTCATATACGGGTAAAGCATTGGTCTGAATGATGACAGAATCTAAAGTACATTTCGGGTTCATGTTGGCTTCGATGCGTTGTATCTCTGGTAATGATGATAGACGGGATACAGAGTTCAGCGGAATCGTAGCGATGTATATATTACCATATCTGGCCCAAACCTTGCCACCATGCTGGTGTAGCACTTTTTTTCCATCTCCCGACACTTTGATAAAAGCAGTAGTCATGGGAGAAGGGATGCCTGTTATTGTTTTCTTTGCTTTGACATCATGTATTTTGGCAAGATTGACGGTCTGTTTTTCTTTCTCGCGTTCCTCCAAAACATAGTGTCGGAGCATAGGAGAAAGTTTGGATAGACATGCTCTTTGGGCATAGGCTCCATGTCCGAAGAATATAGTCAAGGTCAAATATAGTAATAGCTTTTTCATACAAGTAAGATTGTGATTAAGAAGAAAAGGAATCCCCGTGAAAGAGGATTCCCTGTTTTTTTGAGATTTTAGCTTTTAAAAAACTAAAGGATTTATTTCTTTAACCATTTATCAAGCCAGTTGAAGAATGTTCTCTGCCAAAGAACACCATTCTGTGGCTTCAATACCCAGTGATTCTCGTCAGGATAGATGAGAAGTTCTGCAGGAATACCGCGCATACGGGCAGCGTTGAAAGCTCCCATACCTTGATTGGCATTGATGCGATAGTCTTTCTCTCCATGAATACAGAGGATAGGAGTATCCCATTTATCAACAAACTTGTGAGGACTGTTCTCGTAAGTCTTCTTGGCATTTCCACTCAGGTCCTTATTCCAATAAGCATCCTCATATTCCCAGTTAGAGAACCATGCCTCCTCTGTGTCTGTGTACATGCTCTCCAAGTTGAAAGCACCATCGTGAGCCAGGAATGCCTTGAAACGCTTATTGTGATGACTGGCGAGATAGTAAACAGAGAAACCACCGAAACTTGCACCGACGCAACCTAAGCGATCCTTATCTACGTATGGCAGATTGGCTGCTGCATCATCGATTGCAGAGAGGTAGTCGTTCATACACTGACCGGTCCAGTCGCCAGATACTTCCTCGTTCCATTCACTACCGAAACCTGGAAGACCACGGCGATTAGGCAATACCACTACATAACCGTTGGCAGCCATGATCTGAATATTCCAGCGATAGCTCCAGAATTGACTTACAGGGCTCTGAGGACCGCCTTCGCAGAAGAGAAGGGTAGGGTATTTCTTGGTGGCATCAAAATTGGATGGCAACATAATCCATACCAACATCTGCTTACCATCTGTAGTCTTTACCCAACGCTGTTCGCACTTTCCGAGGTTCAACTGGTTCAGAATATGGTCGTTCTCGTGAGAAATCTGTTCTACCTTAGTACCTTTGGCATCCTTACCAGGGGTAACGATATAGATATCGGTAGGATGACTCATGCTTGCACGGGTAGCGAGAATCTTGTTGCCATTATTTGCCAAAGCTACGCTACCATAATCAGCCCAGTCGTTGGTGATCTGTTTTACTTCGCCCTTGAAGTTGGCCTGATAGAGGTTCAGGGTTCCGTGCCAAACACCGATGAAAGTAAGGCTCTTGTTGTCTTTGTTCCATACGAATCCTTCTACGTTGGAGTCAAACTTGTCTGATACATAGTTTTTCTTACCCGTAGCCAGTTCGTAAACACAAAGACGGTTGCGGTCGCTTTCATAACCATTGCGTGCCATGCTCTGCCATGCAATGTACTTACCATCAGCAGAGAATTGTGGATTGGTATCGTAACCAGGATTGTTTTTCAGATTTTCAGGAGCATTGACAGCCTGATTCTTCATGCTCTTGGTTGCATCAATCTTTGGCTCTACATAACCAGCCTCCTTGCAGAGATTCTTGGTCTCGCGCGTACCTATATTATATAAGTAGATGTCTGAGTCTGTAGAGATGGCATACTGAACGCCCTCTTTCTTGCGACAGGTATAGGCGATAGTCTTTGAATCAGGGCTCCAGGCCAACTGCTCGATACCGCCGAATGGTGCCATAGGACATTCGAATGGTTCACCTTTCAGAATATCTTCTCCCTCGTTGATAGTGCCGTTTTCTGTGACATCAGCAACAAAAGGGTGCAATATGCTCTCCACGTAGTGATCCCAGTGGCGATAGTTCATGTCTGTTACCAGACGACCAGTGGCGAGTGGCAGGTCTGAAGGATTCTCCTTGATGGTGCCATGGTAAGGCAACTCCTTGATGAGGATGACCTTCTTACCGTCTGGAGAGAATTTGAATCCCTCGATGCCTAACTTATCGTTGGTCAACTGCTTGCGGTCGGTTCCGTCTGGGTTCATGCTCCAGAGCTGTCCCTCCCGGAGAAAAGCAATCTTTTGTCCACCGGCTATCCAGGCAGCATCACTTTCGCTTTTGGCATCAGTGGTGAGTGCTTTTTTGTTCTTACCGTTGGCATCCATGACGAATAACATCTGGTGACCCTTGTTTTCCTTCACACTGTAATAACCTACCTGATAAACGATTTGCTTGCCGTTAGGTGAAGCTTCGGCGCCACCGATACGTCCCATAGCCCAGAGAGCCTCAGGAGTCATCAGGTGGTTTTCTACCTTGATCTCATTCTTTTGAATCATAGTTTGTGCATCAACTGTAGTGGTACTCATCGTGAGTGCAGCTGCAGCTAAAATCATTGCTTTAATCATTTCTTTTTATTTATATTGTTGTTTGATTTATCCCATATGGTAATCGCTATGCAAAAATAATGATAATTTTCCAAAGCAGCAAGAAAGTTGTGAAAAATGTACTTATGGGAGGCATTTTTTCGAATAATGAGGAGCGAATGTTATATTTCGCGGAGAAAATGTAACAAACTTAGGATAAAATTTGTTTTATCCCTTAATAAATTGTATCTTTGCCTGCGGATAAATTATGTTCTTAAGTTTAGAATTTAAGTTCGATAGTTTAGGACACAAATTTTAAAGTATAGAACTTAAGTACGATAGTTTGGAACATAACTTTATTGTGTGGATAGAAACAATTTTAACCCATTATAATAACAAATATCAATAGAAAGGAACAAAAACGATGGCTAAGTACAAGTTGCAAGAGATGCCAGACGTGCATCATGATGGTAAGCGAAGGGTGTATCCCAAGATGGTAATCAACCGAACCCTGTCGCGTAAGGAGTTTATCGAGATGATGCATGATTATTTTCGGAGCACGTCGCCCGGTATGGTAGAGGCTGTGCTGATAGATGTCGAGGACATGCTGGTGCGAATGCTCTCTATGGGGTATAATGTTAACTTAGGCAATCTGGGTCATTATTCGCTCTCGCTTGAGTTCAAGGACGATAAGCCTACCGAGATGCGAGACGAGGACGACAAGATGACTTATCGCAAGGTAGGCGTCAAGAGCGTCAACTATAAGGCTGCGCCTGAGTTTGTCAAGGAAGTGAAACTGGAGACAGACCGCTATCTGGAGCGAGACATGGGTGGTGTGAAACGTGTGTTGAGAACCAAGTACACCCGTGAAGAGCGCATTGCCCGAGCCTTGCAGGTGATAGAGAAGTATGGTTTTATCAGCCTTGACGACTATGCCCAGCTCAACAATATGAGTCGTACGGTGGCCTCCACCGACTTGAAACATATTACCGACGACCCTCAGTCGCCCATCCGTGCGCATGGTCGCCACAGTCATAAGGTGTGGGTGAAGAGAGAGGTGTAAATGGGAGTTATTAATTAACTTCTTCGCACACCACCATCTCAGTACCTCTGTAAATGACGACGATCTTGTGAAGTTGAGTGGTCTTCACGGCGGAAGTGACCACTTCGCTTTGAGCGTAGCAGTTCACTTGAACCTCGGCTTCTTTGAAAAGCTGTTGGATGTGTGCGTCAGTATCTTTCGATTTGGCGTACTTGAGTTCCACAATATAAGAGTGGGTCATGTCGCTATAGATGTCGAGCAGCGGACATAGGAAGATGTCAGCATATCCTTCCTGAGTATCTTTTTCGGAGATAGGACGATAGTACTGATTTTGGCAAGTCATGGCAAGCGTGAAGCCATGCACAAAATACTCCCCTTTCTGATGGTCTCGCTGGGAGGCGTATTTATGCAGGCTGTCGGCAATGTACTGGAAGTATGCCTTCCATTTGCCATCATAAGCAAGATTGCTTGCCAACTCATTCTTTTCGTAGCTGTCGAATGAGAGGTCGTTTTCTTTGTAGGTATCGAGCAGATAAGTAAATAGCTGCTCGCGCACAACCTCATTTGGAATAATAAATTTTGTCTTTCCTCTGGATGTTCCGTTGATGGTGATCATTCCGAAGTAAAACAATAGGCTGACGAAATTGTCGGGATTGCCTATCAGCTCGGCAGGAAATCCCGACTTGAGTTCGCTTGTGATGTAACCTTGTTGCACCAGTTGCTGGATGATAGAGGCATCGTGGGCAAACTCCTTGTCTCTGCGGATGAGCATGCGGAGCTTGTTGTAGTCGGTACGGATGTTTTCGTCTATCATGTGGTCGGGCACCTCACAATCATTGTTCACATAATTGTCGATGAAGTAAAGCACCATGTTGGAGTTGTACATCGTCACTTTGCCGTACTTCTTGAGTGCAAAGCAATAGTTGTCGTACCATGGCTTCATGATTGTTATCAATTCGTCGATGGTATGGTTGAACTCGTATTGGGTGGAGTAGTATTCGAGCATGTCACGCACTTCTTTCTCCGTGAATCCCGTCAGTTCATTGAATTGGGCACTCAGAGTGTAGTTGGTGCCGATGTTGAATCCACTGGTCAGGTCGTCTAATGTGACAGGGCTGACTCCTGTCACAAATACACGGGCGATGGTAGAATCTGTACCAGCCTTGATCGTGTCGAAGAAAGTGCGCAAGTATCCCTCGCCATGAGTCTCTTTGCGATATTTGTCCAGACAGTTGGGCTCAGCAAGAATCTTGTTGGTGAAATGGTCGTATTCGTCGATGAAGAGGAACACCTTGGCATTGGTCTTCTCGCATTCACGGCACAGAAAGTTCAGTTGCTTGACCGCACCATCCAGTTGGTTCATACCTTCTTTGATGCCTTTCGGTAAATATTGCGCATATACATCGCAGAAAAAATTAAAGGCTATGCAACAATGGTCGTCTAATCCCTTTTTATAGTCATTTAGTTCTGCATTTACTATTGCAAAGTTGAGCTTGATGACAAGATATTTGTTGTGCTCGGGTGTGGGATGTTGACCGATGTAGAGATGCCCGAAGAGCTTGTCGAAGATGTTTGCTCGATTGATATCGTAGTAATGCTCAAGCATGGAGAGAGTAAGGCTCTTGCCGAATCGGCGAGGGTGGAGGTAGAAGAAGAATTTGTTGGCTCTTTCAATTTTCTCCACGAATGGAGTCTTGTCGACATAATAGCAGTCATCCTCGATGACGGCTTTGAAGTTCATCATGCCGTAAGGGATGCGCTTGGGATATTTTCGAATGCTCGTTGATTGATTCTCTACCATATTTTTACACCTTTTTTATATTGTTCTGCAAAAATAAGGATAATTTTCCGAAATAACAAGAAACTTCTTCAAAAGATATGTTAAACATTTTACCGTGTTCACTTTTCTTTGTATTTTTGTGCAAAGATATTCAAGAATACTCCCAATAATTGCTTCTGTCTTGTCGCCATTGGCTGTTGTACCGAGTTTGTAGGTAACCACTTCGTAGGTTCCGTTCCTGTCCAAGTCTCCCTCATTTACCAATTTAAGAGGAGCTTGAAAAATACCATAAAGTTCGATTTTAGGTATATGTTTGTTTGGAGATACCATATAGTATTTGATGTTGTGGTAATCAAAAGAATCGGCATTACTTCTTCCACATGCAAAGTGTCTATTCCTTTGCTTGTGAAGTTTCCCACTATAGTATCTTCTTCATCATTATTTAAACACATTTCGATAGACAATGTATTTCACACCTTTATAGTCCTCATCAATGTAGATGCTTTTCTGTTTGTAGTCAGATACCCAATGCTTTCCATTCCAAATGGCAATGTGACCTAAGGGATGCTTCCATGTCATAGGGAAGACTACAATGTCACCTTTCTCAGGAATGTAGTGCGTATAATCTTCCACATAGTCGAAATCCGAGATATACAAGTAGTACTTATACGCCCAAGCTGGTACAAGAATCATATCCTTGCCTCCAGCATTCAATGCTCCCAAAACGTGCCAAGCTGCCCTCCCATGACTTTCCTCAAGTACATGGGAGTTAATGTACTCACATGCAGGTTCGACATTGAGGCATGTGATTGAGTTCCAAATGAGGTTCAAGAGAATAGCTATTGCCAGGAAACAATATGCTATTCGCTTGATGATTTTTCGTGACTTCTTCATTTTAAAATATAGCTTTTGTCTCTAAACATTTCCATTCTGTTATATAGTCTTCCGCTACTCCAAGGATTAAAGAATGTATAGGAACTTTGGTTATAAAGATGCTTACGTTCTTTATTCCTTTGTGGATAAAGATTATCCAAGTATGTTTTGATTGTATGCTCAGTAAATCCTTGCGTCAAAATATCATTTGCTACAGTAGCACATGTTCTAATATATCTATTTGTTGGATTAAGAGAATAATCAAGCCTATTCCCATTTGCTGCTAAACGTCTAAAACCTTTATTAATAGCACCAATATTAGCTTGGTCAAAAACAGTCATATCTATTTGTCCACTTTTACTATAAGGAAGTTTCTTGCGTATTCTCTGTACGTAAGCTGAGTCATTTTCAAAAGGAGTTTGTTTTGATAGAATATCAAAATGCCTAACATTTCCAAAAATAGGTTCTCCATTTATTCTTCTTGTATTACCAATAACATTTTTATCTTTACCATTATACCTTCCATACTCAAAATAAGCAGCATGTCCAAATTCGTCAAGAGTAATAATTGCACTATGACCTACAGGAAATGTTATATTGCCAAACATTTTCTTCATGATACCTTTATCTCCTTCTACTCCACCTCTATAGTTTGGATAATGAAGGTAAATAGCTTTTTCTGTAGTAGGTCGATATGGTATAAGAAGCCGACTTTCTCTACCTGTTAAAGTTCTCCTTGCACCAATCCTTGCAGTACATTTTTTAATTGCAGAAAGTTTACCTTTTATAAAAGAATCATTAGAAGCAAAAGCATATGGTTTCCATCTGGTTATAGGACTATAACCGCTTCTTAAAGTATTAACAACAGGAGCTGTAGCAAGAGATATTCTTGCATTACCAACATAATTACCCAAATCATTTACATTCGTGCTGAAAGGATTACTATTGTTCATCCTATTCTGCTTTTCTTTTATTTTTTTCATGCTGCAAATATAAGGAATTTGTGATATTTACACAATTATTTCCTTAACATTTAAGGTTTAATAAAACATTCCTTAGTGCAGTGACTTTTACTATGTCATACTATTACTGCTATATAAAGCACAAAAAGAAGCTCAAGCCAGTTTTTGTGATTAAAAATGTTTGCAAAACCTAATTGGCTTTCTTTGTAATTGGTTTGGGCTGTTGTTTCATAGCCATCTATAATAAAGGTGTAACTTATCCATTTACAAAAGCCGTCCTACTCGTTTCGAAATTTCTTGTTCATCATATCCTGCATTAAAAAACATCAATACGATAGTCGTAATAGCAGAAGGATTCTTTGATGTTTTTGCCAAGATGATACAAGTTGAGATTATATCCTCAACAACAAATGGATCTTCCTTTACATCTCGTAGTTGATTTGCTATATCAAAATAAGAGTGTTTTTGATTCAAAAGTGTTATAGTTTCGTCCTTTGATATTCCCATTGTCAATCCTGTGTATATAACGCTTTTTGTTGCACTGTCATCTTTGTTGGTAAAATCGTAGATAACCATAATAGCTGTCAAAAATCCTAAACGCTGCTCATGAGAATATTTTGTATAAATTTCTTTGATAGAAGTCTTTTTGCATAGAATATCAAAATTATCCTTTTGCTCTAAGTCTCTTCCTATTTCATTTAACACTTGCGATATCCATAACTTGCATAATCCTATAACCGAATTACTTGGAGAGATATTCATTCTTCGAGCATCTTCTGTTTGAGCAGAATCCAAGCCACCAACAAAGCTATCCAACTGCATGTTGTAAAAAGCTTCTTCCGCTCTTTTAGATACTTCTTCTTTTAATTCAACCAAGCTTCTTCCTGTTCGCTCATAAAAACCTTCTATAGACATTATTTTTTCTTTTACATCTTTATCAGACAGAGAAGAAAAATCTATATCCAAGTTTTCTATCGCACTGGCTTTCTGTGGATTCCTCGTCTTATAGGTTTCCCAATAACTCATAGGTTTCTGTGGATGTTCCGCAACTTTTGGTGCTGCGGATGGAGTCCTTGGTGAAGAAAATGAACTTTTCCTATCATATTCATCTGCTTTCTGATGAAACGTGAAATACAATATAATACAAATAGCTGCTAAGCCAATTAATAATGCTGCCATAATACAGAATGTTTGTCGTTTAAATTTATTGTGAATTAGATATTCTTTCTTGCTATTATTGGTTTCCAAAGTACGACACCATTTTCTTCTGAATGTCATTACTTATAACTACCATCATTTCATTTTGATCCATATCGTCAGGGAAGACCCACTCCAATTGGAAAGCAGGAACTGCAGGGTTATCCTTAACTTCATACTGAATGATAACCTTATTACCTGTTGATTGTTGAATATGAAACAAAGTTGTTCCACCATAGTTGGATACTCCTGCCCTAAGATAGGTACGAGTCTCAACAAAGACTTTGCTGTCTTTATGACCACTAAGAATATTCTCTAAGAGCCTTGCATACTTCACTCGCATTCCACCACAATTATTCACGCTTCCGACAACTTGTCCAGAAGTAGAACCAATTTTAAAAGCTATAAATACAATTACAGCAACAATAATAACCCAAATCATATTTTACCCAAACTTTATTTTATAAACATCCATAAATAGCTAAAATAATTACTCCCACAATTGCACAAAGTATTACCATACAACCACTACCTCCACCAGAAGAACTATTTTGTAATGTTGCTTTTTTGAGAGGATTTGTTCTTTCAGACATTTGCACAATAGTTCTTTTTTGTTCATCAAAATGTCTTTTAAAATCATCCAACATATCAAATGAAGACATTTTGAGTATAGCAATATATGCATTTGATACAGAAGAGTTTAGTTCTGTATCAAATCCATATTGGCGTTGATAAGATGTGCGAGAAGCCGAAATATTGTAATTAACCAGTTCTATCACTTTATTTAAAGCCAAAGAAACTACTCTTGTAGACAATTGTAAGTACTCTTGATTACTTATTGTTTGCGAACTTTTTATTTTCCGAAGTGGATTAGATACCTTATCCAATAGCTCGGTTACTTGTCGGAACTGCCTACCTCTTTCCAATTCACCCATAATGCCAAGTGACATTGAAGAATACGTAGAGAAATCAGTATCTCCTAACACGCCTTCTCGAATCAATGGATTACTAAAAGTTTGTTTCTTTTTTGGAGGATTTGAAACTTTCTTTATCGTGCCATTAAATACATCTATCGCTTTATAATATTCCACTATATCTTGAAATATGGAATCAGAAAAGATTCTGTCTCTTATACACATCTCCGAGCCCACGAGACATGCGC
>ERZ1027181.1282-NODE-1282-length-11689-cov-3.747121_pt1 | contig 11689 bp, 9 predicted proteins | sample MGYA00519247_ERZ1027181 | MGnify/ENA primary metagenome ERZ1027181 (study PRJEB26926, sample SAMN06164415) | human gut metagenome | biome: ENVO:00009003; feature: ENVO:2100002; material: ENVO:00002003 | host: Homo sapiens | place: USA | collected 2012 ...
TCCGAACGGCAAATTCGATGTGCTCGTTCAGGCTGACGCCATTCAGGCTGACGGCTTTGCGAATGCAACTGCTGCTTTCACCGCGTTTGACGCTAAATAATTCCCCAATTTTTGACCCCGATGGGGCGGCGCGCCGCGCCGCCCCACTCGGAGCCTACGGGCCCGAAAGGGGCTGGCTTCCGTCCGGCGCAGATGCCGGCCGGGCCAAAGCTTCCCCGGCCCCTTTCGGCCCTTTATCCCCGGTTCCGTCCGGGCGCGGGCGGCGGAGCTGCCGCCGTCCGCGCGCAGACAGAAATGGAGATCCCACAAAATTTCCTGCGCGCGCCCTCCCGGGCGCGGAGAGTTTCAGCACTTTTTTGGACATTCCTTTGAGGAGAAAGGTGGTTTGTGCATGAAGAAGAAGTGGACCATCGCGGCGGTGCTCGTCCTGGTGGTGGCGCTGCTTGCGGTCGGCACGTGGGCGTATTTCTCGGCCGTCGGCCGGGCGGATAACGTCATCACGATGGGCTCCGTCAAGCTTGCACTGCACGACGAGGACGGCACCGGCCAACCGTTTACGACGGTGAGCGCCATGCCCGGCAGCGTCGTGGACAAAGTGGTTTATGTGGAGAACGTCGGCTCCGGCGCATTTTACACCCGCGTGAAGATCACGCCTGAGGTGGTCGCCGCGAATGGCGAGCTTGTCCCGCTCACGGACAGGAGCCTGCTCACGCTCGACCTGAACGACACCGACTGGATCCCCGGCGCGGACGGATACTATTATTATAATGGTACGGTCGATCCGAAGGCTGCCACGTCGAAGCTCTTCAACCACGTCACGTTCAGCACGGACATGGGCAATGAATATCAGAACACCACGGTGCATATCTACGTCACGGCCGAGGCCGTCCAGACGGCGAACCTGGACAAGTACGGCCCCATTGACGTGTGGAAGCACGTCGGAACGGTCGAGGCGAGCACTTCGAGCACGCAGATCGATCCGATCCCGACAGCCTGAGAAAGGAGGACGAAAACATGAAAAAACGCATTCTCTCGCTCGTCCTCTGCGCGGCCATGCTGCTGAGCATGTGCCTGTTCCTCGGCGCGGGCGTGACGAACAGCCTGACCGTTTGCGACAGCAGCGGCGAGGCCGTCAAGCGTGTTGACCTCCCGGTGAACCAGAAGATCAGCCTGACGGCACAGGCACAGTCCGCCGCCGAGAACGATGCCTATCAGTGGCAGATCCGGGCGGCGAAGAACGTCTGGGCCAACATCCTCGGCTCGGACACGCAGACGCTCGAGTTGAGCTACCCCATGGTGGCCAGCGCCCTGAGCGAGAAAAACACGGTTCAGATCCGCTGCAGACTGACCAGCGCCGAGACCGGCGAGGCCACGTTCAGCGATGCTGTCACGGTCGAGGTCACAGCCGCCACCGCTGTGGACACGCCCGCCTCCGCTGACGCTGCAGCCGCCCCGGTGCTCCGCAGCCCGGCCAAAGTCGCCGCGGCCGCGAACGATGTACCAGAGTATGGCACGTACACGATCATCATCGTGTATCAGTTTGAAGATGGCAGAACGGCGGCGAACCCCTGGAACGCCACGGTTGCCAACGGCACTACCTACAAGCAGGACGTTACCAGCCCCACGGTCGTTGGCTATGCGCCGGATCAGCCGGTTGTGCATGTGGATTCTTCCGTGGCAACGACGTACACCGTCAACTATCGCCCTGCTGAGGTCAATTTTACTGTCGAGCACTACCAGCAGAACGTCGATAATGACGACTACAAGCTCGTCAACACGGAGACGAAGAAGGGCATCACAGAGAACCTGGTTGGCGCAAACCTTGCAACTACCTATGAAGGCTTCTACTCCCTGCTCTATGATACCTCAACCAAAATCGCGGCCGATGGCAGCACGGTAGTGAAGGTGTATTACGACCGCTACTACTACCTCATGAACTTTGACCTCGACGGCGGCTACGGTGTCGAACCCATCTATGCCCGCTACGGCGCAACGATCAACGTCGGCAACCCCACCAAGCCGGGCTACTCGTTCGACAAATGGGAACCGACACTTCCGGCGACCATGCCTGCTGAGAACACCACCCACAAGGCAACATGGAACGCCGGCACGACCAGCTACACCGTTGTCTACTGGTATGAAAACGCGAACGACAACGGCTACAGCTATGTTGCAGACCAGAAGATTGATGCTGCACCCGGTATTTCGGTCAGCAGCGATACTTACAAAGATGCCAGTTTCAACAACAAGGACGCCAAGCATTTCACCTATAACGCAAGCAAGGCCGAGACTGTCACGGTTGCCGGTGACGGCTCCACCATCCTGAACGTGTATTTCACGAGAAATATCTATACGCTGACGTTTAAAGAGGGCGGCGCAAAGGTGCTGAGCTGCGGGAAGGTTGAACATGAACATACGCCAGAACTATGTTGCAACTCGAAGCATTCAATTATGGGTCATCACACCGGCTATGGTTTTGGCGGAACGTGCAACGCAAAAAAATGCCCCGTAGGCTATGAGCATACCCATAGCGACAGTTGCTACAAAGCTTCTGACCTGACCATCACCGCAAAGTATCAGGCAGACATCCACAAGAATTTCCCCATTAAGGACGGAGATGAGACCATTTGGTGGATTGTGCCGGATGGCACAGAAACCTATGGTGAGCTCGATGAGCAAACATATCTTGGAAGCATTGATACTATGCCCGGCGAGAACATCACGTTTAAGAAAAAAGACGCTGAATCCGGTGCAAAAATTTACTACTATGTTGAAACGTTAAACGGAACTTCAGGAGATACCACCTACAATGGAAAGAATTACACGCAATATAAGGTGATTGATCTTGATTACAGTAGTAGCACTAGTTTGACGTACAAAGAAGAATTTCATCCCATTACCGGCTTCACGCAGGGCGATTCCAACCCGACCCTCCCCAAGGACGGGAGCGTGAGGATGCAGCAAAATAACTACCTCTACTACACCCGCAACAGCTACAAATTGAAGTTCTACAACTACAATGCGGATGTAGCCGGCAAGGGCGGCAGCGTGCAGTACGAAGCACCGCTGAACAGTTATGAATTCGAGCCTGCCTATCCGGCAAATCTGGAAGAGAACGCGTATGAGTTCGCCGGTTGGTACACGACCGCTGGCTGCTATACCGGTTCTGAGGTCAACTGGGGAACGGCGAAGATGCCCGCTTCCAATGTGACGCTCTATGCCAAGTGGGTGCCGATCACGCACACAGTCAAGACATATAAGACGGAGAACGATCTGAACGGCGGCACGGCACTGGATACATGGGAGGTTTCCCACGGTACTGCCGTTCCGGAGAAAGATCGCCCCAGTCCACCTGAAAACGGAGAATATACCTTCGTTGGCTGGTTCTACAAGGACGCCAACGGCACGGAGCATGCGTTTGACTTCTCCATGCCCGTTAACCGCGACTTGAACCTCTACGCCAAGTGGATTGCAAACACGCTGGTGTCGTACACGATCCATTACCAGCTGGAGGACGGCACGACTATCGCGGATGACACCACGGGCAGCGCGTTGGCCTTGACCACCAAGACCTTTGAGGCCAAGACCGGCGACCAGCTGAACAAAGACTATCAGTCCGGCTACTTCCCGAAGACGTCCAGCCACTCCATCATCATGGACATTGACGATACCTTGAAGAACGTATACACCTTTGTCTATGTGCCGAAACAGGAAGTGGAGTACACCGTCAAGTATCTGGAAAAGGGCACAGGAACACAGCTTGCAGATCCGAAGACCGTGACGACCCGAGATGCCGTCGTGACGGAGACATTCAAGCAGATTTCTGGCTACGCTCCCGACGCATACCAGAAGCGTCTGGTGCTGGCAGCCGAGAACAACGAGATTATCTTCTGGTACGTCAAGGACGATACACATGCGCCGGTTCAGATCATCCACTGGACGCAGAACATCGCAGGCGACGGTTATACGGAGTACCAGAGCAGCACGAACCTGAATGGCGAGATCGGCCAAACCTATTCTGAGGCGTCGCTGACAATCGCAGGATTTACGTACAATGCAAACCCGGATCACCCGGTTGTCGGATACCCCGCGAAGGCTTCCGGGAAGCTGACGGCAAGCGGTCTCGTCCTGAACCTGTACTACGACCGTATTGAGTATCCCTATGAGTTCCGCTTCCTTGAGCAGGGAACGAACAAGCAGCTCGTAAAACCGGCTACTGGAACAGCCCGTTATCAGGCACAGGTGACGCAGCAGGCGGAGACCATTCCCGGCTATACGCGGGTGAGCGCGGAAAATCAGGCGATCAACATCGCTATTGAGAATCCGGATAACGTGGCCAACAAGAACGTCAAGATCTTCTACTACACCGAGCAGACGGTCGACATCAAATATCAGGTCGTTGGGCCGGATGGCTCCGGCACGCTGGATAACTATCAGGAAGCTCAGCTCAAAGTTCTAACCGGTACGGCGACAGGCTCCGCGCCCACCGCAGCAGAAGGCTACAAGTTCGTCGGCTGGTACACGGATTCCGAATGCAAGCACCAAGTGGAAAGCAGCTGTGTTGACAACACCAACAAGCTCACGCCGCAGAAGAATGCAAGCGGTCAGTTTGAGGCGGCTACTTACTACGCAAAGTTTGAGCGCGATGTCTTTGAACTGACGATTAAGAAGACTGGTGAGAAGATCGACCAGCATCAGACCTTCGTGTTCCGCGTCCGAGGCAATAATAATGATGTGGATATGCAGGTCGTGATCACCGGCCCTAACAAGCAGGTGATCAAGAACCTCCCGGTTGGCGATTATACCATCACCGAGGACACGAGCTGGTCATGGAAGTACACGCCGGTAGGCGGTGCCGAGAAGACGCTCATGACCAGCGACATCGAAAAAGGCGCCGCGACTGTGACCTTCGTAAACGAAAATAAGGGCACCAACTGGCTCACGAGCCTTGCCAAGGCTCTGAACGTGTGGAAGGATAATGGCACGACGGTCACAAGAGACCCGAAGAACTGAATAGGAGGGATGACAAATGAAACGTATCTTTAACGGTTCAGGCGGGAGAAAAGCCGCGCTCATCCTCTCCCTGTGCCTGATCTTCGCGCTGGCAGTCGGCACCACGGTTGCCTTGCTGGTCGCGCACACCAACGCGGTGACAAACACATTTAAGGCTGCCACATCCGAAATTAAGATCGAAGAGAAGACAGACAACGGCGTCAAGTCGGAGATTTACGTCAAGAACGAAGGCACCGCCACGTCCTACGTCCGCGTCAAGCTGGTCATGAACTGGGTCAGCGACGATGGAAAGACTATCTCCGGCGAGCCCGTGAACATTGATGTCAAATACGACACGACCAAATGGTTCGAGCAGGACGGCATCTACTACTACAAGACGCCGGTCGGACCGAATATGACGACCGATAACCTGCTGCAGAAGGACAAGCACATTACTGAGCCGACGGGCAAGCCCGAGGGCTATCACCTCGAGGTCACGGTGCTGGCCGAGAGCATTCAGGCCGCACCGAGCACGGCTGTGGAAGGCGCATGGACGGCGGTCAAAGTCGGCCCGGACAGCCGCTTAACACTGAAAGACACCACGACACCATAAGGAGGGCAACGGTATGAAACACAAAAAGCTTACCATGATCGTCGCCCTCGTGCTGGTGGCCGCGCTGGCCGCCGGACTGGGCATCTGGGCGACGGGCGAGGCGAACATCCCCACCGTCACGTACTATGACGGCTCGGACGGCACCAACGCACACTTCACCTTCACCCACACCGGCAAGGGCTCGGACACGAACCTGTTCCCGAACTTCTCCGACTGCATGCCCGGCGACAGCCTCACGCAGACCATCCGCGTGCAGGCCGACAGCAAAAACGGCGCGCAGGGCGCAAAGATCTATCTGCGTGCGGAGATCGACGGTGACGCCTCCGCCAAGGAAGGCTCCGCCATCACGTACAACGATGTGCTCGATCACATCAGCATGACCGTGTCGAAAAATGGCGTTGCGCTCGCGTCTAACAAGACCGCGAAGCTCTTCAGCCAGCTCGACGCGAGCGAGGGCCTCAAGAGCAACGTCTTCATTGCCGAGGTCAGCCCCAAGACTGACCCGGTCGATCTGGACGTGACCATCGAGGTCGACCCCGCCATGGGCAACGCGTTCCAGGAAGCGGCTGCGCACGTCGCGTTCGTGTTCTCCGTCGAGGACAACGAAGTGCCGCCTCCGCCGCTGGAGCGTGAGAAGCACGATGCATACATCGTCGGCTACCCGAACGGCAACGTAGGCCCGAACGACAACATCACGCGTGCAGAGGTCGCCACGATCTTCTACCGTCTGCTGCAGGACGATGCGCGCGAACAGGTCTGGTGCACCACGTATCCGTACCCGGATGTGGAGGCCAACAGCTGGTACAGCAATCAGGTCGCCACGCTGACGAACGCCGGCATCCTCGCCGGCTTCCCGGACGGCAGATTCGGCCCGCACGAGCACATCACCCGCGCGGAGTTCGCCACGATCGCGGCGCTGTTCTTCCACGCGCCGGAGGTCGAGGGCGATGCGTTCTCCGATATCTCCGACAGCTGGGCGCGCGAGTACATCAACCGCGCGGCGGCCCTTGACCTGGTCAGCGGCTTGCCGGACGGCACGTTCCGCCCGAATGCGGAGATCACCCGCGCCGAGGTCATGGAGATCATCAACAACGTCCTGTTCCGCACGCCGGACAAGGATCACTTCCTCCCCGACATGGTCACCTGGCCGGACAACAGCAACCCCGACGCCTGGTACTATGAGCCCGTGCAGGAAGCCACCAACAGCCACGATTATGAGCGTGTGAACAACACGTCGCCCGAGACGTGGACGAAGATCACGCAGCAGCGTGACTGGGATGCGCTCGAGGCCGAGCTGGCCCAGAAGTACCCCAACCGCTAAGCGCGCAGCGCTGACGGAAAACCCAACCATAGCGAACGCCCCCTGTGCAGAGCACAGGGGGCGTTTTTGCGCGGCCGATGTGATTTTTGGCCGCAGAATGAGATCGTTTTGCGTGGCCAGTGAGGTGTGATTCCGGACGGCGAGGGTGCGGTCGCGGCGCGGCGCTTTGCGGTTGATGTGCCGCGCTTTGCGGTGCCGCTTGGGTGCGGCGGCCGCCGGCGTCAGGTCTCCGCGTGTGGCAGACTGGCCGCGTTGCAGGAATCAGCCAGCGTGTCCGGCTCGGTGTCGTCGGCGCGGCGGCTGCCACGGTGCTGGCGCAGGCGGTGAGCGCGGTCATGTGCCTGCTGTATGCCTTTAGAAAATATCCGGAGCTCCATCTTTCCGGACAGGATTTTCACGCGGAGGTCTGCGTATATGCGCAGCACCTGAGTCAGGGTCTGCCGATGGGACTTCCGTTTTCGGCGCTGGCAATCGGCATCATCGTGATGCAGCGCGCGCTGGTCGGGTTTGACATCGGGTAAGACGGCATCATGGCGGCCGGAAACCCCGCCCAGAACAGATTCGGCGCCGCCAACAAGCTCAACAATTTCCTGATGTGTCCGATGAATGCGCTCAGCACCGCGATCGTCAGCTTCAACGCGCAGAATCTGGGCGCGGGCAGACAGGACCGGATCCGGCGCGGTACGGTCAAGAGCCTGCTGATCGGGCTCGCTATGTATCTGGTTCTCGGCGGCATCGGTATGCTCCTGACGGTCCGGGGCGCATATCAGTATCTGTTTATGAGCGCGGATAAGATCACGGCGGCCACGATCCGCTGCGGGAATCTGTATCTGTACGTGGATCTGTCCATGTATTTTGCGCTGATGATCCTGCTCGTCTTCCGCTCGGGCGTACAGGGCGTGGGGCATGCGGAGTTTGCGCTGGCCGCCGGCTGCGCCGAGCTGGTCACGCGGTACCTGCTCGGCGGCGCGCACAAAAAGCCAAGCGGGAACGACTGAAAATCGGTATTGGCAGCGCGGACGGGACGGGCGGACGACTTTGCGGGAGCAAGAGCCGTTGACAAGCGATCCGCAGCAGTATATTATACTATGAGTGGGTGTGTACCTGCCGGCAGCCAGGCGAAGAGTCTGACTGCCGTTTTTGTACCGGCTGAAGCGTGATCGGAGGGATTGTGTATGAATATTACCGTTTATCTTGGCGCAAATGAAGGAAACGACCCCGGTCTGCGCAAAGCGGTCGAAGAGCTGGGGACCTGGATCGGCAGCAGCGGAAACGCGCTGGTCTACGGCGGCTCCAGATCCGGACTGATGGGTGCGATCGCGGACAGCGTTTTGCTCTCCGGCGGTGAAGTGACCGGCGTCGAGCCGCGGTGCTTCATCGAAAACGAATTCCAGCACGACGGCCTGACCAGGCTGATCGTGACCGAGGACATGACGGAGCGCAAACGCAAAATGATCGAGCTCGGCGATGCCTTTATCGCCTTCCCCGGCGGCACGGGAACGCTCGAGGAGATCACGGAGGTCATGTCGAAGGTGTCTCTGAAGCATCTGGACGCGCCGTGCATTCTCTACAACCTGAACGGTTACTACAATGCGCTGCAGGCGCTTCTGGGGCATATGATCGAAAAGGGACTGTCGTCCGAGGAGCGGCAGGAGGGCATTTATTTTGCCGGAGACCTTGAGGAGATCCGGCACATCTTGAGTCTCGCGTGATTTCCGACCGTCTCCTGAATATGCAAAGATCCCCTCCGTGTGCAGGAAAGCACACGGAGGGGATCTGCTTTTTATAAAGTTTGTTTGGCTGCATGCCGGCCTCTACGCGGCCGCCTCAGCCCAGATACTGCTTGTCGTAGTTATTCTGGATGCAGGAGATGACCTTCGTGATGACGGTGTTGAACGGGGTGGGCACGCCCAGCCGCTCGCCGTAGCGCGCGATGGCACCGTTGAGCACGGAGATTTCCGTCTGGCGCTGGTGCAGCACGGCGTCTTGCGCCATGGAGGGATAGTAGTTGCCGAGGTTTGCGACGATGTTCGGCTCCTCCTTTTCCATGAGCGGCCAGAGGTCGCCGATGCCGAGCGCCTGCGCGACAGCGCAGCCCTCTTTCCAGACGTGCATGACGATGTCGTGGCCGTAGGGGTCGGCGAACGTCTCCTTCACCTTCAGGCGCATGACGGCGCTTACGCCGTTGTAGCCGCTGTTGGCAATGACTTTCTTCCAGATGTACGGACGCACGTCCTCGTCAAAGCTCGCATTGCAGCCGCCCGCCCGGAAGCACGCCTCGAGCGCCTTTCCGGCGGCGTCGGCCTTCGGGTTGTTGTGCACGGCGCCGAAGTGCATCTGGATACCCTTTTCCGGCTTGCTCACGCACACGCCGGGGCCGGCCAGCTCCGTTCCGATCAGGCCGCTGCCGTAGAGAATGCGGTCGGTTTCCACGAACTGGGCGAGCACCTCGTCGTTGCCGAGGCCGTTCTGCAGCGAGACGACGACCGTCTCCGGCCCGATGCAGGGCATGGTGTCGGCCATGACGTCCGCGGTCTGCGTGGCCTTGACCATGAGGATGACCATGTCCATGGTGTCGATGTCGTGCGCGGTGGCGCTCGTGTGGAAGCCCGTGAGCACCTCCTCGCCCTCCGGCGTGCGGAAGACCAGCCCGTCGGCCGCGATCTTGTCCATGTGCGCTTTGTACTTATCGACGAGCCAGAGCTCGGCGCCGCCCTTGCGCAGGTAGGCGGCGAACACGCTGCCGGCAGCGCCGGAGCCGATCATTGCAATTTTCATGCGTTTGCCTCCTTAGCAGACTGCCGGCCGGTTGTTGGCCGGCCGGCAGAGAAAATCCGGGGTGGAAAATTACTTCAGGTACTGCTTGTCGTAGTTGCCCTGGATGCAGCGCACGACCTGGGACAGGACCTTGCACACCGGGGTGTCGATGCCCAGCTGCTCACCGTACTCAGCAATCTTGCCGTTGAGCACGTCGATCTCGGTCTGGCGGTGGTTGAAGAGCATGTCCTGGCACATGGACGGGTAGTAGTCCGCGATGTTGGTGACAATGTCCTTGTGATCATGGGCGATGAACTCATCGGCGTCCATCGGCACACCCTTAGCGGTCGCGACTGCGCAGGTTTCGCGGATGACGCTGTGGAACAGCCACTGGCCGAACGGATCCGCCTCGACCTCGCCGATCTTCAGACGCAGGACCGCGCACACGGTGTTGACGGTGGCGTTCACGCAGACCTTTTTCCAGATGAACTTGTAGATGTTGTTGTCGGTGCCCGGCTCGCCGTCGCGCCAATAAGCGTCGCAGCCGCCTTCGCGGTAGCACTTGAGCATCTCGGCGCAGGCTGCGTCGGTGAGCTCCGAGCGGACCGCACCGCCGAAGTTCATCTGCACGCCGCCGGCCGGGGTGGACACGCAGTGTGCGGGTTCGGGCAGAGCCGTGCCCAGCACGCCGGAGCCGATGATGCAGCGCTCTTTCGGGAAGACCTTGAAGAGGTTGTCATCGTTGCCGAGGCCGTTGATGAGGGAGACGGCGACGGTCGTGTCGCCGACGACGGGCATGGAGTCCTGGATAGCCTGCTCGAGCTGGGTCGCCTTGGTCATGTAGATGATGACGTCGACCTTGCCCTCCGCAGCGGCCGCGTCAGCAGCGGTGGTGTAGGTGCGGAAGCCCTTGAGCTGGTAGTCGTAATCCTTGTAGCCGCCATCTTCCTCCTGATGGATGGTGAAGTGCATGCCTTCCTCTGCAACCTTCTTCATGTGGGCCTCGTAGCGGTCGATGAGGATGATGTCCGCACCGCCCTTACGCAGGTAAGAAGCGAAGACACTGCCGGCTGCGCCGGAACCATACATTGCAAATTTCATAACTTTTTCTCTCCTTTTCTGAATCTGTTTGCGATATCTTCGGCCGCTGCAGGCGGATGCCTGACGGCGGATTACCGAACGGTGTTGGTGAGGGTGCCGATGCCCTCGATGCTGCACGCGACCACGTCGCCCGGGTGCAGCCACTTCGGCGGGTCAAAGCCCATACCCACGCCGGCGGGCGTGCCCATGGAGATGATCGTGCCGGGCCGAAGCGTCATGCCCTGGCTGAGCTCGGCGATCACGTACGGCACGTGGAAGATCATGCGGTCGGTCGTGCTGTCCTGCCGGAGCTCGCCGTTGATGCGGCTCTGGATCTTCCAGGATTTGCGCACGTCGAATTCCTCCGGCGTGACGATCCACGGGCCCATCGGCGTGAAACCGTCAAGGCTCTTGCCGCGGTACCACTGCTTGTGCTGGTTCTGGATCGTGCGCGCACTCACGTCATTTAAAATAGTGTAACCGAACACATAGTTCAGTGCGTCCGCTTCGGTGACGTTGTACGCCGCCTTGCCGATGATGACGGCCAGCTCTGCCTCATAGTCGAGGTCGGCGACGAGATCATTGTGGCTGAGAATGTCGCCGCCGGGGGCGACGGCCTCGTCCACGCGTTTGGAAAAATAGATTGGGAACGCATCCGGCGCCTTGACGCCCTTGCCGGCGACGGATTCGCTCTCCTTGGCGTGGTCAAAATAATTGATGCCCAGGCAGATCACGTCCTGCACCGGGCGGGGGATGGGCGCGAGCAGCCGCACGCGCTCGAGCGGCAGGGCCTCACCGCGCAGCACGGCGGCAGTGTCCAGCACCGGCCAGATGCCGATGAGCGCCTGCATGTCCGTGCAGCCCGGCACGGGATGTACCTGTCTCTTATACACATCTCCGAGCCCACGAGACATGCGCAGATCTCG
>ERZ1027181.1285-NODE-1285-length-11674-cov-8.347104_pt1 | contig 11674 bp, 10 predicted proteins | sample MGYA00519247_ERZ1027181 | MGnify/ENA primary metagenome ERZ1027181 (study PRJEB26926, sample SAMN06164415) | human gut metagenome | biome: ENVO:00009003; feature: ENVO:2100002; material: ENVO:00002003 | host: Homo sapiens | place: USA | collected 2012 ...
TACGAGATCTGCGCATGTCTCGTGGGCTCGGAGATGTGTATAAGAGACAGTTGAATATCCTGCCACCAGCGAGACTGATGCAATGCACTTAAGAAAGGACCCTGTAGAGATAATGCGCGACTGGACGGTTAGCGAGGATGGCTATCTTACCATACACTTCCGCACATTATGGGCAGCCAACGGCACTCCACATTACGTTAATCTTGCTGCAACAAACGCTGCAAATCCATACGACCTTACTTTCTTTCACGACGCACAAGGTGTAAAGGGTGGATATTGGGGCGACGGTATTGTAGCATTCCGACTTGACCAACTGCCCGATACTGGTGGCAAGACTGTAGACATGACATTGCATTGGACATCATTCAGTGGCGAGAAGAGTGTTACATTCAAGTATTCCACACGCCATACAACAAACAAGATACAAGGCTTGAGTTTTGCTCAAAGCGGACAGTTTGAAAAGGCTTTACACTGATTATACATATAATATATAAAGATAACATACACTTAAACATACTAAAATCAAATCAAAGAAACAATGGAGAAAACAACAGTAAAACTCCCAGGCAAGAGCCTCAAGAGCAATGCCAAGGACATGTTCTTCATCACATTCGGCATTTTTCTATATGCCGTAGGCTATTGTGCCTATACATTGCCTGAGAAATTGGTTATGGGCGGTGTGGCTGGTGCATCGGCACTTATCTACTATGCCACTAACATCCCTGCCGGTACATCTGTGCTTGCGCTTAATATCTTGATGCTTGTCATTGCCATGTCGGCACTTACTAAGCAATTCTTCTGGCGCACAATCGTTGGCGTAGGCATATTGTCTTTCATGATTAGTGTATTGCAGCCTTTCTTTGCTACATTTCCTATTATGACTCCAGGCGAAGACAAATTCATGCATGTGCTAATCGCTGGCGTTCTTTGTGGTGCAGGTCTTGGCATTGTATTCTCACACAATGGCTCTACTGGCGGTACTGATATCCTCACTATGTTGCTCAACAAGTACTTCCGTCTCAGCTTTGGACGTGCCATGCAGTTCGTAGACTGTATCATCATATCTTCGTCATACATCCTCTTCCACAGTATGGAGACCATCATATACGGTATTGTTTTCACTATCACCGCTACCGTAACATGCGACTATATTGTAAACGGTACACGACAGACCGTGCAGTTCCTTATCATCTCTAAGAAACATAAGGAGATTGCCGATGTTATCAACCACCGTGTTCATCGTGGCGTTACTGTTGTTGACGGAAAGGGATGGTATAGCCAAAACGATGTTAAAATGCTTATTGTGCTTACTCGTAAATACGAGTCACAGGATGTGTTCAACCTTATCAACGAAATAGATCCGGATGCTCTTGTGTCGCAGACTTTCTGCCACGGCGTATTCGGCGAGGGATTCGACAAGATTAAGTAAGCCCATAAGTTTAAGGCTACACAATGATGCAATCTATCGATCGTAAAATACTCAAAATAGCTCTTCCGTCTATTGTCAGCAATATAACGGTGCCATTGTTGGGACTTGTCGACACTGCCATATCTGGTCATATGGGGTCGGCTGTATATATAGGTGCCGTAGCTGTAGGCAGTATGATATTCAATGTTATATATTGGATTTTTGGCTTTCTACGTATGGGTACGAGCGGTATGACATCTCAAGCCTATGGCCAACGCAACCTCGATGGTGTGGCTTCATTATTAGCACGCTCCATCGTCGTTGCATTGGGCATAGCCTTTATTATAATCCTTTTGCAGACTCCTATCTGCAATATTGCCTTGGCTTTTATCAATCCTGACAGCCCAACAGCTTTGGCTGCACGCACCTACTTCAGTATTTGTATATGGGGCGCACCGGCTATGTTGTGCCTTTACAGTCTTACGGGATGGTACATAGGCATGCAGAACACCCGTTTGCCTATGATGATAAGCATACTGCAAAATGTGGTAAACATCGTGGCGAGCCTACTGTTTGTCTATGCTTTGGATATGAATATAGAGGGTGTGGCTCTTGGCACACTCACAGCACAATGGTTTGCTATCATTGTGTCGCTATTGCTGTGGACCAATACATACGCCAAGCGGTTGTTCCATCGAATTCATTGGAACAACATTATCAATGGTACTGCCATGCAACGCTTCTTCACCGTAAACCGCGACATCTTCTTGCGCACACTGTTTATTGTATCGGTCAACTTCTATTTCCTCTCTGCCGGAGCTGCCGAGGGTACTATTGTGCTTGCCGTCAACACTCTGCTTATGCAACTATTCACACTCTTCTCTTATGTTATGGATGGTTTTGCATATGCAGGAGAGGCGCTTTGTGGCCGACTGTATGGTGCTGGCAACCAACAGGAGTTTAACAAGACCTTGTACCGTCTGTTTGGTTGGGGCATAGCACTGTCTACTATATATACATTAGTATATGCCATAGGCGGTTCTGCCTTTCTATCATTGCTTACCAACGATGCTGAGGTTATAGCAGCCTCAACAAGTTATCTGCCTTGGGCTGTGTTCATACCGTTATGCGGCATGGCTGCCTTTGTATGGGATGGTGTGTTCATTGGCACCACATCAACACGCGGCATGCTATTGTCATCGGCCTTGTCTGCCTTGCTTTTCTTCATTATCTACATCTTTTTGCGCCCACAACTGCACAACCATGCGCTGTGGCTCGCCTTCCTTGTATACCTTGCAGCAAGAGGAGTGGCGCAGACCATTATCTTCAAACGTAGTCAACATTTATAGCTTACTTACCCTTGTCAAACACCACTGTATACAGCACAGGCAGCACCGTGGCAATGAGCACCATGGAGATGAGCGTGCCAAAGAACACTACGGCTGCCATTGGCGACCATAGTGTATTGTTCTCAAGCATCATAGGCAATACGCCTACCGATGCTGCTGCAGATGTAAGGAATATCGGACGCATACGGCGCTCGCCTGCCTGGAAGGCAGCTTCTCGCACCGACAAGCCTTTATCTCGACGCAACTCTTCAGCATAGTCGAGCATAATTATGCCATTGCGCACCAAGATACCCATCAAGCTTACTACTCCCAAGATACCAGTTATGGACATATCATAACCCGTAATAAGCAGTCCTACAGCAGCGCCAAACACACATAACGACATTGACGACAAATTGACAAGAGCTAAGGATATGCGCTTGAAGTGGAATAGCAAGATAAAGAAGATTATGAACACGGCTATCAACACACCTGTAGATACCTGTGGCAACGTCTCTGTATCCTTCTCCAACATTCCACCAATATGAACCTCTACATCCTTTGGCAACGACAACTTAGCCACACTTGCCTTCACTTGCTTTGCAAGACAGTCGGCATTATAGCCGCGCATAGGTTCTGCCACTACCGAAATAGTACGCACACCATTACGGCGCACTATACAACCGTCTGTAAAGTCGGGGGTTATAGTGGCAAACTGTCGTAGCGGTACCGATGTTGTTCCACCCATAACGGGTATATATTCGTTACCTAACGATGTAAACTGGTTATTGTCCTTATGGTCGGCTTTAAGTACAACACCTACTGGATAATCGCCTTCCCACAATGATGTAATAGGCACACCAGGACCATAATGCACGGCAAGACATGCTGTAAGCAGTGCCTTGTTTATGCCAAGACGGTTCGATTCTGTTTCGTTTAGCCTTATGTTAACACCAGGTTGTGGCTCCTCAAAATTAGTTCTTACAAGCTGCAAGCCTTCTGTCTCACGCATGCAGGCAGCCACCTTGTCGGCAGCCTTACGTAATATATTAAGACTATCGCCACTTATACGTATCTCTACAGGATAGGCTGCATTGTTGTAGTCCATCTGTTTAAAGCGCACATAGGCATCGGGAAAATACTGGGCATAACGATCGGCATACTCGTCGAGCACTTTTGCAGTCGACTCATTATCTACAGTATTTACGATAAGCTGTGCAAAGTTAGTGCCTCCTATCTGCGGTGCATATGTCACGTTGAAGCGTGGCGAACCCTGTCCTATAAATGATGTTACAGCCGTCACTCTTTTATCTCGTTTTAGTATATGTTCTAACGAGTCTGTCACCTCGGCTGTGCGTTGGACTGTAGTGCCATTGGGCATAAATATCTCTACAGCAAACTGGTCGCGCTCCTCAAGTGGCATCATACGTTGTGGCACCATCATGAACAACATCACTCCAAACACAACAATACTCAATCCTGCTAACAATGTTAGTCTGGGATGGCGAAAGCATCTTGTAAGCAACCATGTATATCCGGCTTGCAGATAGTCGAGTGGCTTACGGCGACGATTGGCTGCGTTGTTCTCCTTTATACCCTCGTGTATAAAGGTGTATTGAAGATAAGGTGTGAGTATAAGCGATACCGTTAGCGATACACTTAAGATGATGAACATTGCCCACGGAAACGACTTAACAAAGTCGGCCATTTCGCCCTTCATAGTGAAGAGGAAAGGGAAGAATGTCAAGCTTATGGACAACGTAGCAGACAATACCGACATAAAGAACTCGCGTGGTGCTGCTATCGAGGCATGCCATCGCGACATGCCATGACTAAGTTTCTCCATATAGTTGTCTATGATAACAACCGAATCGTCTACAACCATACCGAGCGTTACGATTAATGCGGCAAGTGTAACTGTATTAAGCTCAAAACCGAATATATAAAAAATGCCCACCGAACTAAATATGGTTATAGGTATTGACATGGCTGACACTTCTGCTACACGACGCGGCATAAGCAACACAACGACAATGATTACGGATATAACGGATATCAGCAACTCACGAAGAAAATTTACAACAGACTCGCTCACCACCCTACTCTGGTCGGTTATTATGCTTAGACGCACCTCGTTTGGCAGTTCTTGCTTAAAGTCGTCTATTTGCTTGCGCACTTCCCTACCCATCTTTACAATGTCGTTGCCAGGGCGCATCTCTACCGAAAGCAGCACACATTTCTTGCCATTCGACTTGATGTACTTGTCCATCTGTGGATATTCGCGCACTATACGTGCCACATCTTTCAGGCGTATTACATCGCCTGTAGGTGTAGAATAAACAATTTGGTTTGCCACATCAAGCTCCGAATTATACGCATCGTTGATGTGTATAGGCGCTGTGGCAGAACCATCCTCTACCGATCCGCTATAAGTTGTCAATCCCTGCATGGCAAGCGAGTTGAGTATGGTGAACGACCCAATGCCATACTTTGCCATCTTTTGTTGGTCAAGATATACCGTAAGCTGCTCCATCTGCAATCCGTATGTACGCAAATTGGAAATTGCATCAATACGGCGCAAGCGCGACTTTAGGTTGTCAAGATATTCTCTCAATTCGCGATAGGTCTTCTGTCCCGATTCTATAGTTATGAGCAATGCAGATGTTTCTGCAATGTCGTCTACAGCCTGAACAGCAGCTACCGACGATGGCAACTGCATCTTGAAAGCCGATAGACCATGCTTGAACTTTGACCAAAAGGCATCCTTGTCTTCTATATCAGCGTTCAGCTCCACATATACTATAGCCATTCCGTCCTTAGTCTGCGAGTATGTTTTGTCCTTGCGCACCTCCTTGTAGCCAAACACAAAGTCTTCGAGTGGTTTTGTTACACGCTCTTCTATTTCCTGAGATGTACTGCCTGGACATACAGCTACTACGGCTCCCTGCCTAATGGTAAACACTGGCATCTCCTGTTTAGGCATATTCACAATTCCAGCCAATCCCATTACCACAAGCATACCCATAAGTAGGAGTATGATGTTGTGGTAGCACATTGCCGACTCTATAAAACTGCGCTTCATCAAACGATTTGGCTTACGCTTTATCCTGGCACGTATATGTTCGTGTAAATCTGTATCCTTCTTCATCTTGACAACTCCTAATTCTTAATTCTTAATTCTTAAGTCTTGGCCTTCGCTAACCTTCTGGCTTCCTTCTGTTATAACCTTGTCGCCTGCCTTTAGTCCAGATGTTACGATGACACCTCCTTCAACAAAGTTACCTATGATTATATACTGCTGATGTGCCTTTCCTGCTACAGCGAGCCATACAAAACGACGGTTGTCAGAATCTAACTTTACGGCATTAAGCGGAACTGCCAATGTTCCAACAGACGATTGCGACACCTCTGCCATTTCTACACTGCACACCATTCCAGGCATAAGCTTTCCGTCACTATTTACTATGCCAAGCTTCATGCTGTATGTATGCGATACGGCATTAGCTTCAACGCCTTTCTCCTTAACCACAGCCTCATAGCTCTTGCCACCCACTGCCTTTACGCTTACACGGGCTCTTGCACCCACCTTTATAGACGATACCTCTCCCTCAGGCACCGACATCTTTACGTCTACGCTCGATATGTCGACAAGTCTATATATCTGTTGACCTGCCATAACATTCATACCTCGCTCTGCTGTACGCTCGGATATAACACCCGAGAAAGGCGCCACAAGCGATGTGCGTTGCAATTGGGTACGTGCCAAACGTTCTGACGATTGTGCCTGTTCAAGCTTTGTTTGTATCTCTACCCAACGTATGTCCGACACCACTCCTTGCTTATGCAGAGGTTCAAACCTACGATAGGCATCTTCTGCCTGATGCAATGTGGTAAGCGTTAGCTGATGTGCATCGCGCAATGTTACGGGGTCGAGTGTAGCAAGCAACTGTCCTTTAGACACATGGTCGCCTTGATCTACCATAAGTCTAAGTACATTGCCTGGCACCTCAAAGCTTAATGCTGTGCCCGAACGCTCTACTATACTACCTACATACTCGCTACTAACACCACTATCAGTTCCGCCAACTGTAACAACCGATACAGCAACTGGTGCCTTAGGGGTATTATCCTTCTTGTTGGCGCATGCCCAAAGTAGCATCACTGCAACAATCAATACCGGATATAGAAATGCTAACGACTTGTTTTTCATATCTAACACAATCTTTTTTATTAAATATATGCCATTGGCAAACGTTATCAACAACAATGCAAAAGTACTATTTTTCCTAATAACACAAAAACGGAACACCACAAAAGTGATGCTCCGTTCTATTTTTTTATACCACGTCAATGATTATATCTTCCGTCCCTATATTCCGCCAATCAAAGGTATCAATCAATTCCTGTGCCGATATTGGGGCTGATGTCTGGGTCAGTCTGGCTGCATGTGCAAGCATTCCTATTATCTGCTCTGCCGAATAACGCTCGCGCAACGATTCCATGTCAAGACTTTTGTCGCGCTTCGACAATCGCTGACCGGCTGTATTGCACAACAATGGCAGATGTATAAAGTTAGGAGAAGAAAAACCAAGTTGATTAGCCAAATATATCTGTTGTGGCGACGACAGTAGGAGGTCGCGCCCACGCACCACCTCATTTATGCCCATCAATGCATCGTCTACTACTACCGCAAGCTGATAAGCCCATGCCCCATCCTTACGGCGCACTATAAAGTCGCCGCATTGCACGGCAAGGTCTACTGTATGCATACCATAATGACCATCAGTAAAGCTAATCACTCCCTCGCCCACTGGCGGCACCTTCATACGTATTGCCGCAGGACCGCTGTGTATTCCAGATGGCAGATTACGGCATGTTCCCTTATATACCACTCTACCATCACTCTCGTGTGGTGCCTGTGTTGCAAGAATATCGGCACGTGTACAATAGCAGGGGTAGGTCATGTCTTGCGCTTTAAGCATTTGCAGATAATGCTCGTATATGTTGCCACGCTGGCTTTGATAATAAGGTCCTTCATCCCACAGCAGTCCCAACCACTCAAGGTCGTCCATTATCAAGTCTGCCCATTGTTGTCGAGAGCGTTGCGGGTCAATGTCCTCAATACGCAATAGCCACTCTCCTCCTTTCGACTTAGCCGAAAGCCATGACAGCAAAGCACTGAATACATTGCCCAAGTGCATACGCCCTGTAGGCGAAGGGGCAAAACGTCCTTTAACGTTATTGTTGTTCATACTGTATATACTCATATGATATTAATAGGAGGTACGGTAAATATATTGGTCGAGCCTGATTAATATACCGGACGAGCCACTGGGGAATATATATATGAAAAAAGGAAGTTCCTTTTATAAGAACTTCCTTCTTGTTGGGTGGCAGGTGGGACTCGAACCCACGACATTCAGAACCACAATCTGACGCTCTAACCAACTGAACTACGGCCACCATGATTAGTTTGCTTACTTGAAGATTTCGTTACTTCTTTAAAGCGAGTGCAAAGGTAACACATTTAATTTAAACCTCCAAATGTTTTGGCAAGTTTTTTCAAAAAAAGTTGCAAATAATTTATTTTACCCCTTTCATCTATTATCCTTACATTCGGTTGGTTTGCAATAAAAGGTTAGACGGATGGCATTACGAGATATTGTCCGCGTAATGCCATCCGTCTAACCTTTTATTCTACCCCGAAGGGTTTTGCTCACAATAGTATGTTCTATATGTTTAACCTAACCTTTAGTTGGCAGGCTGAGCTGGAGCCTGCTGAGCTGGAGCCTGAGCAGCACCGTTAGTAGCAGGAGCCTGCTGACTTGCACCAAAACCAGGTGTTGTGTTAGGATTAGTTGTCTGTGTCTCGGTTGCAGCCTTCTCCATAACACTTGTCTCAGTAGAAGAAACAGGAGCGAGGTGGGCACAGATAATGCTGAAAACTACAAGTGAGGCAGCGAGACCCCATGTAGCCTTCTCTACGAAGTCGGTAGTCTTGCGTACACCCATAATGGCGTTTGATGACGAGAAGTTTGAAGCCAAACCGCCACCCTTAGACTCTTGGATAAGTACGATGCCAATCATGAGCAACGATGCTATCACAATGAAAATTACGAATAAGATGTAAATCATTTTTATACTTATTATTTATTGTTTATTGTTTGTTATTTTGCTTGTCTTCTGTATATTTTACATAGCCTAAATAGGCGTAAACAGTATCTATCCTATTGCTTCACAACCTTCTCGTTGGCTATGAGTTTCTTTAAGAATCGAATTTGGTCTGCAAAGTAAGCATTTTTTTTTGGATAATTCAAATTTAATCGCTGAATTATTTCAAGAGCCTTCGAATATCTACCTTGTTTTATATATATTTTAGCCAAAGTCTCTGTAAAATAGCTTTCTTCGCCCTCAGCAGGCGTCTCTGCCGGTGTCTCAATCTCGGGTTTGTATGTTGGTTGTTCTTGCAGCTGAATCTTAGCTCCATCCTTGTTAAGGAAGTCGTCTATAAGGCTTTGCCCCTTAAGCTGTGGAGTTTGTTCGGTTTCCTTCTGCTCTTCATCGCTCTCGGTCTTCATAAGATAAGCCACATAGTCGACAGCAGCATCGGCAGGTGTAGGCTTTACCTTGCGTTGCTCATCGCCCTCGGTTGGCTCCGGATTAGAGTCGAGGAAATTGTCGATAATTGAAATAGTGCGGTTGACATCCACTTCCTTCTTTCGTTTGGCAGCCTCAGCAGCTTCTTCGGCAGCCTTTTCAGCCACAGTCTTTATCTTATAACGTGCTCCCTCAACCATATCAAACAGCAACCTACGGTCGGAAACATACAATGCTGCACGTCGCAGTTCATCGTCGAAGGCAGTATCATGCAGCAGATACATGTTCTTAAGCATTAGCAGACGCGCTGTCTGATAGTAGGGATAGAGCGCAACAAGGCTTCGGAGTTCGTACAACGTCTCCTTGTTCATTAGCTCGGGCTGATTTATGAGTCGCACTAAATCCACGTCTTAAGATTTTTAAAGGTTTAATGTTTAATCGTTATTGTTGAATGTTTGATGTCTTACAACAGGCGAAGATGCCGCTTATTACCAGTTGGCAACTGTGGCATTGAATATCTGGTCGGCAAGATCCTTTACCATCTGTGTTACAAGTTCCTCTTGTACAGAGGCAAGACTTTGGGTTGTCTCGTACGACTTGCTGGCTGTGAACTGTCGCTCAAAGTCCTCGTTGTGATTGACGTTATTGGTAAATCGAACGTTTACTGTGATAGAAAGTTCAGTCTGTGCCGAGCGTCCGTCGGCTGCCACCGACTTGTTGCGTTGTGTATACTGTGTTATCTCGCCCTCTATCTTAAGGTCGCCACCACGTTTAACCTGTATAAGTTTGGTGTGGTTGGCAAACTCATCCTTAAGTTGATTGTTGAACATCGGTCCCATAGGACCCCACACATAGCTAGAACGTATAGGGAAGTCGGCTATCTGTATGGTCTTGGTCTTGGTGTAGTCGATGCTTGCACCATTAAACTTATAGCCCTTGAAAGCGCACGAGGCAGCCGTCATGGCCACAACGAGTACAAGTGCTATATATATATAATGTGTAAGATGATAAGTTTTTTTCATTCTATAATGGTTTATTGAGGGTACAGCCCACTACTTTTCAAGTCCATACTGCTTAATGCGACGATAGAGAGTGCGGTCGGATATGCCCAACTCTTGTGCCGCTTTCTTGCGATTGCCATTGTTGCGTTCGAGAGCCATCTCCACAGCCTGACGTCCTATGTCACTCAGGTTAAGACTTTCGCTCTCACCAATGTTGATACTATCGGCATCGTTTATCTCTTCGGCCTCAGCCTCCTGATAAGGATCGAAGTGAGGATGTTCAGCATTGTTGAATGTATGTGAGCCATTGCGGTAAGTCTGCTGACCATTATCGTATGGATTAGCGGCATGTGCATACGGCTGTATAGCATGTGCGGCATCGGTGCCTATACTTGTATCGGGCGAAGATAGCGAAGCCAACTGTCTATTAGCGGCAAACGAGTCGATAGCACGATTGTCGTCTATCTGCTTGCGCAGTGATGTTACCTCATGGCGCAACTCGCTAACGTTGCCACGTAGTTCGTAAAGTATCTTGTACAATATCTCGCGCTCGCTCTCGTACGAGTGGGCACCAGGTGTGGCTGTAGTTGTGAGCTCGGTGCTCTCCTGTCCGTTGGGGATAAACTTGCTCAGCATATCGGCGTTGATTTCGCGTTGCTGACTTAATACAGACATCTGTTCAGTGATGTTCTTAAGCTGGCGCACATTGCCAGGCCACTTGTATTTAAGCATAAGCGCCTTGGCATCCTCGGTAAGCGTAATACGCGGTATGCGGTATTTCTCTGCCATCTGCATCGTGAATAGACGAAATAGCAAAAGGATATCCTCGCCACGGTCGCGCAATGGAGGCATCTGTACAGGTATGGTATTGAGTCGATAGTAGAGGTCCTCGCGGAAGCGTCCCTCGGTTATTGCCTTATGCATGTTGACATTAGTAGCGGCAACAATGCGTACATCGGTCTTCATTACCTTCTGCCCTCCTACTCGAATGTATTCGCCTGTTTCAAGCACACGCAGAAGTCGAGCTTGTGTGGCTATAGGCAATTCGCCTACCTCGTCAAGGAAAATAGTGCCCTTATTGGCTATACCAAAATAGCCCTCGCTTTCGCCTATCGCACCAGTAAAGGAGCCTTTCTCGTGTCCAAATAGCTCGCTGTCGATAGTACCTTCGGGTATAGAACCACAGTTTATAGCAAAATATTTCTCGCGTTTGCGTGGCGAATTGTCGTGAATAAGTCGTGGAATAATCTCCTTTCCCACTCCACTCTCGCCCATAATGAGCACACTAAGATCTGTCTCTTATACACATCTGACGCTGCCGACGATACTCCTTGTGTAGA
>ERZ1027181.1304-NODE-1304-length-11572-cov-17.491447_pt1 | contig 11572 bp, 10 predicted proteins | sample MGYA00519247_ERZ1027181 | MGnify/ENA primary metagenome ERZ1027181 (study PRJEB26926, sample SAMN06164415) | human gut metagenome | biome: ENVO:00009003; feature: ENVO:2100002; material: ENVO:00002003 | host: Homo sapiens | place: USA | collected 2012 ...
ACGACATTCAGAACCACAATCTGACGCTCTAACCAACTGAACTACGGCCACCATGTTGTGCTTCGAGAACCATTCTTTCTTTGTTGAAAAGCTTTGTTCTTAAAAGCGAGTGCAAAGGTATAGCTTTTTCTTTAAACCTCCAAATGTTTTTGAAAGTTTTTTCGTTTTTATCGCTATTTTTTTTTGTTTTAGCCCCTTTTTATCCAAATATACCAGTCTTCTTGCCTTAAAACATGTCCTTATATCTACCATGCAAATATTGTTCAAGTAGTAAAAACCTGTTACAAAATAAAAATTGATTATAGAGTTCTGGTTTGCTGTTTTTACGGTGTTCTGCTGTGCAAACTGCACCCGAGCTTAACGATAGCGCCACTTTTACACTCCAAAAGTGCCACTATTAGACAGTAAAAGAGGCTCTATTGCATGATAATAGTGGCACTATTGGAGTGTAAAAGTGGCGCTATTGCAGCAAAAAGTGGCTCATTTGCGAGTCTGATTTTATAACGTTTCGTCAGAAAACCGCATAACTTACTGTGTATAAACACATTGTCTATAAACGCTCAAAACTCAAGAATTTCGCACCAAAGATTTTGTTGTGCGCTCAACTCATAGTATTGAGCATCAGAAATGCAAATATTGTCTTCGGCAGAACCTCTATATATGGCCAGATTACTAAATGACGTTAGTCCTTTATAGGGTGAACCCCAACCATTCTTAGAATATGTTTGAGGAATTTATAGCAAAAAAATAAGCCTTGCAAGAGATGGGTCTTGCAAGGCTTGTGTTGTTGGGGTGGCAGGTGGGACTCGAACCCACGACATTCAGAACCACAATCTGACGCTCTAACCAACTGAACTACGGCCACCATGTTATGTGTGGAATGACGAATGTTTCGTTTTGTACGGCATTTCGTTATTTCCGAGTGCAAAGGTAATAATAAAATTTTAAATACTACGCTTTTTCTGCTTTTTTTATTCAAAAAGTTTGCATTTTGTATGTCTGTATACGAAAAAACCTTTGCATACAGCTGCTTAGAGCATATGCAAAGGTTCTTTTTATCTCTTGTCTCTCCCTTTGAAGGGGACGTTTTGTGTCTGCTTACTGTGCAGGCTGTGCGGGTGTCTGCTGTGCGGGAGCCTGCTGAGCGCCCTGAGCAGGAGCCTGCTGCGCACCCTGTGCCGGCTGTTGGTTAGCGCCGAATCCCGGTGTGTTGTTAGGATTGGTGGTCTGGGTTTCTGTTGCAGCCTTTTCCATTACGCTTGTCTCTGATGTTGAAACCGGAGCGACGTATGCGCAGATGATGCTGAGCACAACCATAGCGGCAGCGAGTCCCCATGTTGCTTTTTCCACGAAGTCTGTAGTCTTGCGCACGCCCATGATGGCGTTTGAAGATGAGAAGTTAGATGCGAGACCGCCTCCCTTCGACTCCTGGATAAGGACGATGCCTATCATCAGGATAGAGGCTATCACGATGAAGATTACGAATAAGATGTAAACCATTTTTGTTATTTGTTTTTGTTTTTATTATTATTTTTCTTGCTCTCTGGAAGGGGTGTCTGTTGTTGCTTCTTGCGGCTTTTTGCCCTTTTCGTTGAGTATAAGTTTCCTTAAGAAACGAATTTGGTCTGCAAAGTAAGCATTTTTTTTTGGATAATTCAAATTTAATCGTTGAATAATTTCAAGTGCCTTTGAATATCTTCCTTGTTTTATGTATATTTTCGCCAATGTCTCCGTGAAATAGCCTTCGTCGTAGTCGTTTTGCTCGTTTTGCTTATCTTCTTCGTCTTCGGTTTCGGGCTTGTAGGTTGGCTTGTCCTGAAGTTGGATTTTTCCTCCGTTGTCGTTTATGAAACTGTCTATCAGGTCCTGCCCCTTCATCTGCGGTCTGTCAGCTTCCGCTTCCTTGTCTTCCTGACTTTCCGTCTTGAGCAGGTAAGCCACGTAGTCCACGGCTGCGTCTGCCGGGGTAGGCTTCCGTCCTGTGTCGTTATCTTCGTTCTGCGAGTCTTTAGGTGTCGACTCTAAGTATTCGTTGATGATTGACAGGGTTCGGTTGTTGCCTTGCTCGCTTCGTTGCGCCTCTCTTGCTTCCTCTTCTATCTTTTCTGCGGCTGTCTTGATGTGATAGTGTGACGCTTCCACAAGATTGAAGAGGGTCTTTCTGTCTGTTATGTATATGGCTGCACGTCTTAGCTCGTCATCGAAGGACGTCTCGTGCAGCAGATACATGTTCTGCAACAGGAGGAGTCGGGCTGTCTGATAGTAAGGATAGAGCGCAACAAGGTTTCGGAGCTCGTAGAGAGTCTCCTTATTCATGAGTTCCGGATGTTCTATGAGGCGCACTAAGTCCACTTCTTCGTCTTTTTTATTTGTTACTTATATTATTTAATGTATTACCAGTTTGCTACGGTGGCATTGAATATCTGCTCTGTCAGATCCTTCACCATCTGCGTCACAAGTTCCTCCTGCACGGATGCGAGGCTTTGTGTGGTTTCGTACGACTTGTTGGCTGTGAACTGTCGTTCGAAATCCTCGCTGTGGTTGGCGTTGTTTGTGAAGCGTACGTTCACGGTTATGGATAGTTCTGTCTGGGCAGATCGTCCGTCAGCGGCTACCGACTTGTTGCGTTGTGAGTATTGCGTTATTTCGCCCTCAATCTTCAGGTCGCCGTTTCGCTTCACTTGGCTAAGCTTCGTGTGGCTGGCAAACATGTCCTTGAGCTGATTGTTAAACATCGGGCCCATAGGTCCCCACACGTAGCTGGAGCGTATGGGGAAATCGGCTATCTGTATGGTCTTGGTCTTCGTATAGTCGATGCTGGCACCGTTAAACTTATAGCTTACGGAGCACGATACCATAGCGAGAGCCACGACTGCAGTCAATGACAACAGCGCCGTTTTGGCGTATATTAATATTCGTCTCATTCTTTGTCTTGTTTGTCAAGCCCGTATTGTTTTAATCTTCTGTAGAGTGTACGGTCAGAAATGCCGAGTTCTTGAGCGGCTTTCTTGCGGTTGCCGCCGTTGCGTTCAAGAGCTTTCTCCACCACCTGACGTCCGATGTCGCTAAGGTTCAGGCTTTCGCCGTTAGCGTTGTCGTTTTCTCTTATCTCCTCTGCTTCCACGTCCTGATAAGGGCTGAAGTGGGGCTGCTGAGTGTGGTAGTGGTGAAGGGCGCTTATGTCCGTGGGTTGTGTGTTAGGCTCAGGCGCAGCTAACGACTGTATGCCTCTGGCGTTTGCGAAGCTGTTGAGCGTGTTGTTGTCGTCGATTTGCTTTCGCAGAGTGTTCATCTCGCGTCTGAGGTCGCCTACGTTTCCACGCAGTTCGTACAGAATCTTGTAGAGTATCTCTCTCTCGCTTTCGTAAGAGTGGGCGCCCGGAGTGGCTGTTGTTGTCAGCTCCGTGCTCTCCTGGTCGTGCGGGATGAACTTGCTGAGGGCTTCTGCGTCAATCTCACGCTTCTGGCTAAGCACAGACATCTGTTCTGTAATGTTCTTCAGCTGTCTGACGTTGCCGGGCCACTTATATTTCAGCATCATCATCTTGGCATCTTCCGTGAGAGTGATGCGTGGTATGCGGTATTTCTCAGCCATCTGCATCGTGAAGAGTCTGAACAGCAGCAGAATGTCCTCTCCGCGCTCACGCAGGGGCGGCATCTGGATGGGTATGGTGTTCAGACGATAATAGAGGTCTTCGCGGAATCGTCCTTCCGTTATGGCCTTGTGCATATTCACGTTTGTAGCGGCTACGATACGCACGTCTGTCTTCATTATCTTCTGTCCTCCGACGCGGATGTATTCGCCTGTTTCCAGCACTCGCAGCAAGCGTGCCTGTGTGGCGATGGGCAGTTCGCCCACCTCGTCGAGGAATATGGTTCCCTTATTGGCTGTACCGAAATAGCCTTCGCTTTCGCCTATGGCTCCCGTGAACGACCCCTTTTCGTGTCCGAAGAGTTCGCTGTCGATGGTTCCTTCCGGTATAGATCCGCAGTTTATTGCAAAATATTTCTCTCTCTTGCGAGGCGAGTTGTCGTGAATGAGTCGTGGTATGATTTCCTTTCCCACTCCGCTTTCTCCCACGATAAGCACGCTGAGGTCTGTTGCCGCCACTTGTAGAGCGACGTCAAGGGCATGGTTAAGAGCATCGCAGTTGCCCACGATGTTATACCTTTGTTTTATTTTTTGCAGTTCTGATGTGTCCATTTGGCACAAAATTACATATAATAATTGAGAAAAGCGTTACTTTCAGGCCTTTTTTATGTTCTTAACAGCTGTTTCTTGGTCCAGACTTGCCTGCTTTAATGAGCAACAGCCCTATTCCTGTCCATATCAGTTCGCGCAGACGGATGATGAGAGCCACGAAGGCTCCGTCGCTGGCTTTCATTCCGAGTCCGGCTACGGACATGAGAAATCCTCCTTCGCGTCCTCCGAGTTGTAGGGGTATGAAGAAGAGTAGATTGGCGAAAAGCGAGGTGAAGGCAAGTATGAGTATGCAGTCAGCATAGTTGGCTTGCGGCATGAGTACGCGCAGGACGAAGTAGATTTCGGCTGCCGAGCAGATGCGGCATGTCAGCTCGCTAAGGACAGCTGTCACGAAGGTTCTGGTGTTCTGTTTGTGCAAAGAGGCTATCTGGCTGTCGATGGTGTCGAGCTGTTGCTGGTGTCGGGTGACAAAGCGCTTGGCCCATCCTTTGGCAAAGGGAATGTGGCGCAAGACGTTCATCGTGCGTACGGCAAGTCCTTTGCGATATCCGGCGATGAAGAACCACAGGCCGAGCAGGCAGAATATGCTTATGGCTCCTAATAATGTGACCATGAATGTCCCGACAGAATAAAGGACAAGATATAAGACAATGGATATTGTCCAAAACCAAAAATGGCTGAAGATGTGCGTCATGGCGAACAGTATGACGGAAGACGAAGCCCGTTCGGTTCCGATAATAGGCGAGAGCGACATTATGCGGTAAGGCTCGCCTCCCATCAGTCCGCCAGGCGTAGCATAGTTGAGCGCAAATCCTGATATCGTAATCTTATATAGCCACCAGAAGCTTACTTTTGTGCGTCCTCCTGCGTTGATGATGATATACCATGAGAAGGTGTTGAAGACGTACAGGAATGCCCATATCGCTATAACGGCTACCGACCAATAGCCAGCGTGACACAACCCGTTCCACACCTGTGTGAAGTCGAGTTGTGTCACCATTATGATAAGAACGGCCATTCCAAAAAGGAAAAAGCCGTTCTGGTATTTACTGTTCATTAGCTACGTTTTCTTTTGCAGGGGCGCTTGCAGCAGGTTCCTTGGCAGGAGCATTGGCGGCTGTGGCGTTTGCAGGAGCATTAGCCGCATTGTCCTTAGCAGGATTAGCCTGACCATTAAATCGCTGTGCGTTGTGCTGAGACGGCTGTCTGTGGTCGTTGCGCGGATTCTCTCTCTTCTTGGGGATGGAGAAGCGCACCTTCTCGCTCTCGTCTCTCTTCTCGTGATAGAGTTTGGGGAGCGGAGTGTCCAGAGGCTCGTCATATTCCGCACGGTTGCGGATGATGTCCGTGGCTGTATAGATGGCATGACGGAGAGCGTTCTCGTCAGCGATGCCTTTACCGGCGTTCTCAAAGTCAGGAGTAAGGGCAGGAGCTGTGCATACGAGGGGCAGAGATGTGATATAGAAGATGCCGTCGTTCTGCATCAGCGTCGTGAACGGAATCATGCCCTGGTCGTCATACATGGCAAGCGTAACGTCGAAAGCGTCGCACATATTCTGTCCGAAGAATTCCTCGGCAGGATAGGGGCCGTAAGCTTTGATGCCTTCCTCTTCCGCCTTTTTGATGGCAGGGATGAGCACTTCCTTCTCTTCTGTTCCGTCCGCGTTGGGATTGAGAGCCAGTACGGCGATTCTCGGGTTGGAGATACGGAAGTCGCGCTTCATGCTGTTGTGCAGCTTGCGCACTTTGTCGAGGATGTTGTCGATGGTTATGTTAGCCGCGATGTCCTTTATGGCAAGTCCGTCGGTAGCGAGAGCTATGCGTACCGACTCGTTTATCATCATCTTCACACCCTTGGCGCCCTCTCCGATGCTTGTTTCGGCATAGCTTTTCAGTCCCTTGTAGCTATAGTTGTCGGCATTCATGGTCTGTGCGTAGGCAGGGCAGGTTACCAGTACGTCGAAATGCTGGCTTCTGAAGTCGGTCATGGCCTTGTCGAGAGCCTTGAGTGCTGCGTCGCCCGACTCCTTTGTAGGCGTACCAAGCTCCACCTTCACTTCTCCGTCAATGCATGTCAGCATGTTCACGCGTCCGTCCTGTGCGTCCGTAGCATTGTTGATGATGCTGAAGTTGGCCTGCAGGTCCATAGCCTTGCGATGGTATGCTGCTATTTTGGGGGAGCCATATATAATAGGTGTGCATAGTTCGAGCATCTCCGGTTCAGAGAATGCCTTGAATATCAGTTCGTATCCGATACCGTTAGTGTCGCCATGGGTGATGGCAACTCGTATTTTTCTGTCTTCCATATTTATTGTTTGAGTTGTTTCTGTTCTGTTTTTATCTATCAGGTCTTTTGTCGGTCGTCAGCTCTCGCTGTGTTATCGTCCTGCTGCTTTCACAGTCATCAGCGACGCTTCCGTCCGCATGAGCGTATTTCGCTTCTTCGTTCCGGGCGCATAGACGAAGCATTCTATTGTCAGCGTCTTGTGTCCGGCGATGTCGTGCAAGGTGTGTGAGACGAACGGTCCGCCCATAGCGTCGCCCTTCATCTCCCAAAGTCCTCGCCTTACGGTTACCTGCCGGTCTTGCGTCTTGGCTATGGAGCTAATGACGCTTTCCTTGTTGGTGGTCATATACATTTTGTCGGTTTCGCCTTTTATGTTCTTCCGCATGACGCTGTCCCTATTCTCTGAAGTATAGATGCAGATGTTGGTCATGGAAGTGGGCGAGTTGTTGGATATCCATACGAAGTCCTTTCCTTCCTTGTACGATTTCATGTCTGAAGGAATCAGCATGTCTATGCCGAACATCCGCCTTACCGTTTCCTCCATCTTGGGGTTATGCTTATCTTTCAGCGTGGCAACCATGACGCCCATTTCTTGTCTTGTCAGCAAGTCGGTTATGACGCTTGATGTTGTCATGTCCTTATGTAGCTGTGAGACAGAAGGCGAACCAACGTATATCACTATCTGATTCTTCGCATAAACGTCCCTCTCGTATTTCACGGAGGTGCGGCTGAATGTCTTAGGGTTTATTGTGACGATGACGATGTTGCGCATGAGCAAGTCTGCCCCCTTCGGCTGTGAGTTCTTCGATATTGTCACGTCGAAAGAAGGCTCGGGTTGGGGCAAGGCGGGGATTGGACTGGTAAGCGAATGGTAAAGGACGCTGTCCTCGTCGCCATACACCACCACTTCAAACGGTCTTCCGCCACTCTTCGTCATCAACGACTTCCTTACTGTGCATGAACATAACAGTAGGCATAACGCCATGCTGATCCATGCGACCGTCCAATGCGTCCGTCTATTCCGACTCATGCTTGTGACGCTCCTCCTCAATCTTCTTCGCTGTGCTGAGCAGACCGCAAGCGGCAAAGATGTCCTGTCCGCGGCTTGCCCTTATGGTTGTGAAGACGCCATGATTGGTAAGATAGTCGCGGAAGCTCTCGATGTGTTTGTCGTCTGTTCCCTGCAAGTCCACGTTAGGAATAGGGTGGAATCTGATAAGATTGAATCGGCAGTCCAGTCCCTTTACGAGTTTCACTATCTCGCGAGCATGTGTAGTGGTGTCGTTCAGTCCTTTGAACATGATGTATTCGAAGGAAAGTCGGCGCTGGTGAGAGAAGTCGTAGTTGCGGAGCAGTTCCACAACCTCCTCTATTGACATTCCTCTCTCGGCTGGCATCAGCATGGCTCTCTGCTCAGGAATGGGCGAGTGCATGCTTATAGCCACATGACATTCGCTCTCGTCCAGGAAGCGTTGCAGCTTCTTGCGCAGACCTACGCTACTTACCGTGATGCGCTTCGGACTCCAGGCATAACCATAGTCGGCTGTAAGAATCTGCGTCACCTTCAGCACGTTGTCCAGATTGTCCATCGGCTCTCCTTGTCCCATAAACACGATGTTAGTAAGCTTGTCGCGTTCCGGCAGGGCATAAATCTGATTGAGGATGTCTGCAGCCGTAAGGCTCTCCTCATAACCCTGCTTTCCGGTCTGGCAGAAGAGGCAGTTCATCTTACATCCCACCTGCGACGACACGCACAGCGTGGCACGGTCGTGGTCGGGGATGTATACTGTCTCGACGTGCTTGCCTGAGGCTGTGGGGAACAGATACTTGATGGTGCCGTCCTTCGACTTCTGGCAGTCAATGGGTTCCATGTAGCCGATGGTGTATTCGGCTGCGAGTCGTTCTCTGTTGGCTTTCGATATGTTTGTCATGTCGTCTATCTGGCTTACGTGCTGCGTGTAAAGCCACTTTGCCATCTGTCCGCCGGTGAAGGCAGGCATGCCGAGCTGCTTAGCCACTTCCTTAAGCTCGTAGAGCGAAAGACCCATGAGAGGTTTCTTGTTGTCTGTCATATATACGTTATTGATACGTTCTTATTTTAGATGTAACTTTGCAAAGTTACGTAAAATTTCCTATTTAGTAGGGTTAAAGCACGTTGTTTCTTATGGATTGTGTGGCAATTTGACTGTATGAGGGCATTTTTTTAGTATCGTCGGACTATTTGATAGCCTATACGGAACATCTTGTCAAAGGCATTCTCCCACTTCGACTTGTCGCTGCCTTCGGGCATTATCTCCATCGCATAGAAGCGGGTTCCGGTAGAGCGGAAGTCCTTCATGCGCAACATATAGGAAGCCGGTGGTTCAGGAATAAGAAAGTCGGACATCCACAATACGTCAGCATTTACGTAGTTGGTGTCCTTCTCAAGCAGACAGAAGAGTAGGTCCATCATGTTCTGCGCATCAGTTCCGCCACCTATAAACGGGATGTCGCCGATTTCGAAGTTATATTCTTTCGGGCTGAACCCCAGCTTTTCGTACTGCTGCATTCGGCTTCTCATCTTCAAGTCAATGGCTCGTGTGCTGACAGAGAAGTCGATGAGGAAGCAGTTGCGTCTTAGCCGTTCTGCCGTCGACTCTATCAACGACAGGGCAGAGCGGATAATCCTTTGTGGCACGCCGAACATGCTTGCCGACGTATCCACGCATACTATCATGGGACCGCTTCTTGATGCGTGCTGAAAACTTAGCTTACGAATAGGCTTGGCGATATTCGATCGGTATCGGAAGGTTTGCAAGGATTGTCTGACATACTTATAGAGAAAGACATTCTCCATGTCGTCGTCCATATACATCGCCATCTCTGAAGGAAGCAATGAATGAATGTCCTTGCCCATTGTGATGCCCTCGATGTCGCTACCCGCAGAATGGTCAATCTTAAGTCCATGCTGACAGACCACTCCCATGCGGTCGCGTCCACCCGAATCAGGCACTCGTCCCATCAAGTTCACCACCTTAGACAGTTGTGGATAGCTGTCCTGAATCTTCACAATCCTCATCTGTCTCTCAAACTCGCTCTCTGACCAATGTCCGTCCATCATCTTCCATGCTTGCACGGCTCTTTCCTGGTCGATGTCGTTGCGCTTAAGGTAAGACGTTACGTCGTCAAATTGTTTTTTCAGCCGTTCTCCAAGTTGCGCGTTGTTGGAGTTGATGTAACGCTCGTCCTCCTTGTTCACTTGTTCGTCAAGAGCTTTCGCCCAATCGTCCACCATCTTTTCCCACTTGTCCCTACGCAAGTCTTCCTCCGTTCTCACAGGGTCGGACTCGCCTTGGTGTGAGTCATTAAACTGATGTTCGTGGAAACTCCTATCGAATCCGTCTTGGCTATGACGTGAGTCAATCTCCTGAAGCAGTGTTTGCCAAGCTTTATTAAAGTCTTCCTCTCCAGGATGCTCCACGTTCCATTGTGTAGCAGCTTCGCTTACCTTCTTCCTCTCCGTCCATTGTCTTTGAACGGAGAACTTGCGATGCTTTATGAAGTTGATGACAAATCGTCCTACGGAAGCATAGAATATATTGGCGCACATCTTGCTGGAAAGCACCTTGACTTTTATCTCCGGCTTGCTCATCAGCTGGGTCAGATACTTCATCAGAGGATCGTCATACTCCAGCCATGGCTTGTCCTCCGGCCAGATAACTCCACGTCCTGCCATTTCCCCCGTCTCGCAGAATATCTCGATGAGCTTCAGGTAAAGTGTAACGTCCATGCGCTCTGCCTTTGTCGTATGAAAACGCCAGTATTCGTCAGCATGTGTGTAGTCCATATAAATACGTGTAAGTCAATATTATACGTTTGCCAATCTTAGTCGTACAGCTTTATGATATCTTGTCTTGTGAAGGCTATTTCTTTCTTGAGAGGTTCAAGCAAAGATCTTAGTGCCATCTTGTCCTCCTCAGACACAAAGAGACTGTCCTTTATGCTGTGTTCCATATTGAGGATGCTGTCTGCAATCTCTTCTATCTCCGTCTGATAGTCCCTGCTTTCCATGCCTGCCGCAAGACTTGGCATTCCGCTTCCGTCTGCAAGGCGTTGCGATGCGTTGTTGGCACGATGGCGTCTGATGTCTTCCTTCAGGCTTTTCTTAAATTCAGTAAGGCGTGACGCCAACGGAGAGAAGGCGGCATTTATGACAATGCTTCTCACACCGTCTCTTTCCTCCGGCTCCTGCCAAAGGCAATGGTAAGCGGGAATGACATCCGCCAGTTCCACCATGTGTCTGTCTTGTAGGTAGGCAGATGTCCTGATGAGACGTATTATTTTCTTCCATCTTCTGTCGCTGATGTATATGTCGCGTCTTTCGTCCGAGCCTTCCACATGCACGGCCCTGATGGAGTGTCTGATGCTATGAATACATTCGAGGATGGTCTTGCTGACAGCCACCTTATTAAGGTCGGCTTGCCAAAGGCTGTATTCCTCATCGCTTATCTGCAGTTCTTCGGAAGGCATTTCAGGACAATCACATGAATCGTCGAGCAACATCATGTCGAAGTTGGCTTCCTTCTTTATCCCCCGACATTCCAGTCGGATTATGAAGCGGTCCCATAGTGCCTCCAGTCCGTCGCCTTGAGCCGGAAGCTCGTTGCTTGCCGCTATGAGCAGTTTCATCGGAATGTGCGTCTCTTTAGCGCCGTTACGAAACAGCTTTTCGTTTATTGCCGTCAGCAATGTGTTCTGTATGGCAGGGCCTGCTTTCCATATTTCGTCGAGGAATACAACGTCGGCTGTAGGCAGATAACCCTTTGTGGAGCGTACATATTCGTCATTGGTTTTCAGTCTGCTAATGCTTACGGGGCCGAATATCTCGTCAGGCGTAGAAAATCGGGACATCAGATATTCAAATGCAGAAGCATTCTTGAAAGCCAGCTTCAGCCGTCTTGCCACCATCGACTTTGCCACACCCGGTGCTCCGAGCAGTATGATGCTCTCGCCGGCAATTGCGGCAAGCAGAGAAAGGGCAGTCTCTGTCTCTTTCTCGTATAAGCCACGGTTTATGGCTTTAAGCAGATTGCCTATTCTTT
>ERZ1027181.1332-NODE-1332-length-11434-cov-4.127516_pt1 | contig 11434 bp, 6 predicted proteins | sample MGYA00519247_ERZ1027181 | MGnify/ENA primary metagenome ERZ1027181 (study PRJEB26926, sample SAMN06164415) | human gut metagenome | biome: ENVO:00009003; feature: ENVO:2100002; material: ENVO:00002003 | host: Homo sapiens | place: USA | collected 2012 ...
TACACAAGGAGTATCGTCGGCAGCGTCAGATGTGTATAAGAGACAGTTGTAGAGGTGGGTGATGAAGCGGGAGCGCTTTTCCGTAAACTCGCTCTCGGCGTCCTGATAGGGGACGATGTACTCCGTCATGCAAACTCCTTTTCACCGGAAAAAGCCAGCCATTCTTCCTTTTTCAAGGCGTAAAACACCGTTCTGTTGGTCATTCCGATGACATTCGTTGTCTCTTTCGTGAACTGATAGCGGAAGCCGCACTTCTCAATGACCCGGCGGGACCGGCTGTTCCAGTCATAATGCGAGCACCAGACGGCTTCCAGCCCCAGCGTCTCAAAGCCGAAGCGCAGCAGTTCTGTTGCAGCCTCCGTCATAACGCCATGGCCCCAATACGGCCGTCCCAGCCAATAGCCCATCTCCCGCTGCTCTGTGGCAGACAGCTCCGGAAAAATCTCCGATGACGGCTGAAGGCCCACCGCTCCCAGCAGTGCGCCGCTCTCTCTGCTGAGAATCGCGCAGACCTCCGGCGCGCTGAACACATCCCGGATGATCTCCTGGCTTTCCTCCACGCTTCCATGGGGTTCCCAGCCGCACATGGGGCCGATCTCCGGGTCTGACGCCAGCGCGTACAATGCCTCGGCATCCTCCTCCCGCCAAGGGGCAAGGATGAGCCGCTGTGTTTTCAACGTGATCATTCCCAGTCCTCTTTCGGCGGCGTCCAGTCCGGGGTGTAGTCTCCGATCTGGCCCAGCACCTTGGGCGGGCACACCGCCACAATGTCAATGGTCTCGCTGTATTCCACGGATTCCACCTTGGCCTCCCGGTACAGCATATCCAGCAGGCCGCCCTTGTCATACGGCAGGTGGATGGTCACCCGGCGGGTGCCCTTGTCCAGCCGCCGGTCGATCATTTCCAGCAGACGGTCCACGCCCTCACCGGTCCGGGCGGAGATGGAACAGATGTCGGCGCCGTGGGGCCGCAGGTCACCGGCCTCCACACGGTCGCACTTATTGAATACGTCGATGCGGGGGATCTCATTGGCTCCCAGTTCCACGATCAGCTTCTCCACGACCTCCGCCTGATGCTGCCATTCCGGGTTGGACACGTCGATAACATGGAGCAGCAGATCTGCGTACTCCAATTCCTCCAGTGTGGCCTTGAATGCCTCCACCAGTTGATGGGGCAGCTTGCGGATGAAGCCAACGGTATCGGACACCACCACGTCCATTGTATCGCTGACCGTCAGCAGGCGGCTGGTGGTGTCCAGCGTGTCGAACAGCCGGTTATTGGCCGGGATCGCAGCGCCGGTAAGCTGGTTCAGCAAGGTAGATTTGCCAGCATTGGTATAGCCAACGATGGCCACCACCGGGATCTCGTTCTTCTGCCGCTGCTGTCGCTGGGTGGCCCGGACACGACGTACCTCTTCCAGATCTGCCCGGATCTTGTCGATCTTCTTGTTGATAAGACGGCGGTCCGTTTCCAGCTGCGTCTCGCCGGGGCCCTTGGAGCCAATAGGCCCCTTGCCGCTGGTGCCGCCCTGACGCTCCAGATGGCTCCACATACCGATCAGCCGGGGCAGCAGATAGCGGTACTGGGCCAGCTCCACCTGCAAGCGGCCCTCCTTGGTTTTTGCCCGCTGAGCGAAAATATCCAGGATCAGGCCGCAGCGGTCCAACACCTGAACGCCCAGCAGCTCCGTCAGCACCCGCTGCTGGGAGGGGGAAAGTTCATTGTCGAAAATGACCATGGTAGCGCCTACATTTTCAACGTAAAGCTGCACCTCCGCCACCTTGCCTTCCCCGATGAAGGTCCGGGGATCCGGTGTGGCCCGGTTCTGGAGAACAATGCCGGCAGTCTCGCCGCCAGCGGTCTCCACCAGAGCGGACAGCTCGTCCATACTTTCCTCGGTGGCGCTGTCCTCCCGCAAAACCGGGGAGTTCAGGCCCACCAATACAACTTTATCTCGAATTTCTTCCTTTTTCGGTAACAAATGTGTCTCTCCTTGCGTTTGGGAGGCCCCGTGTCAAATGGGTTTCCCATTTCATTGATGTGTCCAGTATATCCGAATTTTGAAAAAATGCAATAAAAAAGCAGTGGTCTGCGGATGCAGACCACTGCTGGATGTGACGAAGTGTACAGGCTTACTTGTTCAGGCCGAACTTCTTGTTGAACTTGGCCACGCGTCCGCCGGTATCGACCAGCTTCTGCTTGCCAGTGAAGAAGGGGTGACACTTCGAGCAGACTTCCACCTTGATATCACTCTTGGTAGAACCTGTCTCAATCACATTACCGCAGGCGCAAGTAATCGTAGTCTGCTGATAATTGGGATGGATTCCTTCCTTCATTGCTCTCGTTCACCTCTTTCTGGTACAAAACTACCTCTATGGAGCTTTCACCCCACAAAAGCTAAATAAGCATATCACATCGGAACACAGATTGCAAGCATTTTTTCCGGTTTTTGCGAAAAAGCTTGAAATCACGAGATTTCCACGGTTTTCCCGGCTTGCAGGAAGTACAGTGCCTTCCGTGTCACCGCCTTTTCCAGCACCCGTTCCAGCGCCAGAGAGTACGCCGCCAGCTGGCCCCGGTACAGCTCTGCGTGCTGCGCCACATCTTCCTCCGTCTGTACGAAGTCGGTCTTAAAGTCCACCACCGTGATGCCCTCCGGCGTTTCAAACCAGCAGTCCACCACGCCTTGCAGCAGGATGCTGTCCTCCTCCGCGGCTGCCGGGTCATAATCCCGGGCCGGCATCAGCACCGTGAACCGATACTCCCGCGCCGCCGTTTCCGCCTGCCGCATTTCCTCAGCCAGCGGGGATTCCAGAAAGCGCCGCAGAGCGGGAACGTCCACAGCCGCCGCCTGCTCCGCCGTCAGCTTGGCCTCCAGCCGCAGCTTTTCCACCTGTCCGGGCACATCCAAATTTTGCAGATCCAGATACTGCAAGACAAGATGGGTGGCGGTGCCCCGCTCCGCCGGTGTCAGTCCCTTTTTCTCCCGGCGGAATTTCGGCTGGACAAGGGGCCGGATATAGGGCGTGTGGTAGGCATCTTCCGCGATCTCCTGATCCAGCGCCCGGCCCTTTAGCTGCGTGGCGGTGAGTTTGGCGGGGAGAGTTGTTTCCCGCTGATAGGGATACCGGAAGGTCAACAGCGCCGGGTCAAAGAGCGTTTCTCCTGCATCCTTCTCCGTGTCGGACACAGCCGCTCCGGGCGCCCATCCGAAGTCATCGCCGTCATGGATGAACACCTGCCATGGGGCGGTATCGCCGGTATACAGACCGCCCGCCATCACCCCGGCCATATCCCGCAAAGGCGCGGCCTCCGGGCGGCACAGCAGCGGCAGTAAGATCCAATCTCCGAAGCACTTCCCCTCCGCCACAACCTCCGGCATGACGGGACAGGCCGCGGCGGCGGTCATCTTTTGGAGCCGCTTTTCCGCGGCGTACAGCGCGTCTACCAAAATCAGCTTTTCCTTTGGCCGGGTCATGGCCACATACAGGATCCGCTGTTCCTCCGCAAGATTTTCACGGCGAAGCTTTTCTTCCAGCGCCAGCCGGGCCATGGTGGGATAGCGGATCTTCCGCTTCAGGTCGATGCACAGAGGGCCAAGGCCCAGTGCCGGGTGCACCAGCACCGGCGTATCGAAATCCTGCCGGGAAAAGGCGTGCTCCAAGTCGCAGAGGAACACGATGGGAAATTCCAAGCCCTTGGATTTGTGAATACTCATCATCTGAACGCCGCCGCTCCCCCCGGCGGTTTTCACGGCGGGAGCCTGCCCGGCGTCAATGAGCCGCCGGAGCTGTGTGATGAAGGCGAACAGCCCCCGGTAGCCGCTGCTCTCAAAGCGCTCGGCATGGCGGGTCAGGGCTACCAGATTTTCCTGCCGGACGCCGCCCTCATCCATCGCGCCGAAGATACCAGGCAGATGCAGCATATTGTAGATGTGCCACAGCAGGCGGCACACGTTCATGTCTGCCGCCGCGTCCCGCAGGCCGGTCAGCGTCGTCAGGAACGCTTGTACGTCCTCGCCGCCGTCCGCCAGCAGAGCGTCATAGAAGTCTCCCTCCCGGTCACGGCTGCGGATCTCCGCCAGACGGTCCGGCGTAAAGCCGAATACCGGGGAACGGAGCACGGCGATCAGGGGCACATCCTGCCGGGGATTGTCGACGATCTCCAACAGGGCCAGCGTGACAGAGATCTCCGGGGTCTGGTAGAAATCGCCGCTTTCCTCAAAGGAGCAGGGCACATCCCGCTCCGCCAGCGCTTGGGCGAAGGCGGCGGACCGGCTCCCCGGAGAGCGCATCAGGATCACGATGTCCTCCGGGCGGCAGGGCCGCAGCGTGCCATCCTCCCCGGTGACGGGATACCCCTCATCCAAAAGCTGACGGATACGCTGCGCCGTGAACCGGGCCTCCGCCAGCAGCCGTTTCACCGGGCGCTCATTTGCCGCCGACTTCTGATGGGCGGAGATGAGGTGGAATTCCGTCTCGCAGTCCTTCCGGGGCGGGTAGTACTCCGCGCCGAAGTGGAGGGACTCGTCCTCGCCGTATTCCATCTCTCCCATCTCCGCCGACAGGATGTTGGAGAAGATGAAATTGGCCGCGTCCAAAATCTCTCCTCGAGAGCGGAAGTTTTTGGACAGCAGAATTTTGCGGTCCTCCCCTTCCGCCGCATTTTCAGCAGGTGTGAAGTTGCGGTACTTGTCAAGAAAAATCGTAGGGTCCGCCAACCGGAACCGGTAAATACTCTGCTTTACGTCCCCTACGGTAAAGAGGTTTTTGCCTTCACGGGACACCGCCCGGAAAATGGCGTTCTGCACCTCGTTGGTGTCCTGATACTCATCCACCAGGATCTCCCGGTAGCGGCCCGCCACCTGACGGCCCAGTTCCGTAGGCGCGCCGTTCCGCTCCACCAGCAGACGAAGGGCCAGATGCTCCTGATCGGAGAAGTCTGCGCAGTTCATCCGCAGCTTTTCCGTCCGGTACGCGTCGGAAAAGTCCGCCGTCAGCTTCAAAAGGGCCGTCATGGCAGGGGCCATGGTCTGAAGGTCCTCCATGGCCTCCGTATCGCTGACCGCCAGCATGGGAGCCAGCTTTTTGGCGGCAGTTTTGGCGTTCTCCCACAGCCCCTTCAGTCTCACGACCTCCGGGTCCTCCGCCATTCCCTTCGGCGTGGTGAGCCGGGGGAATTCCAGTCCATCCAGAGAAACGCGGGCGGCCTCCCAGTTCTGTGCTGCCGCCAAGGGTGCGAAGCTGCGGCTGGCCCGCAGAAATTTTTCGCCATATCCCTTATAGAGATCCCCGCCCACGGTGGACTGTCCCGCCCGCCGCAGCGCCTCCATGTGGTGAAATCCCTTTCGACGGATGACCGCCAGCAGCTCGGCGGCGTAGGGCGTTTCGTCGAAGTCCCCGCTCCGATTTTCCCAGATCGTCCGATTTTCCGCGAGCCAGTGTTCAGGATCGGCGTGACTTTGCAGCTTTTCGTAGGTTTCCAGCACCAGATCCTCCAGGGCGCTGTCATCCCGGCCCGCGCCCAGCGTATCCGCCAGCAGCGCGCCGCCCTCGTCCAGTTCCTCGTAAAACCGCTCCAGTACCCGGGTCAGCACCCGCTGGCGCAGGAGCTTTGCGTCATTTTCGTCCAGCACCCGAAAGTCCGGCGTCAGGGTATAGCGCTCTCCCTCCTGTGCCAGAAGATGGGTGTTCTCCCGCAGCAGCGCCGTGCAGAAGGCGTCCACGGTCTTGATGTCCGCCTGATACACCCGCAAAAGCTGGCTGCGGAGGTGTCGGTCCTCCGGGGTCTCCGCCATCCGTTTGGACAGTTCGGCGGCGATCTTGCTCCGCAGCTCGGCGGCGGCAGCCTTCGTGTAGGTGATGATGAGAAAATCATCGATATGGCAGTGGTCTTCCGTCACATATCGGAACAGCCGCTCCACCAGCACCTTCGTCTTGCCGGACCCGGCGGCGGCAGACACCAGCAGGCTGCCGCCCCGGTTTTCCACCGCCGCTTGCTGCTGCTCCGTCAGTTTCAGCTTTGCCATGGGTCACCGCCTCCTTCCTCAAGTTCTTTCCAAAATTCCTCCGGTTTTACCGGCAGGATGTACCGCAGACGATCCCGATCCCGGCCATCCCGGAACTGACAGGCGGAGACCCAGTCGCAGAAGCGGCACTGGCTGTCCTCCTCGCTGTGGCAGCAGGGGTCCGCGTCGATGTTGCCGCTGCACAGTTCGTCGGAGATCTGCCCCAGCAGCCTGTCAACATACGCGCCCAGCTTTCCCAGCCGGGCGGCGGAGGCAAGGCTCCCGGAGAGATTTCCGTCCTTGCTGATCCGCAGCGGCAGATAATGAGGCTCCGTCAGGGCCTCGTGCTCCATGGCCTGCAACACCGCCGGATCCTCCAAGAGAAGTCCGGAGCGCTTCAGCGTCTTTTCCCGCTCCTTTTGCAGAGCTTCCTGAGAGATGCCCCGCTCCGCCGGCAAAATCTCGTCCCGGGCGGGGAGATACAGCACGCCTGCCGGCTCGATCTCTTTTCCGAAAAATTCCGCCCCCTCCTTTTGCAGGGCAAAGAGGTACAGCAGCATCTGAATATCCAGTCCCATGCGGACGTTGGCCAGATCGAATTTCTTCTTGCCGGATTTGTAGTCCACCACCCGGAGGTACAGCTTATCGTCCTTGATCCAGCCGTCCACCCGGTCCACCTTGCCGCCTACCCGCAGTTCCCCGTCCGGACGGGAAATGGTGACGGCGGGCAGTGTTCCGTCCTTCCCTCCGAACCCCAGTTCGAAGGCCATGGGGACAAAATCCGAGTGGCGCAGTTCCTCCGCCACCTGGTCAATGATAGCGTAGGCGTTGGTCCGCAGACGGTTGAACAGATACCGGAACCGGGGGGTGCGGTTCTGGAAATTGTGCAGCTCCTGTTCCGCATATTGGTCGATATATTGTCGGGTCAGGCGGTGAAGTTTTTTGTTATCCACCGCGGCAAAGCCGCCCTGCCCCAGTACGTCCCGGGTGACGTTTTCCAGCAGATAGTGGAGAAACGTGCCGATCTGGGGCGCGTCGAAGGAGGCCGGTTCCCGGGGTTTGGCCCGCAGACCGTACTCCATGAAGTAGGCGAAGTGGCAGGAGCGCATCCGTTCCAGCCGGGAGGCGGTCATGGAAACCCGCTCTCCGTAAATGGCCCGGACCGCGGCGGGAGACAGACTGCCCCGTCGGACCGCAGCGGCCCGCTCCATGGCGCTTAAATGCCGGGCACAGTCCGGCTCCTGCTGAAAATACCGCCACAGGGGGCCGTCGGGGTCCTGTCCCGCCATTTCCAGCGCAGGTTCAACGGCTGACAGGCGATATGCCTTGTCAGCTCGCTCGTGTTCCACACGCAGCTCCGGGAACAGTTTCCGCAGCCGCTCCACCACAAACGCGGGGCGCAGTTCGCTGCCGGAAACATCCGTCACCGGATAGCTCACCGTCAGGCCCGCCGTGGGCTGGGCAAGCGCGGCGTAGAGGTTTTGCAGTTCAATGCCCATCCGTTCCATGCCGGTGGGGGCCAGCTCGACGCCCCGGAGGGCCAGCGCCTGACGGTCATCCTCGTTCAGCAGGCCGCCGCTCTGACCGGGGTCCGGCAGCACGTGGTCATTGGCTCCCAGCAAAAAGAGGTAGCTGGTGGTATGCCGGTCATTCCGGGTGATCTCACTGACGGACACCTGATCCAAAGCCACGGGGATGGTACCCACGCTGTACTGGGTCAGCACCAGTCGGAACAGCCGCTCAAACTCGCTCTGTTCCAAGTGTTCTTCCCCTAAAATTTCCACAAACTGATCCAGCACACCGCAGAGGATCTCCCAAAGCTGAGCGGTCTCCTCCGCCTCCTGCATCCGGCCCGCCTCCGCCTGCGCATGCATCCGCTCCGTCAGGGCCGTTTCCAGTTTCAGCTCCTCCATGAAACCGTACAGGGCCTCTACATAGTCCCGGGCCGTCTCCCCGGCCTTCAAGCCCGCCGCCAGACGCTCCAGCGGCTCCCGCACCCGGCGGCGCAGTTGATTTACCTGCGTCAGCACGGCCTGCCGCCGGTCATTCCACGGCGCGCCGTAGCCGTCCGGGTTTTCCGTCCAGTCCTCGTCCCGGAGCCACGTCTGGCCGTGGATGTCCCATTTCAGAACATAGTTTTCCAGCAGGTCACATTCTTCTGCCGTCAGGCCCGCCAAACCGGTTTTCAGCCAGCGGAACATATCCTCGTACTCATAGCCGTTGGAGATGGAGGACAGCACGCCGGTCAGCAGGCTCAGCACCGGCTTTTCCAGAATGTCGCTGCGGCGGCTGAGATACACCGGGATCCCGTACCGCTCGAACACTGTTTCGATGGTCCCGGCGTACTCCGTCATATTCCGGGCCGCCACGGTGATGTCCCGACAGCGGCACTTCCCCGCCGCCAGCAGACGGCGGATGTCGGCGGCGGTCTGCTCCACCTCGGAATAGACAGTGGCGGCCTCCCGGAGCCGGATGACGGTGCTGTCGCCCTCATAGGGCAGATTCTCCCCAAAGAAATGGCGCTCCAAATGTCCAAGTGCTGACGGGTCCTCATTTGTTAAGGATAGTAGCTTTACAGGCTTTCCCTCGGAAGCGGCCAGCCGTTCCAGCATGGACATGGTTTTCAGCGTGGGTTCAAAGATCTCCTCCCGGCTGTTGACCTCTCCTAACAGCGTGACCGTGACAGACCGGGCCTGCCGCAGAAAAATCGCCAGCGCCCGCCGCTCCTGCGCGTTGAAATAGGTAAAGCCGTCGATGAAAATGTCCTTGCCCCGCACATAGCCGGACTCCTCCAGATGGTCGCAGAGCTTGGTCATCCGGTCCCGGGCGTCCAGACCGGGACGGCGGAGCCGGGCCTCATAGGCGGCGTAGAGCAGACTCAGATCCGTCAGCTTGTCGTGGGTGGCGCCGTCTATGTCCTGCGCCTGCTGGTACAGGATCTCCGGGGTCACCTCGTAGCTTCGCAGTTCGTCGAACAGCGCCAGCATCTGTTCCAGAAAGCCCACCTTTTGCGAGGGTTTCCGGTATACGGTCATCTGGGGGGCCGTTTCCAGCAGCGCCCGCTGGAGGGTCAGCAGCTTGCCGCCGTTGTCCAGCGTCACATCCGCGATGCCGCCGGTGATGCTTAGCACCCGCTCGCCCAGCCGCCGAAAACTCAGCACCTCGGCATGACGGCTGGCGGTATCGCCGCAGGCGCTGCACACGTCCACCTCCGCCTGATGGGAGGCGTGCTCCGGCACCAGCAGGATCTGCTGGCTGCTCTCCCCCAGCTCCGCCATCCGCCGCAGCATGGTATCCGATTTTCCCGTTTTGGCACGGCCGATCAAGATCGTCAGCATAGTGACCTCCCGCAGTTTGTTTTTTCCCATTCTATCACAACACCGCCGCCAAAAACAGACCCGATTGCCTTTTTTTCACCGCCATGCTACAATGGCTTCGCTATGAATTCTGACATACAGGAGTGATCGTCATGCCCCATATTCCACAGGGCACCACGGATACCGTGGCCCTCGAGCTGTTTGAACCGGCGCTGGACGCCGCCCTGCGCCCCTCCCCGGATTACGATGTAAGCCGCTGGCTCTATGTGCCCAACACCTATTCCGAATACCGTTACATTTTAGGCACCCGGGGCCAAAAGTCTCTGATCTGCGTGGGGATCAACCCCTCCACCGCCGCGCCGGACGCGCTGGACCCCACCCTGCAGTCCGCCCAGCGCATCGCCCTGAACAACGGCTATGACAGCTTTCTCATGTTCAATGTCTACGCCCAGCGTGCCACCCGGCCGGACGATATGGAGCGGGTGTGCAACAGCGCTCTCCACGAGGAAAACCGAAAAGCCTTCCGCTATCTGCTCTCCCTTTCGGAGTCCCCTGCTATCTGGGCCGCCTGGGGGAACATCATCGAAAAGCGGGATTACCTCATGGACTGTATGCGGGATTTCGCCGCTGACGGTCAGGCCGCAAACGCTCAATGGTTCACCGCCGGGCCGCTTCTGAAATCCGGCCATCCCCACCATCCCTTATATCTGAAATCCACTACTGCATTGCAGCCCTTTGATATTAACGCTTATCTGTGCCGCTGATCCAGCCGCCCGTCTGGATTTCCGGGCGGGCGGTTTTTATCTTTGCCCTCCCTTGTCAAAAAAACACAAAAGTCCTCCGCTGAACAACGCCGAATTTTGGTGAAGCGGCGGCAGATTGGTTATTGAACATTCAATTTTGACGTGTATAATGAATTATTATTCATGTGTCTTCATAGGAGGCTGCTTATGAAAACCTACAACTTTAAATATGGACATGGGTCTGTGTCCCTTTCCCTGAACGAAGCGGATATTCTGGCGGAGCTGCATGGAACAGAGACGCCACCCATCAGCGACATCCGTTCTGCCCTGTTCGCCTCGCTGGAGCAGCCCATCGACAGCGCGCCTCTGCGCCAGCGGGTCCGCCCCGGAGATCGGGTGGCGCTGGTAATCAGTGACATGACCCGATTCTGGATGCGGCAGGATCTGGTGATCCCCCATCTCGTTGACTATCTCATCGACGAATGCGGCGTACAGCCGGAGCATCTGACCATCGTGGTGGCCAACGGCACTCACATCGGCGGCGATGAGCAGGAACTGCGGACACTGGTCACCGACGGGGTCTATAACCGGGTCCGTGTGAAGAATCACGACTGCGAGGCCAAGGATCTTGCCTATCTGGGCACTACGCCCCATGAGACACCAGTGTGGATCGACCGCACTGCCGCAGAAGCGGATCTGGTGGTCTGTTTAGGCGCCGCCACCCATCATGTGATGGCCGGCTTCGGCGGCGGACGGAAGAGCATCCTCCCCGGCATCAGCGGCTTGGAGACCATTCGCCACAACCACGCCTATTCGCTGGACAGCACCAAGCTCCGCACCAATCCCGCCATCGGAAACGGCGTGTTGGCGGGAAACCCGCTGCACGAGGATATGTGCGAGGCGGCGTCACTGGTGAACAACCTCTTCATGGTAAATCTGGTGATGAACGCCGACATGAAGCTCTCGTATATCTTCTCCGGCCACTATCTGACCTCCTGGGAGCGGGCCTGTACTGCCGTGGATGACATTTACCGGGTGGATATTCCCTGCCGGGCAGACGCCGTGGTCACCAGCTGCGGCGGCTTTCCCAAGGACATCTCCCTCTATCAGGGCACCAAGACCATTGACAATGTGGAATCCGCGCTGAAGCCCGGCGGTACGCTGGTTCTGATGATCGAAGCGCCGGAGGGCGGCGGCCCCGCCGAGTACTTCGACTGGAGCAAGAATTTACAGGACGGCTCCATTGAGCAGCGTCTGCGGGAGGCCTTCACCGTGGCAGGCTACATCTTCTTTCTGAACTGTGAGCAGGCCCAGCGGTCTGTCTCTTATACACATCTCCGAGCCCACGAGACATGCGCAGATCTCGT
>ERZ1027181.1342-NODE-1342-length-11386-cov-5.872650_pt1 | contig 11386 bp, 7 predicted proteins | sample MGYA00519247_ERZ1027181 | MGnify/ENA primary metagenome ERZ1027181 (study PRJEB26926, sample SAMN06164415) | human gut metagenome | biome: ENVO:00009003; feature: ENVO:2100002; material: ENVO:00002003 | host: Homo sapiens | place: USA | collected 2012 ...
CGTCAGATGTGTATAAGAGACAGTCATGGAAGTATGCGGGACACATACACATGAAATCTTCCGTCTGGGTATCCGCAAACTTCTTCCAAAGCAGGTAGAATTGATCTCTGGTCCCGGGTGTCCGGTCTGTGTCACACCGGTAAGTTATATCGATGAGGCAGTTTATCTGGCTCTGGAAAAGAGTGTGACAATCTGTACATTCGGAGATCTGGTGCGTGTGCCGGGAAGTAAGAAGAGTCTGGCAGATGCAAGAAGCGAAGGCGGGAAGATCCATATCGTCTATTCACCTGCCGATGCGGAAAAATATGCAAAAGAACATCCGGAAGAAGAGGTTGTATTCTTATCTGTAGGATTCGAGACGACGACTCCGGCGGGATGTCTGTCTGTCAAAAAAGCAAAAGAAGAAGGAATCACGAACTATTCCATGCTGATCGCAAATAAAACGATGCCGCAGGCATACGAAGCATTAAAAGGAAGCGCAGACATTTTCTTATATCCGGGACATGTCAATGCGATCACAGGAACAAAGCTTTGTGAAGAACTGGTGCAGGAAGGTGTAAGCGGTGTGGTGGCAGGCTTTACGGCAAAAGAACTTCTGACTGCACTGGCAGTTGCTCTGACACATTTTCAGAAAGGGAAACCTTTCTTTGTAAACTGCTATCCGCGTGTAGTGACAGAAGAAGGCAGTAAGGAAGCGCAGAGACTGGTGGATACGCTGATGGAAGCATGTGACAGTGAATGGAGAGGACTCGGAATCATACCGGGATCCGGACTTAGGTTACGTGATGAATGGGACATGTATGATGCCAGAAAGAAATATCAGGTTCCGAAGATGGAAGGAAGGGCGAATCCGGCCTGCAGATGCGGGGATGTATTACAGGGAAAATGTAAACCATCCGACTGCAAAGTATTTGGAAAGGTCTGTACACCGCAGCATCCGGTAGGTGCATGTATGGTATCCGGTGAGGGAGCCTGTTCAGCATATTATATGTATGGAAGAGAATAAGAAAATAGACGGAAAATAACAAGGAAGTGGATAAGATGAATGAGTATGTGGATAATGAAGCAAGAAAAGCAAGATTAGTGGGGAAAACTGTGACGATGGCACATGGTGCAGGAGGACGCCAGACGTCAGAGCTGATCGATATGATCTTCAAAGCACATTTTGATAATCCGGATCTGACTGCGGATGATGCGGCAGTCCTGACGCCGCCGATTGGAAAGATGGCAGTGTCTACCGATGGATTTATCGTATCACCGGCATTCTATCCGGGAGGAAATATCGGAAAGCTTTCCATCTGCGGTACGGTCAATGATCTTTCCTGTATGGGAGCAAAACCATTATACCTGACCTGCGCATTTGTGATCGAAGAAGGATTTCCTATGGAAAAACTGGAAGAGATCGCAGAGGCAATGGAAAAGACGGCGAAAGAAGCCGGAGTCCGGATCGTATCGGGGGATACCAAGGTTGCCGGAAAGGGCCAGGTGGACGGAGTCTTTATCACGACAACAGGTATCGGTGAGATCACGGATGGAGTTGAAGTTGCGGGAAATCTTGCAAAACCGGGCGATGCGATCATTGTGACAGGAGATATCGGAAGACACGGATGCACGATCCTTCTTGCGAGAGAAGATTTTGGAATTGAAGCAGATGTGACCAGTGACTGTGCACCTCTCTGGGGCAATGTAAAAGCAGTGATGGATGCAACACATGAACTGCATGTGATCCGTGATGCAACCAGAGGTGGAGTCGGAACTGTGCTGTATGAGATTGCAGGACAGAGTCAGGTAGGAATCCGTCTGGATGCTTCGAAGATTCCGGTTGCACCGGAGGTACGCGGCGTATGTGGAATGCTTGGCCTGGAGCCGCTCTATCTTGCGTGCGAAGGACGGCTTGTGATCATGGCACCGAAAGAACAGGCACAGACAATCGTGGATGCATTGAAAGCATGTCCGTATTCTAAAAATGCGGCAATTATCGGTGAAGTGACCGAAGAACAGCCTGGAAAAGTTGTGATGTTGACGGAGATTGGAACGCAGGCATTACTTCCACAGCCGGGAGGGGAATTACTGCCGCGTATCTGTTAAGCATGGAAGACAAAGCAGACATAAAGCATGAAAAAGTGAGGAAATCTATGGATACAAGAGTGGCAGTTATTTCGATTATTGTGGAGAATCCGGAAGCGATCGAGACGTTGAATCATCTGCTTCACGAGGCAGGGCAATTTATTATCGGAAGAATGGGAATTCCGTACCGGGAGAAAGGGATTAACATCATCAGCATTGCGATCGATGCACCGCAGGATATGATCAGTACATTATCCGGTAAGATCGGGCGCCTGAACGGGGTATCCACGAAGACGGCATATTCGAATATTATTACGAAAGCAGGAGAATAGAACATTCGGGTATTATTTATGAGAGCAGGAGAGCAAGAATAATATGATTAAGATTGCAGTATATGGAAAAGGCGGGATCGGTAAATCAACGACGGTATCGAACGTTGCCGTGGCACTGGCAGAAAAAGGCCTGAAAGTGATGCAGATTGGCTGCGATCCGAAAGCCGATTCGACGATCGCATTAAGACACGGGGAAGCAGTACCGACGGTACTGGATCTTTTCCGGGAGAAAAAGCAGGATCTGAAATTGGAAGATATGGTGCGGACCGGATATCAGGGTGTAATCTGTGTAGAGGCAGGTGGTCCGACACCGGGACTTGGATGTGCAGGAAGAGGAATTATCACGGCATTGGAAAAATTAAAAGAGACGGGAGCATATGAAGTATATCAGCCGGATGTTGTACTTTATGATGTACTCGGAGATGTTGTATGCGGTGGATTTTCTATGCCGATGCGGAAAGGATATGCGGATAAAGTTTTTATTATTACTTCAGGAGAAAATATGGCGATCCATGCAGGAGCCAATATTGCGATGGCGGTAGAGAACTTTAAGAATCGTGGATATGCTTCCCTTGGCGGGATTATTCTGAACCGCAGGAATGTAGCGAGAGAAGAAGAAAAGGTAAATGAGCTGGCAGATGATTTTCAGACACAGGTAGTCGGAACATTGTCCCACAGCGGACTTGTGACAGAAGCAGAAGAAAAGAAAGAGACGGTTATGGAATGCTATCCGGACAGTGAGATGGCTGAGGAATACAGAAAACTTGCGGAAGCAATCTATGAGTTGTCAAAACGACCAGAAGGATCAGCCTGTGGAAAAGCCGATGAAAAGTATACTGCCGATAAAAGACCTGGGGAGGGATTGAAATGTTAAAGAAAGCCGGAGAATCAACCGGACTGGAATTCAATTCCCCGGCACATGGAAACTGGAATATTGTCCATACAGGAATGCTTCTTCCGGAATCCATACAGATCTATGTCTGTGCAGATAACTGTATGCGGGGAGTCGTTCTGACAGCAGCCGAGATGAATGCGGCAGACAGATTTTCCTTTGTGATCGTGGAAGAAGAGGATCTTCTGAACGGCAATCTGGAAGATGTGACGATCGAAGGCGTTACAGATGTATTAAGAAAACGAAAAGATCATCCGAAAGCAGTATTGTTATTTACCGTGTGTCTGCATCATTTTCTGGGATGTGATCTGGAACGGGTGTATGAAGAACTGGAAACCAGATTCCCGGATATTTTCTTCGTCCGCTGTTATATGGATCCAATCATGCAAAAGCACGGGCTGACGCCGGATCAGAAACTTCGAAAGGCAATATATGACGGACTTAAGGTGAGAGAAGAAAATCCGAAAGCAGTGACGATTCTTGGCAGTGATTTTGCGCTGGATGAGACCAGTGATATCAGGCGTTTGTTAAAATGGAAGCATATAGAAGTAAAAGAATTGCCAGAGTGTAATTCATGGAAGTCCTATCAAGAGCTTGCAGACAGTAAAATATTCATAGCGTGCTATCCGCCTGGAAAATATGGTCTGGAATGTCAGGCAGAACGACTTAGGAAGAAAGCGTTATATCTTCCGGGAAGCTTTGATTATGATGAGATTATCAGGCAGTGGAAGACGTTGGAGCAGGCGGTTGGAGAAAATGTGGAAGAGGTTGAGAGTATAGAAGATACAGATATGCACATGGAGAAATCACTGGAAAGAATTACAAAAAGAGAGATTGCACTGTGTGAATCTGCTTTAGAACAAGCCAGAAAAGTGGTCGGAGATGTACCCATTATGATCGATCACACCTTTCATCCAAGACCGCTGGAACTGGCAAAGCTGTTACTGACACATGGTTTTTCTGTGACCAGAATCTATCTGGACGCGGTTAATCCGGAAGAAAAAGACACATTTGAGTGGCTAAAGGAACAATATCCTGAACTGGAATATGAACCAACGATTCGTCCGGAGATGCGTATGAAGCCAAGAAACGAATCAGATGTACTGGCAATCGGGCAGAAAGCAGCGTGGTTTACGGGAACCAGGCATTTTGTCAATCTAGTGGAAGGTGCAGGACTGTATGGATTTGACGGAATCTGCAGAACGGCAGAATTGATGACAGAAGCCTGGCAGGAAGAAAAAGATCCAGAAGATCTGATCATTCGGAAAGGATGGGGGTGCGAAAGCTGCATATGAGACAGAGTTACAGAATTATACCGATTTACACAGCTGACGTATCTGGTGTCTGCTCTGCCCTGTATGAATTGGGCGGGATGACAGTGATGCATGATCCGTCCGGTTGTAATTCCACTTATAATACACATGATGAGATAAGATGGTATGAGCAGGACAGTATGATCTACATCTCAGGGCTGACGGAGATTGATGCTGTCATGGGGAATGATGAGAAGATGATCTGTGATATTGAACTGGCTGCAGAAGAATTAAAGCCGAAATTCATCGCACTTGCAGGATCACCGATCCCATATATGAATGGAACGGATTTTCCGGCAATCGCCAGGATGCTGGAACAAGATCTCGGAATCCCGGCATTTTCGATTCCGACAAATGGAATGCATGATTATGTATATGGTGCCGGTCTGGCTCTTGCAGAGATTGCAAAACGTATCAAAGGAAAGAAAGAAGTGACGTCAAAAAGTGTGAATCTTCTGGGAGTAACACCTTTAGATTTCGGGCCGCAGGAGCATGTAGATGTTTTAAAAAGAAATGTAGAAGAGACGGGATGGAAGGTATTGTCGACCTGGGCTATGGGAGATACACTGGAAGATCTCGGACGTGCACCGGAAGCGGAGGTTAATCTGGTGGTATCTTCTGTGGGACTTTGGGCGGCCAAAGTATTACAGGAGAGGTTCGGGACACCTTATGTGATCGGGACACCGATCCGGGGATTTATGAAGAGTCTTTTGAATGCAATAGAAGAAAAAAAGCAGGTAGCATATCTCGAAAAGGGAAGGCGCATCAGCCTGACAGGAAACAAATCGGAAAAAAGTTCAGAAAACCAGATTATATTAATCGGAGAACCGGTGATCATGGAATCTCTGGCAGTAGCGATCGAGACAGAATATCAGATATTTGTAAGAGTAATCTGTCCGATAAGGGAGAAGAAAGGATTACTTGCGGATGGAGATATTGCAGTCCGTGGAGAAGAAGAACTGGAACAGGTACTTCAGAGATCAAAGAATGTAAAAGGCATTGTAGCGGATCCATTGTATCGCCCGGTCTGTCCGGAGAATGTGGCATTTTATGAGCTGCCGCATATTGCATTTTCGGGAAGAATTTATAAAAAGAAACTGCCGGTCCTGGCAGAACTTATATAGGTGACAGATAAGTAAAACATATGTTCGGATAAATGCTTGAAGGATTTATCTGTTCATGATAGAATGTGAAATATAAATTGCCGGATATTTCGGAGTAAATGTCCGGTGCAGAGAAAGCGAGTAGAAAGGGAACAGAATGGGACATTTTTATTTTGCAAGACACGGACAGACAGTCTGGAATGTAGAGAATAAGATTTGCGGAGCAACGGATATTGAATTGACAGAACTTGGCCATCAGCAGGCAGAAGAACTGGGGCAGGCAATTCTGGAGCAGGGAATTCAGATTGATGAGATATTGTATTCACCATTGATCAGGGCAAAGGAGACCGCCAGACATGTATCCGAGGTAACCGGGATCCCGATGCGTGAAGAAATGCGCCTAAAAGAACAAAACTTTGGAAAATACGAAGGTACGCCGAGAAATGGAGAGGAATTCCAGAAGGCTAAGGCTAATTTTATTAATTCTTATGAAGGCGGTGAATCGATGCTGAAGCTTTGCCACCGAATCTATGATCTGCTCGATGATATTAAGAAAGAATCAGATCAGAAGACATATCTTCTGGTTGCACATAACGGGATCTCAAGAGCGATACAGTCTTATTTTTGTGATATGACGAATGATGAATTTGCAAGGTTCGGTATCAAGAATTGTGAGATTCGTAAGTTTGAATACGAGGAGTAAGAATGAAGAAGGATGAAAAGATGTCAATCGAAGATATGACGGCATATATGCGCATTGTGCCGGAGAGGAAGGCTTCTTATGCAGAATTTCCGGATACTATGAATGATGAAATAAAGGAATATCTCGGAAAACAGGGGATTAATGCTCTTTATACGCATCAGACGGAAATGTTTGAAAAGGCCGGACGGGGAGAGAATACAGTGATCACGACATCGACTGCCAGCGGAAAAACGCTGGCATTTCTTCTTCCTGTCCTGCAGAAGATATTGGAAGATCCACTCACAAGGGCGATTTTCGTCTATCCGACGAAAGCGCTGGCGAGTGATCAGTACCGTTCATTGCAGCCGGTACTGGAATATTTCGGAGAAGGGAAGATTCAGGCAGGAGTCTATGACGGAGATACGATGCCCGCAGAGCGCAGCCGCATCAGAAAGAGTGCGAATATTATATTAACGAATCCGGAAATGTTGAACTCTGCATTTCTTCCGAATCACAGTAAGTATGGGTTTGACTTTATCTTTGCAAATCTGAGATATATTGTGATCGATGAATTACATAGTTACAGGGGCGCATTTGGTGCCCATCTTGCGAATATTTTCAGGCGGATGCACAGAATCTGCCAGTATTATCATTCAAGCCCCCAGTTTTTATGCAGTTCTGCGACAATCGCCAATCCGGTAGAACTTGCAAAAAAAGTATGTGGCACTGCATTTTCTCTGATTGAGAAGGATGGATCTCCATCACCGGTCAGGGAATATAGAATTATCCAGCCGCCGGAGATCAAAGGACATAATGACAAGGTTTATGGAAGGTATGCGGCGTCTACGGTCGCGGCAGATATGCTTCCGGATCTGGTAAAAGAGCAGAGGCATTTTATTGCATTTGGAAAATCCAGACGAACGGTAGAAGTTATTTTGAAAGAGGCAAGAGACAAGTTGGATGCGGCAGGTTTCTTAAGTCAGGCAGATAGCAGAAAAATTGCCGGATACAGAGGCGGGTACACACCTCTGGAACGAAAAGAAATTGAGCGGAAGATGATGTCCGGGGAACTGAACGGACTGGTGTCGACTAATGCACTGGAACTTGGAATTGATATCGGAAGCCTGGATACGACGGTGATCGTCGGATATCCTGGGACGCGGGCATCATTCTGGCAGCAGAGTGGCCGTGCAGGGAGAAACGGACAGACCTGTGTGAATTACCTGATTCTTGAAAATCAGCCATTTGACCAGTACATTGCAGTGGAACCGGGGTGGCTTTTTGAAGGAAAAAGTGAAAATGCGATCGTAGACCCGGATAATCTGCTGATTGAATTGGCACATATCCGTGCGGCAGCGGCAGAACTTCCACTGAGTCTGGATGATGCAGCATTGTTTCCGAGTCTTGGTGAGATCATTCCTGTTCTGATGAAAGCAGAAGAAGTAAAAAGTATGGCCGGGAGATTTGCCTGGTCGGGTCCTGCATTTCCCGCAGGGGATTACAGTCTGAGAAATATGGATAAGACGAGATTCAAATTAATTCTGGATAATGAGAATCGTGAGATTACAGAGATGGATGAGTCGCAGGCCTATCATGAATTACATCCAGGAGCAGTCTATATGCATGACGGTGCATTGTATGAGGTTCTGAAACTGGATCTGGTAAGCAGGACAGCAACAGCGAAGTCGTTTGAAGGAAATTATTATACAGTCCCGGCAGGAACCGAAGACATCCGGATCCTTCAGACTTTTCAGGAAAAAACAGTGGAAAGAACGAAGATACATTTCGGAGATATTAATGTAGACGAAGTGATCTCGATGTTCAAGAAATTACAATTTCATAATCATCAGAATCTTGGGTATGTATCACTGACACAGCCGCTTCAGAAAGATTATGATACAGAAAGTACATGGATTGATATTCCGGAGGATGTGGTGCGCGTATACAGAAGTCTGCTGTTACCGAATGGGGCAGGAGAACTTGTATTGAATAATCACTTCGAAGGCCTGCAAAATGCGATAAAGAACGCGGCGATGATGGTGACGATGACGGAACGTGATGATATCAATACAGGAATGTCTAATAATGCGACCGTGCAGGGATATGTGGATTCTGGCAGCGGAGAATCAGAAGGACACGAAGTGGTGTCATTATTCATTTATGATAAGTATGAAGGTGGTCTTGGATATTCAGAGAAAATCTATGAATTGATCCCAGAGGTGATCGACCATGCGATTCAGATGGTGAAGGGATGTTCCTGTGAGGATGGCTGTCCGGCCTGTGTGGGAGACTATACATTAAGTAAGAAGATGGTGTTATGGGGACTTAGAAGCCTGAAGGAAAGGCTGGAAGCCCCGGAATATGTAAAAAAGCAGGTAGAAGAAGAGCGTCCGGGTGTCCGCAAACAGTATTCATTCTTTAAACTTTCGGAGAAATGGAACGAATTCTGTGAGACAGTGATTAAGAATGGAGAGAGTGGCGGCGCATTTCTGAAGACCGCAAAACGAGTAGAAATAGAGAAGCATAATCTGATATTGATCGTGGACAGTTACTTTTATGAGGACTGGCTGAAGATACCGGAGAATGCGAAAAGTATCAAAAACATATTAAAATTTCACGCAGTATGTCCACAGGATATGGAGATTGTTGTCCGTACAGAAGAGGACATGGAGCGAAAGAAAAAGACAGAAGGCAAGTTAAAACGACGATACGAAGATAAATTTTAGGTGACAGGAATGGATTTTAAGGAAGAATGGAATTGGTTGAATTCCTATCAGATGGAAGCAGTGACAGATGAAAATGATGCATGTATTGTAAATGCCAATGTAGGAAGTGGGAAGACGACCGTACTGATCGCGAAAATTTTATATTTGCATTATGAAAAGAAGATTCCGCTTGAGAAGATGGTGGTGCTGACATTTACGAATAAGGCAGCAGGAGAGATTATTGAACGTCTGAAGAAAAAAGAACCGGGACTTACGGAAGAACAGGTGCAGTTTTTTGGAACATTCCACAGTGTTGCCATGCGGATGCTGAAAAATACACTGTTACAGGCAGAAGCAGAGAATGGAGAAATAGTTCATACAGTGGAAAATAGTAGCATGGCACCGGAAGAATGGACTTCGGAGTTTGAAATTATAGATCCGGACGAGGAACAGGAACTGGCGCTTTGTCTGATTGCAGAATATAGTCTGAAAGTAAAGTATAAAAACCGTTTGAAAAAAAGACTGGAGCAGGAATATCCAAATTATAAGGCCGGAAAAGTAACCAGCCGCTATAAGGATGAACTGTTTCGGTTATATCCTCTTTTACAGAAGGAAAAGAAGAAAGAGAATAAAATGAGCTTTTCCGATCTGCTGGAAGAGGGGACAAGACTTCTGAAAATGGGGAAAAATTCTCGGCCAGAATGGATTATTGTGGATGAAGTACAGGACAGTGACCGGTCACAGCTGGAATTTCTGGAAGCATTAAAAGGACCGGAGACGAAAATCTTTGCAGTAGGAGATCCAAATCAGGTGATCTATAGTTTCCGCGGGACAACTCAGAATATGTTTTTCCTGTTAAAGAACAGGTTTCAGGCAAAAGAACTTTCACTTCCGGTTAATTATCGATCGAATGCATCCATTCTGGAGGCGGCAAACCGTTTCCTTCAATTTGGCGGAAAGATTCAAGGCAGTAATGAATGCGGGGAGAAGATTCAGATAAGGAATCATTATGATCCGTTTCAGGAAGCAATGTATCTGGCAGACAAGATCTGGACGCTTCATCGGGAAGGGAAGGAATACAGGGATATTGCAGTATTTTACAGGCTGCAAAAACAGGCAGAAATCCTGGAAAAGATGTTTGCAGAACAGAATATTCCATATGAAGTATCGGTGAAAAAGTCGTGGAAAGATATTCCTGTATTGAACTGGCTTATGTATGTCTTAAGATTTGCGACGCATCCGGACGATATACAGGCGGGAATGCAGGTATTGATGGATAAAAGGTTCGGAGACAAATGCACAAAAAAGAAAGCAGAAGACATTATAAAGAATCACAAGACAGAGAAATCTGATATATATAAGAATATGATGCTGTTTTATACAGAGAAAGAAGTATTGTCAGGAGAAGATATATTTGATTCGCTTGGATTGAAAGAAGCACTGCACCCTACCTCTGCAGATTATCAGCAAGATGCAAAGCAGGTATTGGATTTTCTGAATCAGATCTGTACATATAGCAGGGAAAAGAAGCTGAATATGTCAGACGGAATCCGGGAATTCCTGAATGGGGTGGCACTCGGAACAATAGAAAGTCCAGAGGATACGCAAGAGTCTGCTGAGAAGGAAGAAGCAGGCGGCAGAGTAAAACTCATGACATTACATGCATCGAAGGGGCTGGAATTTGATACGGTATTCATTATCGGAGTAAATCCGGGACTGCTGCCGATCAGATGCAGTAGCTTTGATCAGGAAGAGGAAGAACGGAGATTATTCTTTGTAGGGATCACGCGTGCAAGAAATCACCTGGAACTTTCTTATTACACGAATCCGGGAGAACCGGGGGTATTGGGCAGTTACAGTAATTATCTGAAAATGATCCCGGAGGAATTACTTGAGTGGAAAGAAATACGCAGTGATGAAGAAAAGCGGACAAATCTTAAAGAACTAACGAGAAGGGCAAAAGAAGAAATCCGAAAAGCAGAAGCACAGAAAGCAGAAAATGTTCAGGAACCAAAAACGGAATCCGAGAAAACAGAAAATGTTCAGGAACAAAAAGCGATACATCCCAAATATGGAACCGGTATTGTGACATCGGAAGACGATATGATGGTAGAAGTAGAATTCCCAAATTACGGAAAGAAACAATTTATCAAGGCATTTCAGGAGGTCGAGATGATCAGGTAACCGAGTACATTAGTTAGAAATAAAAATAAACAGAAGCATAAAAAATCCACCGTACTTAATCTGTCTCTTATACACATCTCCGAGCCCACGAGACATGCGCAGATCTCG